>Ga0272449_1003611_pt1 | contig 13154 bp, 11 predicted proteins | sample YNPCB0241_FD_198679 | JGI IMG/M metagenome (GOLD analysis project Ga0272449, IMG submission 198679) | Hot spring sediment microbial communities from Yellowstone National Park, WY, United States - YNP-CB-024-1 | ecosystem: Environmental > Aquatic > Thermal springs > Hot (42-90C) > Sediment...
TGGGATTATAGCAAGTCATCCGAAAGATTGGAAAGAAGTGATGAAAATATATTCTCAATGGGCTCATAATGTATGGAAATTTAGACCCTTTCCTAATAAATTAACAAACACATGGAATCATCTAAGTGTTAGTTCAGCTTACTGCGGCGATAAGACGTGTGGCTATCGACTCTGCCAGGTGTATGGAAAATGTACTGTAAAAGATGATGAATTTATTAAAAAAGTTGTTTTACCAAGAGAAGATGGAAATCCAATTGAGATATGGTTCTGGTGGGAATGGTCAAAACTTGGTCCATGGAAAAAGACAATTGAAGAATATGCAAAGGAAGGACTTTTCCCACATCCTACACTTGGATGGGGTTTCCGTAAACATCCAGAAACAGGAGAGATAATGTTCTTCGATAATACAGGTGATTATGACTATGCAGAGGCACTTGGAGGGAAAGAAGGATTAAAAGAAGCAGTAGAAAAATTTCATAAAGCAGGGAAACTTCTTACACTTTATACAGATGTTTTTAGATTGTATGATATAACAAAAACAGGAGAAAAGTATGGAGAGAAATGGTGTGTATTAAAATCAGATAATAATTTTCTTACAGCATATGAAGCGTATGTTCCATGTATCTATGACCAGGATTATCAGAAATGGGTAGCAGAAACAATGAAAAGGGTTATAGAGGAGACAGATGTTGATGGAATAAGATATGATGAAGGAGGTAAAGCAGGATTTACCTGTTATTCTGAAAAACACCAACATAAATACTGTGAAAAAGGCGAGTTGCAATGGAATAAAGCATTTTCTGAAATATGTAAACTGACAAGAGAGATGGTTTCAAGAGATTTTACTTTAACAACAGAATATCCAGGATATGATTACCTTTTACAATTTATTGATGGATGCATAACACATACATATTTTAGACGCACAGGAGATAGACCGATAGAATTTAACTTGATAAGATTTTATTTCCCGGAAGTTAAATGTTATGATCCAGGTCCAGACGAGCTACATGGAGAATTTCGAGAAAAAAGTTTAAAAAAGGTTTTATGGAATGGGATAGGTAAATGGAGTCATGGGGGGAGAGACAAATTTAGAAAAATATTTATGGAATATTCAGAAATTCTATCAAGTAATGATTGTGAGCCATTTTTACCTTCTTTGAAAAAAGGAATATATGTAAATAGATTTACAAAAGATGGTAAATCAATTTTCACAATTTATAACACAAATAAATTTACATACAAAGGACCTATCTTAGAAATTGAATTAAAAGGAGATGAGGAAATTGTTGATATAATAAATAATCAACCAGTTGAGATTGAAAGGATAGGGAAGGATAAAGCAATTGTTAAAATTTATATTGAAAGAGAAGATGTTGCCTGTATTTTAAAGAAGAAAAAATAAAAAGGGAGGATTGATAATATGGAGATACGTTCAGCAGAATTAAAGGATGCAGAGGATATTGTAAAAGTCTTGATAGGAGCATTTAGAAAAGAGGGATCTAAAGAAGGATATAAAAGGGAATTGGAGAAGGTTTTAAAAAGTATGGAGAAAGATAATTGGTTTGTTCTTATCAAGGATGGAAATATAATAGGGACTGTAAAAATAGAAAAGCATAAATTGAGAATAGGGAAATCTTTAATTATTAAAGGGGATGTAGGAGATGTGGCAGTTTTACCTGAATATCAGGGAAAGGGATATGGAAGTAAACTTATGGAGAATACAGTTTTATGGATGAGGAAGGAGCGGTATGACCTTTCACGTTTAGGTGGGCTTGTGAAGTTTTATAGTAGGTTCGGTTATATAAGATTTCCAAGAAGATATATTGAGATTATAGTTGGAACCAAAGCAAGAGCAGGTGCAGATATTATGGAAGAAGGTGAAATACCAATTGATGAGAAACTAAAAAGCAAGATAAGATTATTTGACCCTGAAAAAGATTTTTCTTCTTATGTAGAACTTGTTGAGAAATTTGAAGAAAGATATAATGGTTCACTTTTAAGAGCAAAACCACTAAAAGCAAAGGATATAGTAGGTCCACTTTTCTTTGTATTTGTTGAGGATGGTAAGGTAGTTGGATATTTTTCAGGATGTAGATATGAGAAGGATTTGGGAGGTCCAGAAGGAATGCTTACAATTTACAATATTGGATATGAATGGGAGAGACCTTATGTATTGAAGGCACTTGTTAGTTATATAAACAATCTTGGATATAGAGAAGGGATAAAAAGGATTACAATACGGCTACCATTTGACCCTGAGATTATAAAGACCATTTCAGAAACTCCTGTTAGATTTCAGGTGATAGAGACATATGGTGGAACTTCAGGAAACATGATACAGATAATAAATATGAAATCCCTTTTTGAGAGGTTGATACCTGAACTGGAGGAGCGGATAAAAAATTCTATCGCTTCATTCAAGGGTATATTAGAGATTGCAATAGAAAAGGATAGTGTGCAGATAGAAATAGATAAAGGAAAGATAAAAGTTTTAAAAGACGGAAAGCCAGATGTAAAAATAGAGATAAAGGAGTTCTATCTTATACAACTTGTTTTAGGGCTTCTTTCATTTTCAGAGATAGAAGAATTGGTTGACAGAGGAAGAAAGTTAAAGATTGAAGAAAAAGAAGTTTTAAGAATATTATTTCCAAGAAAACCGGTATTTTCAGGTGTCTGGGGGTGAAAAATGAGTGAGAAAAAATATCCAGATAAAATGTATTTTCCGTTTGTTTTAGGAAATGGGCTTGATTCAGTAATGGTTGACTATTCAGGAAGTATGCATTGTGATTCAGGACATCTACATATTGAACAGCACGAGAATTCTATCTGTTGCTGGGAGAAGGTAAGCCACAGGACAAGGACTCGGTTTATGGTACCGATTGCCCAGTTTCCGTACAGGATTACCGGCTATGATGGAGAACTTTATGAAGTAGGAAGTTTCAGCCAGAGTTTTGACCCATATAAAGCAGTTCTTTACACAGAAGTAGAAGCAACAATTATAAAAATGAATATAACCACATTTTTAACCAGTGATGGGCTTTATGTAGAAAGATATGAAGTAAAATGGGCAGATAGAGAAAGAAGACCAGTGATAATCTTTATAGGACGAAGGCCATATTATTGGGGAGCAAATAGTGAAATAAAGTTTCCTGATGGATACAAACTTTCATTTTCAAAAGGGAGTGAAGATATTGTAGTAGGTGAATATGGATTTGAAGAAGTAAAAGGAAGTATATTTATTGGGGTAAGGGCATATGAAAAGAATAAAAAAATAGAAATAGAAGGAGAAAAAAGTTATATGAAAATAGAGGACTTAAAGAAGGGAGATATAATAGAGAGATATATTTCACTCATGGATAATACTCATACAAATGGTTATGAGAAAGAAAGTGAAATGATTGTGAAAAAAGCATTATCAGAAGGATATAAGAGTATTTATACCAAGCATATACTGGAGTGGAAGAATTATCAGCAATTGACAGAAGTAGAGATACCTGATAAAGATATGGAGGATATTTACAGAAAGAGTTTATGGCTTATAAAGGCCTCACAGTATAAAAACGGATTTATTACAGAAGGTTTATACAGTGCCTTTAAAGGAGGAGGATATACATGCCACTGGGATATGCTTTTTGCCTGTAGAGCATTACTTACATCTAATCAAAAAGAAACTGTATTAAAGTTGCTTGATTATTATCATCTATCATCTCATTATGCAAAAATATACGCAAAACAAATAAATAGACCAGGAGTATATTTCCCTTGGGTGACTAACTGGCAGGGAAAGAGTATATGTTTTGAAAATGCAAATGAGTGGAGGAATATAGAGTAATACAATAATGGTTGTATAGCGATGCAATTATTTGATATATATAGATTTCTTGGTGATAAGGAAGCATTAAAAAAGAATCTACCATTGATAAAAGAAATAGTTGACTTTCTTATTGCTGAACTTGTGATAGAAAAAGATAATGCCCTTATTATAAAGCCAAATGAAGGTGCGGACGAAAATATAGATAGATTAAATGATACTGCACACTTATTAACACTTATAGAAGCAATTAAAGGTTATATAGAGGGATGTAAAGTATTGAATGAAAAAGCAGAAGAAAAGTATTATAATGTGCTTGAGGGATTGAAGAAAGGACTTAAGAGGAATTACAAAAATGGTATTCTTTTGCAATTTGAAGGAGATAGTTTGAGGCCTGTTCCTTCAGCAGAGTTTACATTTCATATCTTCTGCCAGCCAGAAGGAATACCAGTAAAATGTATAAAAGAAGCATTAAAGTATAACATGGGAGAATGGGGACTTACAAATTCAGGAACATATAGAAATTTAATCTGGCCGTGGACAGAAAATAGAGCTGCAATAGCATTTTCATGTGTTGAACCAAAGGTTACATATGAAAGATTAAAACATGTTATTAACTTTACAAGCACACATGGTATATTTCCCGAAAAGGTCAGACCCGATGGTTTCTGGATACTTTTTGGATATCTCACTTCACACACTTCTTTTATATATGCTCTGAATTCCTTGTTATGTAATGATAATGGTAAAAAATTATTTATTGGTGCAGGATTCCCGGAAGAATGGGAGGATGTAACATTTAGAAACATTTATACTATATCTGGCTATGGTGTTTCACTCACAATTAAAAAAGGCAGGGTAAAAGAACTTATTATTGAAAATTGCAGAGATTTTGAAAGGGAGATTAAAATAAATCTTTTAAATCCATCCTTTGGTAAAGAACACCGCATAATGATAAAAAAACTTAAGCCCGGTAAAAACAGAATATTATAGTTAAAGTTTTTTAAAATTATGAATATTTAATTTCTTCTGGGATTTTGGCAATCTTTGGAGGTTTCCTTTTAAAATCAGTATTTCTAACTCTTTCAATTATCTTATAAATTTTTTCTTTGCTTACTTCTTTTACCTGATTTGCAATTTCATCCGCACTCATATTTTTTTCAACATAATAATGAAGGACAATATCTGCCTCTTTATATGTAAATCCAAGTTCATCCTCATCAGTTTGACCTTCCCATAATTCAGCACTCGGTTTTTTTTCTATTATTTCTTTTGGAACACCAAGAAATTCCGCAAGTTGATATATTTCTGTTTTAAAAAGGTCTCCAAGTGGATTTATAAGCCAGGCAAGGTCTCCAAAAAGTGTTCCATAACCAAGATATATTTCACTTTTATTGCTTGAACCAACAACCAATCCATTAAAATGATAGGAAAGGTCATAAAGTATGCTCATTCTTTCTCTTGCTATTTTATTACCAATTCTTATTTTATCTGCCTGAGGAAATACGGTTTTCGCCTTTCCTCTCAATCCTCCTTATCCTGAATTTATGAAAATCAAGGACTTACAATCTCTTTATCTAATGTCGGAATTTCAAAAATTAGACAGAACTAACTTTTTTAGGTATAATTAATTTAAAAGGAGTTTTTATGGAGAGATTATCAGATGTAAAAGAGGGTAAATATAGAATTTTGGAGATATTAAAACCAGGCAAATGTAAAAAATTAAGCAATCTTGGAATTTTTACTGGAGATATAATTGAAGTAATTAAGCCGGGTCCAGGACCTATAATAATAAAAAAGGGAAATATAACCATTGGAATTGGATGTGGAATTGCAATGGATGTAATTGTTGAAAAGGCGGAGTAAGATGGAAGAAAAAATTATTGCTATTGCAGGAAATCCAAATACAGGGAAAACTACAATTTTTAATGCTTTAACAGGAGCAAGACAGAAAGTTGGAAACTGGCCGGGAGTAACTGTTGAAAAAAAAGAGGGTTATTATATTTATAAAGGGATAAAATTTAATGTTATTGACCTTCCAGGAACATATACATTAACAGGAGAAAGTGAAGACCAGAAAATTGCAATTGATTTCCTTGTTGAAAATAAAGTTGATGTTTTACTTTTAATTGCGGATGCTTCAAATCTTGAAAGAAGTTTATTTCTTCTGGTTTTACTCTCAGAACTTCACAAAAATATAATAATTGATTTGAATATGATTGATTTAGCGGAAAAAGAAGGAATTGATTATGACATTGAACATCTTGAAAAATTGTTTAAGGTGAAATTTATAAAAACAATAGGAAATAAAAATATTGGAATAGAAGAATTAAAGGAAGAAATATATAAAAAATGTAAAGAGGTTCCATCTGAAACTTTTAAATTTAACTATGGAGAAGAAGTGGAGAATATTATATCAGAAATTGAAAGTGAAATTAATAAGTTAAATCTGAATTATCCATCAAGGTTTCTTGCAATAAAAATCCTTGAAAAAGATGAAATTTTTATAAATTTTTTAAGAGACAAAATTAGTTATGAAAAAATATCTGAAAAAATAATTAATTTTGAAAAAACATTGAAAAAACCAGTTGATATGCTTCTTATAGAAAAAAGATATGGAATTATTCATGGAATTGTAAGGGAAGCGACTATTGAAAAAAAGAAAGAACTTAAAATTGAATTAACAGAAAAAATAGATAAAATTTTAACTCATAATTTTGCGGGTCCTTTAATTTTTCTATTTATAATGTTTTTAATTTTCAATGGAGTTTTCCTCCTCGGTGAGCCATTTAAAAATTTTATTGATTTATTACTTGAAAAATTAAAAAACCTTATATCAAATTCAAATTTTTCTCCATATTTAATTTCTCTTTTAAATGAAGGGATAATATCAGGGGTTGGTTCTGTCATATCATTTGTTCCAAATATTTTTTTATTTTTTTTCTTTTTCTCTATACTTGAAGACACCGGATATATGTCAAGAGCAGCAATTGTTTCTGATAGGGTAATGCATAAACTTGGGCTCCATGGTAAAAGTGCCATACCTTTAATTTTGGGTTTTGGTTGTAATGTGCCTGCAATAATGGGAACAAGAATACTTGAAAACAAAAGGGACAAAATTTTAACCTCTCTTTCAATTCCTTTTATGAGTTGTTCTGCAAGATTACCTGTTTATATACTCTTTACAGGAATATTTTTCAGTAAAAATCAGGGTTTAATAATTTTTTCCCTTTATTTACTCGGTATAATTGTTTCATTTCTGACAATAAAGATTTTCAATTCATTTGTCTTTAAGCAGGAATCCGTCCCTTTAATTATTGAACTCCCACCTTTTAGAACTCCTTACTGGAAAAGTGTGCTACTTGAAAGTTGGACAAGAACAAAATATTTTTTAAAGAAAGCAGGAACATTGATTTTCCTGGGCTCATTAATTCTCTGGTTATTAAGTTATTTTCCAAATCCAGAAAATTATGGTTCAGAATTTAATTATATTGGTAGAATTGGTAAAATTATCTCTCCTTTATTCAAATATTCTGGTTTCAATTTCTGGCAAGCAGGAGTTGCTCTTATTTTCGGTATTTATGCGAAGGAACTTGTTGTAAGCACTTTTGGAACTTTATTTGGTGTTGAAAATTTATCTGAAAGTTTAAAAATTTATTTTAATCCTATTTCTTCTTACTCCTTTATGATTATGAGTTTATTATATATGCCATGCCTTGCAACATTTCTGATTTTAAGAAAAGAAATTGGAGGAAAATGGGCAATAATTTCTCTTTTCTGGACATTTTTTACCGGCTGGCTTATTTCCACTTTCTTTTATCAGGTTTTCACTTTTTTAACAGGAGGTTGAATTGCTTACAAAAAGTTTAGAAGATTATCTTGAAGCGATAAAAATATTGTCACTTGATAAAAAAGTTGTCAGGGTTAAGGATATAAGTGAATTACTTAATGTAAAATCTGCCTCTGTTGTTAATGCTTTAAACATTTTGAAGGGAAAAGGATATATTAAGCAGGAGAAATATGGATATATTGAATTAACAGAGAAAGGAAATAAGGAAGCAAAAAGAATTCTAAAAAAACATAAAATAATATTTAAATTTTTGACAGGAATTTTAAATGTCTCAAAAGAAAGTGCAGAAAAAGATGCATGTAAAATTGAACATATAATAAGCAAGGAGACATTTGAAAAACTTGTTAAATTTCTTGAAAATAAATAATTTTTTTCAAAAATAATGGAAGAGAAAATAAAGATGGCTGTAATTCCGGGGAATAAAAATAAAATTCTTTTTCTATTTTTCTTTTTGGCTTTTTATCAATCTTTATATTCCCTTTTATTCCTGTGATAAAAACCCAGTTTGGTAAAAGACCAAATACAGGAGATGAATAAATTTTAACCTCTTTAAAAATATTTTTAAGTTTATTATAAATATTCAAAATCCTTTTGTCATGTAAAAAAATTGGGGTTCCTCCCTGAGTTACAAGAATTCCATTTTTATTGAGATGCTGATAACATAATCTAAAAAATTCATCTGTATAAAGAGGAGAAGATGCTTCTTCTCCTGGATCTGTGGCATCCATTATTATAACATCATAGGTTTCTTTATCATTTTTCAAAAATTTAAATCCATCTTCAATTATAATTTCTGCCCTTTTATCTTCAAAAGCGCCTCTATCAAACTTTAAATATTTTTTTGCAATTTCTACCATCTCTCCATCTATATCTATCATTCTTACCCTTTCTACAGGATGTTTTAAAACTTCCCTTAAAGTTGCTCCTTCACCTCCACCAATTATCAAAACATTTTTTGGTTCAGGATGTGAAAATAATGAAGGGTGAACAAGTATTTCATGATAACTTTCTTCTCCTTTTTCTATTGATTGAATTAAATTATCAATAAATAAAACTTTCCCAAAATTATATGTTTCATATACTTCAATATGTTGATATTTTGTTCTTTTTTCAACAATTTTCCTTTTTACTTTCAGAGCAATTCCAATTCCATATGGTTCATACCAATCAATAACAACACCTTTAAATTTCTTCTGCATAACTTCCCCTTTCAATTTTTAGAATAGATGGTTTTTTGCATTTCAGTTCCTTTATAATAAATTTAGCCGCTTTTTCAGGTAATGCCTTTGTTCCGCAAGTATAAATATCAATTCCTGCATACTTATTTTCAGGCCATGTATGAATACTTATATGACTTTCAGAAATTAAAGCAAATCCACTAACTCCTTGCGGGGAAAATTTATGAATTTTTATATCTATTAAAGTAGTATTTGCTTCTTTTACAGCCTGTATTAATATTTCTTTTATTTTTTCAGGTGAGTCAAGTATAGAAGAGTTACAATGATAAAGGTCCAAAATAATATGGACACTTTTTGGAGGAATAGTCATCAATTTTTTCATTTTTTCCTCCTTCTTTCCTCATATATCACCTCCCTTCTAAAATTAAAAACCTCATAAATAATTATATAAAATTTAAAAATCCCTGTCAATATTTTTACTCCTAATGTATGATATAATAAAGATATGGTAAATTTAGCAATTGATATTGGAAATAAGAAAACAAAATTTGGTTTGTTTGAAGGAAAAAAATTATTAAAATTTTTTGATTTTTTAAATGAAAAACTTAATGAAATTAACTTTCCAGAGGATTTAAAGGGATATAAAATTCACAGATGTGGTATCTCTTCTGTTTTTCCTGAATTGAATATAGAAGTTCAAAAAAAGGTTAAAAATTTTCTGAAAATAGAACCGATTTTATTGAATTATAAAGATTGCAAGATAAAAATGGATATTGAGAATCCTGAAAAAGTTGGAATAGATAGAATACTGAATTGTAAGGGTGGAAGTGAAATTTTTGGGTATCCCTGTATTGTCGTAGATATTGGAACCGCAATTACAATTGATGTTGTCAACAAAAATAAAATATTTATTGGTGGATTTATATTACCCGGTCCGGAACTATGGATAAACTCCCTTAAAGATACTGCTTTAATTAAAGAGATAAATAAGAAAAAAACTAAATTTATAGGTAAGGATACATCTTCTGCTATAAATCTTGGGATGGAAGAAGGAATTTCTGGAGCAATTGAAAGAATAGTTGAAAAATTAAAAGAAAGATACAAAATTTCAAAAGTTATTTTAACAGGTGGCTGGTGTGATTACTTTAAGAAAAAATTGAATTTTGAAAAAAAGGTAAGAAAATATTTAACTCTTGAAGGTATAAATATAGTAATTTCTGAAAATGATTAATGATTATCCTGTATACAAATTTAAAAAAGTAAAATCAACAATGGATATCGCTAAGAATTTTATAAATGATAATAAATTAGGGATTATTGTTGCAGAAGAACAAACAGAGGGTAGGGGAAGATATGGAAGAAAATGGTTTTCTCCAAAAGGTGGTTTATATTTTTCTTTTCAGATAAAAAAAAATAAATTAACTGATTTTTTATCTGAAATTGTTGCTCTTTCATTAATAGATACAATGAAAGATTTTGGTTTAACTTGCAAAATAAAATTCCCAAATGATATAATAATAAATGGAAAAAAAATTTGTGGTATTTTAATTGAAAAAAAGGGTGATTTTTATATAGTAGGAATTGGAATAAATGTTAAAAAAATTGAAGGAGATTATGTGTCAATGGAAGAATTAGTAAAAAGAAATGTTAAAATTGATGATGTTCTTGAAAAATTTATTTGGAATTTTAAAAAAGTAAGTGAAATTTTTGATAAAAATTTTGATAGAGGAATTAAAAACTGGTGTGAAAATCTCCTAAAATGAGTGAAATTCCATTGGGTTCTTATTTACTGCTTTTATTTTTAATCTTATTATCCGCATTTTTCTCTTCTGCAGAAACATCCTTTATTTCTCTTGGTAAGTACCATTATAGAAAATTGCTTGAAATAGATAAAAATAAAGGAAGAAAATTAAGTTTCTGGTTTGAAAATCCAGAAAAAGTTCTTATAACTACACTTGTAGGAAATAATTTTGTTAATATTATGGCTTCTGTTATGGCAGCATCAATTTCTTACAACTATTTTCATAAAATAGTTCCATCCCTTATTGCTGGAATTATGGCTTTTGTCATTCTTATATTTGGAGAAATAATACCTAAAAGTATAGCCAAAAAACATTCTGAAAAAGTTGCTTTACTTTCTGCTTATCCTCTAAAAATTTTTTCTATAATTTTCTACCCATTTGTTAAATTACTTCTTTTTATTTCTAACTTATTTTTAATGGTTTTTGGAGAAAAAATAGAAACAATAATACCTGTTTTAACTGAAGAAGATGTTAAGGCAATGATTACTGCAGGAGAAGAAGAAGGAGTGATAGAAAAAGAAGAAAAGGAAATGATTCACAGTATCTTTGAGTTAGGAGATAAAATGGTAAAAGAAATAATGACACCAAGAGTAAATATCATCGCAACAGAAGAGAATACACCTATTGAAGAAATAGTAAAAATAATAAGTTCTCATGGTTATTCAAGAATTCCTGTTTATAGAGGAAATATTGATAAAATTATAGGGCTTGTTTATATAAAAGATATTATTTCAAGACAAACCACAGAAAACTGGCAAAATTTAAAGGCAAAAGATATAATGAGAAATGTTTATTTTGTTCCAGAAACAAAAAGAATTATTGAATTATTAAGAGAATTACAGATGTTGAAATTACAAATGGCAATAGTAATTGATGAATATGGTGGAACTGCCGGACTTGTAACAATGGAAGACCTTATTGAAGAAATTGTAGGTGAAATTTCTGATGAGTTTAAAAAAGATGAAAAAGAATATATTAAAATAATGGATGGTAAATATTTATTGAAAGGGAATATGGAGATAGAAAAGGTTGAAGAATTAATAGGGATGGAAATACCTAATATTGATGTAGAAACAATTGCTGGTTTTGTTTTGTCCCATTTTGGTAGAATTCCTAATAAGGGTGAGGAATTTATATATAATAGTTTTAAAATAACTGTTCAGGATGTAGGAGATAAAATTATTAAATGGGTAAAAATTGAAAAAATTGAAAATGATAAAGGAGAAAAAAAATGATGAATGATAATGAAATGAGAAAAATAAGGATTGAGAAAAAAAAGGAAATTGAAAAACTTGGTATTGAACCATATGGAAGGAGATATACAAAAGTAAATATAGAAAATATAAAAGAAGGAGAATATGTAAAAACTGCAGGTAGAATAATGGCTATAAGAAAACATGGTAGTGCTTCCTTCGCTGATTTGGTTGACTGGACAGGTAAAATTCAAATTTATTTTAAAAAGGATATAATTGGTGAAAATAATTATGAAATTTTTAAAAAAATTGATATTGGAGACATTATTGGAGTTGAAGGAGAAGTATTTAAAACAAAAACAGGAGAAAAAACAATACTTGTAAAAAATTTTATTATCCTTTCAAAATCATTAAGACCCTTACCTGAAAAATGGCATGGACTTAAAGATGTAGAAATAAGATTCAGAAAGAGATATCTTGATTTAATAATGAATGAAAATGTCAGAGAAATTTTTAAAAGAAGGATTGAGATTTTAAAAAATATAAGAGAATTTTTGAATAATAAGGGATTCGTTGAAGTTGAAACACCTATGATGCACCCAATTCCAGGAGGAGCAGAAGCAAAACCCTTTATAACATATCATAATGCACTTGATTTGGAACTTTATTTAAGAATTGCTCCTGAATTATATTTAAAAAGAATTCTTGTAGGAAATTTTGAAAAAATATATGAAATTGGAAGGGCATTCAGAAACGAAGGAATGTCAACTTTACACAATCCTGAATTTACTATGCTTGAACTTTATTCTGCATATGATGATTATGAGGAAATGATGGAAATAACTGAAAATTTAATATGCTATCTATCAGAAAAAATATTTGGAAAACTTGAATTTGAGTATCAGGGAAAAAAAATTGATCTAACAAGACCGTGGAAAAGAATTAAGTGGGAAGAAGTTTTTAATGAATATGCTGGAATAAATAACTGGATGGATGAAAAAATTATTGAGGAGAAAATTAAAGAATTTGGTATAGAAGTAGAAGAAGAAGAAAATATATTTGAAAAACTTGATGCAATTTTTAAAAAGAAAATACAGCCATTACTTATAAATCCAACATTTGTAATTGGTTATCCCGTTGAAATTTCACCACTTGCAAAAAAATTTAAAGATAATGACAAATTTACAGAGAGGTTTGAACTTTTTATTGCTGGGATTGAGATTGCAAATGCCTATTCTGAATTGAACGACCCAGTTGAACAATTAAAAAGGTTTGAAGATAAATGTAAAAATGAAATTGATAAAAAGAAAAAAATTG
>Ga0272449_1003612_pt1 | contig 13152 bp, 22 predicted proteins | sample YNPCB0241_FD_198679 | JGI IMG/M metagenome (GOLD analysis project Ga0272449, IMG submission 198679) | Hot spring sediment microbial communities from Yellowstone National Park, WY, United States - YNP-CB-024-1 | ecosystem: Environmental > Aquatic > Thermal springs > Hot (42-90C) > Sediment...
ACATAGCATCGATAATAGATTTCTACAGGATAGAAAACAACCAGCTTACTTTTGAATTCCCAGCCAATCCAGTCATAGTTCCGCAATTCTGCTTGCGTTTTAACGACATACCCAATGTAGGCATAACCGGCAAGCATTTCACATGCTTTAACATGGTTGGACAAGCAGGCTTTTATGATGGCAAACAAGGCTATTGGAAGGATAGATGCATCGAGCTCGATTTCGAGCTAGTCACAAAAGAATTTGGCATTCCGGAAAAAGAAGTAATCTTCATAGAGGATATGTGGGTTGGCCCTAGCGCTTTTGGTCCTTCTCTAGAATATTATTCCCGTGGTCTAGAGCTTGGGAATGCAGTCTTCACAGAATTCGTAGGCACGCCTGAGAGCTATAAAGAAATGCAGCCAAAAGTGATAGACATGGGTGCTGGCTTGGAAAGGTTAGCTTGGATTACTAACGGGACACCAACAGCTTATGATGTTACCTTCGAGCCTGTGATAAAGTATATGCTCACACAAACAGGCTTGACGGCCGATTGGGAATTCTTCCAAAAATACTCTCGCCTCGCAGGCTCGCTAAACATAGAGGAAGCAGGAGACTTGAAGAAGGCAAGAGCAAAAATCGCAAAGCAGCTCGGCATAAGCGTCGACGAGCTTGTAAAGATTGTAAGACCTTTCGAAGCAATGTATGCAATAGCCGACCATACCAGGGCTTTAACATTTGCTATAAGCGACGGCGCATTGCCGAGCAATGTAGGAGGAGGTTATAACCTGAGAATAATTTTGAGAAGGACTTTCAGCTTTTTGGATGAGCTAAAGCTAGATATAGATTTAATCAAGGTGTGCGAACTTCATGCAAAGCAACTAGAATACTTCTCCCCTGAATTGAAAGAGCATATACACGAGATACAAAAGATATTCGACGTCGAGAGGAGGAGATATAATGCAAGCAAGGAAAGGGCTAAAAGGATAGTGGAAGAAATCGTTAGCAAGAATGAGGAGATAAACGAGGAAAGACTAGCAAGCCTCTACGATTCTGAAGGCATAACGCCTGAGCTGCTCTTGCAATATAAACCTGATTTGCGAATACCAGAAGATTTTTATGCAAAAGTTGCTGCTAGACACATGAAAGAAGAAGAGCCTATAAGAAGGCAAGAAATAGATGTTTCTGGCTTGCCGCCAACTCAGGTATTGTATTATGATGACGAGAGAAAGCTAGAATTCAAGGCCAAAGTGATAAAGGTAATAAACAATCAATGGGTTGTGCTCGATAAGACTTACTTCTATCCAGAAAGCGGTGGTCAAAAAGCTGATATGGGTTTTATAGACGGCCAGCCTGTAATGGACGTGCAAAAGATAGGCAACATCATCCTCCATAGAGTAGTAGGCTCTGTCCAAGAAGGAAAAGAAGTCGAGTGCAAAATAAATGCCTTTAGGCGATTGACGCATATGAAACATCATACAGCTACTCACATCATTCTTGCTGCAGCAAAGCAAGTTTTAGGCTCTTGGGTTTGGCAGCATGGAGCAGAAAAGACGACTGAGAAGGCAAGGTTAGATATAACTCACTTCGATAGCTTGACTAAGGAGCAGATAAAAGAGATAGAGAGGATAGCAAACGAGATAGTCGAAAAGAACTTGCCCGTCAAGAAAGAATGGTATGATAGAGTGGAAGCAGAAAAGAAGTTTGGTTTTTCGATATATCAAGGCGGTTACCCACCGAGTAAAAGAGTGAGAATCGTCTCCATCGGCAACATAAACAGCCAAGCGTGCGGTGGTACGCATGTCGATAGGACGAGAGAAGTAGGTTATATAACAATCTTAAAAACAAAGAGGATCCAGGACGGCGTCGTCAGGATAGAGTTTTGCTCAGACGAAGTAGCAGAGAAGTATTTGAGAGAAAAAGCAGAGTTGTTGAAGCAAACTCTAGATTTATTGCAGGTAAAAGAAGAAGAAGCTGTAGATGCTGCAAGAAAACTTTTCGAAAGATGGAAAGAATTGAGGAAAAGAGTGAAGAAGAGATGACGAGGCTTTTAGGTGCTAAGATAGCAGTAAGGCAATGCATGAAGATAAAAAAAGGCGAGTCAGTCTTAATCATCACTGATGAAAAGATGAATCCTTTGCTGCCTGAAGCATTAAAAGAGGAATGCGAAGCTGTAAAAGCTAAAGTAGAATTAGTGAAGATAAAACCTTTGGAAAGAAATGGTCAAGAGCCTGAGAAGGAAATAGCAAAGATGATGAAGGAGTTCGATGCAGAATTCTTGATTACTTCAAAATCTTTGAGTCATACAAAGGCGAGAAAAGACGCATGTAAAGCCGGAGCTAGGATTGCTTCGATGCCAGGTATAACTGAATTCTCCTTCACTCAAGGCGGTTTGACAGCCGATTACAATCGAGTGAGGAAGTTATGTCTTAAGATGTTCAGGAAAATATCAAATGCAAAAAGGATAGAAGTGAAAAGCAGCAATGGCACGGATGTAGCTTTAGAAATAGGTGATTATATCTTAGACATCGACGACGGCCTCTATCATAAGCCAGGAAGCTTCGGAAACTTGCCAGCAGGAGAGGTTTATACTTCACCAAACGATTTTTCTGTTAATGGAAAGATAGTAATCGATAAGATGGGTTCATACGGTGATAACATAGTTTTTGAAGTAAATAATAGTTTTGTCGAAAAAATCTTTGGTTCTGATACATTAATGAAAGATGTAGAAAAATTAGGGAAAAAAGCCAGAGTGATAGCTGAAATAGGCATAGGTACCAATCCAAAAGCAAAAATAATAGGAAACGTTCTTGAAGATGAGAAAGTCTTCGGCACTGTTCATTTAGCAATAGGCAGCAACATCTCTTTTGGTGGAAAAAATGATGTTCAATTCCATCAAGACGGCATAATAATAAAACCGACTCTATTAGCTAATGGGAAGATGATAATAAAAGAAGGTGTTTGGTTGTGAATGAAAAGCTGATAAAGGCGATAGAAAAGCTAAAGGCGATAGGAATAGCTTATAGGCTTTTAGAATTCAACGAAGCAGCGAGGACTTCAGAAGATGTGGCAAAGCTTTACAACATAAACCCGAGAGAAATAATAAAGACATTAATCGTGAAAACGAACGATGATAGATTTTTTGCCGTCATGCTTCCAGGTGTGATGAGAATAGACAATAAAAAGCTGTTAAAGGAAGTGAATGCAAAAAGTGTTAGGTTTTTAAACGAGCACGAGCTTAGAGAATTCACTCTCTTCGAGCCTGGAGAAGTATGCCCAATCCTAATAGAAAACATGCCGATATTAATTGATAAAACTGTTTTAGAGACAGAAAGAATAAACTTTGGCTCTGGTGACTTGTATTATGGAATAGAGATAGATTCAAAAGATTTGTTAAAAGCCTTAAAGAATGAAAGGGTCGTCGATATTGTTAAGAGTTAGTTCAAGCACTTTTTAAATTTTCCAGAATAAATTTATTCTAATGAAAACAAAACATGCAAGCGATTTCTCGATTATTTTTTTGACTCTCGTTGAAATTATAATTTTAACAATCGGTGTTGTTATAGGGTTTTCTCTGCTAATATTTTTCATTTCTAGTGTGTTTTACAAGTTTTACTCTTTCAATTTAACCGATGCAATTTTTATAATATTCGGATTTATCGTGTATTTCTTGCATCTTTTTAGAAGAATAAAAAACACACAATTGTTCGATATGTCGAAAGAATTGAAAGAAAGGTTTTATCAGTAAATCTCTTATTTTGGTATGTCATTTGGTTTTTCTGCTATTGTTATCTCTTTTGCACTTTCTTTCATCCGGTTTTTAGGCGTTAAGACAATAAATCCTGATGAAAAATCTATCATTTTTTTAATAGAGAAAATAATTTATGATGTATCTCCAAAATTTTACTTCATTCTATAATATTCATGCTAGGATTCATGTTTATATTTCTCGGATTTGTAAGGACACTTATTTTTTTGAAAAATTCAAACAAAGGAAAAAATGTTTCAGTATAAAAGATGAATACTTTTTGCGAGACTTTTGTTACAATAATTTTTTAAATCCTAAAGCAAAAATTTAATTGATGAAGCCCTACTATTTCATGTTTGCATTGTTAACTTTAATTATCATTGGCTTTTCCCCAATCCTTGCGCAACCGATGATGAAATCAGAAGTGAAAACACCACAAATAATCCATATATCGAGCGAAGCAATCGCATCCAAACCTGAGCCTGTAGAGATTGATATTAAAAAATCGACCGAAGCACAAAGAATAGAGGGATGCAAGGACTTGTGTGGCGACGGAATATGTCAAGAAGTCGTATGCACGGCCATAGGTTGTCCTTGTCCTGAAACTCCAACTAGCTGTCCTCAAGATTGCAACATCTCTTTGCCTGCTAAAGCAATTCCTCCTTTACCTGTGATAAGCTTGCCTGCAGAAACTAAATTAGTAATCGATCCAGCAAAGCCTGAGCTGATATCAGTTAACGATAGAGCGGTTAAATTTACAGAAATGAACACAACAGTTTTGCCGAAGATTTCTGTTGAGGTTGAAACAAAGACTCTTCCAACAAAAGTCGAGATATATTTTGATAAGGAGAATAAGACGATAAGGATAGAGCACGAGAATGTCTCTGCAATAACTCGAGAGGTTATAAAAGTTGAAGAAAAGTCGATAAAGATAGAGACACCAAAAAGAATGATAGAGGTCAACGTCTTACCGAGTGTTGCAACTCAAATTGCTATTTCAACATTCCCACAGGAGATCAAGTCTACTGAGCTAAAAATTATAGACGAAAAACCTGTCTATAAAATCGAAGGAGTAAAAGCCGGAAGGTTGCTATGGTTAGTCCCAGTTAATTTTTCAGTCCAAACTTATGTGGATGCTCAAACTGAAAATATTGTTAGAATGGAAAAACCTTGGTGGAGCTTCTTGGTAGGCTGAGTCAAGGCGAGCAATTTAATTTATTAAAAACCCATTAATTTATAAGATGAAACCAAACATAGGCTCTGGCGATGATGGTAAGACTAACCTGATAGGCAAAAGAGTATGGAAGGATGATTTAAGAGTCGAAATTAATGGCAACATCGACGAGTTGAACAGCCTTTTAGGCTTAGCCAATTCAAAAATAAAAGATGCAGAGATAAACCAAATAATAGAGAAAATTCAAAAGAAGCTATTCTTCATCGCTGCAAACATCGCACATTATGAGAAGAATAAACTAACGAAGGATGATGTTAAGGAGATAGAAGACTGGATGAGCAAGCTAGAAAAGGAGTTAAAACCTTTGAATAGCTTCATAATCCCCTATGGCGAGGAATCTTCTTTGCTTCATCTATGCAGGACTAAATGCAGGCAGGTAGAAAGACAGGTTGTAAAGCTTTCAAAAAAAGAAAAAATTGAAAAGGAGATTATAGCTTTTTTTAACAGACTTTCTGACTTGCTGTTTACCATGGCAAGACTCGTCAATAAAAGACTTGGAATAAAGGAGATAATGCTATCCTAAATCATTTAAAAGGTTAAAGACACATATAAAACTAGTGAGAGAATGATTAAAGTTGACAAGGATACATGCATAGGCTGTGGTGCATGCGTTGCTATCTGTGACGAGGTGTTTGAAATGGGCAAAGACGGCAAGGCAAGAGTGAAGCAACAGAAAAACCTACCTTGTGTCGATGAAGCAATACAAGCATGCCCTGTTGGCGCAATAACAAAATGAATTTTTTACCTTTTAAATCTTGGTTTAAGCAGAGTTGTTCTGCCAGCAAGTATAAATGAGACAAAAAACCTAAAATTAATTAAAGGGTGATTAAAGATATGGACTTGGAAAGAAGAATAGAGCTAATAAAGGCGCCACCGACCGAAGAGATAATTACCGAGCAAGATTTAAAGGAGCTTTTAGAGACGAATCAAAAACCTACTGCTTACGACGGCTTCGAGACTTCCGGCTTGCTTCACCTAGGCTCAGGCTTGCTTAGAGCAATAAAGATACAAGACATGCTTGAAGCTAAATGCGGCTTTATCCTCTGGATAGCCGATTGGTTCGCATACATCAACAATAAAATGGGCGGTAATTTAGAGCTGATAAAAAAGACAGGAGAGTATTACATAGAAGGATGGAAGGCTTGCGGCGTTGATGTAAACAAAGTAAAGATTCTATGGACGAGCGATGCTGTAAAAGATTCTGAATATTGGAAAGGAGTTATAGATGTTGCTAAGATGGTTACTGTTAAGAGAGCTGTGAGAGCAAGCCCGATAATGGGTAGGAGCGAGGCTGAGATGAAGTATACTGCTCAACTTCTCTACCCTATAATGCAGGCATGGGATCCATTCTATCTAGGAGCTGATATCCTGCAGCTAGGCATGGACCAAAGACATGCGACGATGCTTTCTAGAGAGTTGGCAGAGAAACTAGGCTTTACAAAAAGAGTCTGCGTTCACCATCATTTATTAGCAGGCTTATTAGCAGGAAAGGGAAGGATGGGGAAGGATGAGCTGGAAAGCCAAATAGAAAACAAGATGAGCAAGTCAAAGCCTGATACTGCCATATTCATCCATGACACCAAGGAAGAGATAAGAAGAAAGATAATGAATGCTTATTGCCCTGAAAAGGTTGTGGAAGGTAATCCGATAATAGAGATATGGAGATACATCATCCTTAGAAAGTTCGAGTCCAGGACTATAAAAAGGCCGCAAAGGTTTGGAGGAAATTTGCAGATAGAAAGCTACGAGCAACTAGAAAAGGTTTACAGAGCAGGAAACTTGCATCCTTTGGATTTAAAAAATGAGACGATAGAGGCTCTAGACGAGATTTTAGAGCCTATAAGAAAGCATTTTGAAAAAGGAAGAGCTAAAGAGCTGTATGAAATAGTGAAAAACGCAAGGATAACTAGGTAATTTTAAAAGTTTTGTTCTTTTAATTTTAAGAATGGAAGAACATCATCATGCATTGTCTTTTAAAGGTCTTTTGCCGTATACCATATGCGGTGCCGTAGGTCGCGTAATAGTAACCTATCTTCCATCAAACCATCTAGGAGAATTGGTTGCAAGATATATTGGCGGTTCGAGTGATACAATCGCAGAAGCTTTTTATTGGCTGAGACATTTGGATCATTCAGAAGAATCAACACTAACTCACTATATAAAAGGAAAGATGATAGGGACTGTGCTTTCTCTTGCCCCATACATTTGTGCTTCATTATTTGGGTATGACGTAAATTCTCGTTTAGCAGGTTCTTTAATAGCAAGTAGCTTTGCTCAGTCTGACCAACTAGGTGCATTTTTATCAATAGCATACTACACAATAAAAAGAGGAGGTCCGAAAAAAATACAAGATATTGTTAAAAACCCTGTTGCTATGACAAGCTTGGGTATCTCAGTAGTATCTTTTATTATAGATTATACAGCAAGAATTTTTATCACGCCAATAACAGTGGAATCCAAATGGTTTGAAACATACTTACTTTCCCTTTTATGTTTGCTACCTGTGCTAGTAGGGTATATAAAAGAGATTCATCATAATGATCATAGCTAGTTTGGATGCTCTTCTAACCAATTTTTTATCGCTTTCTTGATGTCAATAACCTCTTTACTTCCATCTGGTAAAGGTCTTTTAATCGTCATAGGTATCTTCATCTGTTTAAACTCTTGCTCAGCTATCACCATAGGATCAGATTCATCTGTGTTTATCAATAAAGGTGCACCTAGAAATATCTGTAAAGCTCTTGCTCCAATTATTCTTGCTACCTCGAACCTCGTCAGTCTGTCCTTCGGCCATTCCGGCATACAGCCACCTTAAGGCTTGAATTTCGCCACTTTTTGCAGCAAGTCTACATGACCTAAAAACAAGGCTCTGCAACAATACCTCTCCAGGCCTAGATCGTTTAAGACCTTCTCGCTGCTTTCTCCATTTTTAACTCTTTTCTGGTATTCTTCCCACAAATGACCAACAACCTTGCCACAAGAAAAACATCTTACAGGTATAATCATTCAATCTCCCGAAAATATTGAATTTTGCAAATATATCTTTTACGCTCAAAGTTTTTAAAGATATCTTTTGCCTTTATGATCTGTTAAGCTTGGTGTTTGAATTTTGTTAAGAGAAATAAATCATAAATTGCCGAACTTGATCATAATGTAGTTTTTGGCAAGCTTAATAATCTATTGGATTTACAAAAATTGTTATCATTTATATTTATCAAAAACGATTAATTAATGAATGAACGAGGGAATGAATTTCGAAAAAAGACCGATAAAGTCTAAAAGGCTAAAGATAATTGCCAATATAGGCTCTTATTTTGCCACGTTCGACGGCTCTAAAGTTTGGGAGATAGACCCTGCAGTTAATTATGTTCTAACCTTGTGCGATGGTACGAGAAGTATAGAAGATATAGCTCAAGAGATAGCAATGGCAATAGAAGCAAACGTAGATGATGTTAAGGCTACTCTTGTCAACATGCTTGCAGAACTCGAGAAAAACGGTTTCATAGAATACTTATGAGACTTTTCTCAGCTTTTCCAACACTTCTTCCTCCTTAACAAGCTTGACATACCTCTCCTTTAGATAGCATAGCTTAGCAGCACCGACTTTTCTTTGGTAGATTATCCCAGCACCTATAAGCTCATGAACATACTTTGTTGCAGTCAACCTATTCATGTTTGTTAGTTGGGCTATCTTTTGCAGGGTCAAGCCTTCAGGATGCCTTTTCAGAAGCTCGACTATAGCTTGTTTTTTCTCTATCATTTAATCGCTAATAATAATTGTTAAACACAATTATTTAAATTTTTTATTAAACTTAAAGATTTATAAATAAGGTTTACAATAATTATTTAGCGATTTGAATGAGACTAAAATTTAGAAAAGACGCAGCAATTCTCATTCTAGCAATGTTGACGTTAGCTGTTTTATCCTTGCTTTCACCAACTTCAACCGAAGCAGCTACTAACGATACTGTCGTCATCTCTGTTAATGTTTCTTTATTGTCAGAAATTACCGTCACGCCAGAAGCTCTAGAATGGCTCAATATAGTACCTGGTACATCGGCGGCAGAATACAGTGTTGACATAAAGAACACAGGCTCTACAAACTTTACAAAATTGTGGGCTACTGTCAATTCTTTTGCCACCGAAACAACAAACCCACTAGGAAAAGGTAATCCTTTACTTTATGCAGCAGGGTCTTTCCTAGCTTTAAAGAATGAGACAGGTGAGGATGGCTTTAGATTTGTCAACAGGCTTGAATGGAACGAGACAGAGATGCCTACGGGCATGGTGCCAAACCCGAGTGATGCTGTTTCGTGGGGCTATTTCAGGAATTTCACTGACATCTATCTATGGAACTTTAACGATAGTGCTACGGCAGGAGAATGTTTGAACGGTAGTCAAATGGAGTTTAGGATAAAGACGACGCCTGAATCTATTTCATTCCCAGATAGGGATATGACTACAGGCACTGTAGCTGGCACATTCCAAGCAAACACCACTGAATGGAGTGTATGGACTTTTAGCAGCGGTCCTTTAAAGGATTACTGCGTCTACATACACAAGAATTGCCAGAAGATAATGATAGCTCAATGGGATTATAACACTACTCTACCAGCATGCAGCTCTAGAAAATACATAACACAAGAATTTTTCATGCCAGAAAATGTTCACACAGTTAATCTGACTGTCTTCATCCCCAGAGGAGTGCCATACGGTAATACAACATCAAGCATCTTGACTATTGTAGCCGAGTAGGCTGTCTTTTATGGGTTTCTTCGGTGGTTTTTCCTATAAAAATAAAAAAGGAGAAGTCTTTTACTTACACATGTCTCAAAAGAAGAGGAATATCTATTATTTTTCTAAAGATCCAGTAGATGCTATAGACTTGCCTTTTGGTTATGAAGTAGTTGAAAGCCCTAGGACAGGACTACCGGTTTTGAGAAAAATAGGAAAAAAATAATTGTTTCATTATCGTTTCATTTTTATTAAAAATGTTATAATTGACTAAACTTTAAAATTCTAAAATGTTATAGTACACTATAACAAAAATTTCAAATTTCGCCAAAACATACAGTTCAGACCGTCTGGCCGGCGAGGTCTATGAAGCAGGTGTGGGTGTTTGACAAGTTCTGGATAATATGGTCTTCTTGTTTGGATAAACCTAGGACGATAAATGAGATACAAGACTTTTGGGGCTATGGTGGCAATGCGCTCTACCAGAAGGGTATGAACAAACCTATATGGAAGGAGATGTTAGAGCAAGGCTTTATCGAGACAAAAGGCAAGGTCAAAGTGAGGGGCGTATCAGGTGATTTAATCTATGGGAGACTGGAATGGATAACCGATTACTTGGAGGCAGAAAGCAAGGAGAGGGTGAAGCAAGATAATGACATGCTGTTCCGGCTTTTCAAATGCATAGATAACAAGAAGAAACTAGTCTACTATCTAGACAATAATAGGACTGTGTTTTTCTTGCTTCCCAGACTCAGGCTTTTGTTTGGCGATAAGGAAGGCCTGAGAGCTAACTACGAGCTTTGCATAACAGCTCCTATAATTGTGGTATTTAACTACTATATAATAAGTACATTAAATAAAAAACTCAGCCTTGACCTCGACAGCATCTTTCTTTTCTCCCAGTCTCTAGTATTCACGCCTTACTTGAAGACAAACTTTTTGGGCTATTACAAGTCTGTGATTAAAGAATTGTCGCTAAAAGAATTGCCAACAGGCATCTTCAACGAGGCAGAAACCTTCAGGCTATGGAAAAGTCAGGCAAAGGATATTTTAAATCAGTTGAATCTCTAATATTTATTGAATTGATGATGGAGATAAAATATTCGAAGCATCGAGTATACATGCCTGGGAAAATACTCAACAACCTAGACGTTTTCGTCTTGGACTTTGCAAGCTACTCGAAAAACACGCAAGATACGTGATAGTGAGCGGATACATCTCTATCCTTTTCGGCAGGTCTAGAGCTACCGAGGATATTGATATATTAGTGGAAAAAAAGGATTTAAAAAGCTTCTTCAAAACTTTCGATAAAAAAGGTTACTGGTTGATAAACGCCGAGGTAGACGAGGCTAACGAGATGCTAGAGGAAGCAACTTTGGGGGTTGCTAAAAAAGGAAGGATTATAACCAACTTTAAAATCAAGTTTGCAAAGACAAGCATAGATGAGCTAGCTTTAAAAAACAGGGTTGAATTGTGTTTTGGCAGGAGAAAGCTATACATTTCACTCATAGAGCTTCAAATCTTTTACAAACTACTCCTCGGTTCTGAAAAGGATATAGAGGATGCAAGACACCTTTTCAGGCTGTTAGTCGATTATCTTGATTTAAGCATGATTCACAATTTGGCTAAAGATTTAAAAGTAGAAAAGAGGTTGAAATTATTGTGTGATTTCCATGATAGATTTAAAGGAATTAAAGAAGATGAAAAAAAGAAATTTTGAGGAGAGGTTGAAATTCGTCGACCTGTGGTGCGAATATATCAAAACACGCCGAATAGAGTATGGAGCGCTAAACAAGCAGAACTGATAAATAGTCAGATAAAGGAATGATTTAATGAGAGAAATATGGGTATGTTTGGGTGCAGGACTTGAAGTATGCAAAGGTTGCGGATACAGGAATCCACCAGAAGGGTTTGAGCCTACTCATAAAGTTGAAGAAAGAGCTTGCTATATGAGAGGATTACGTATAATGGAACAATACTTATCACAATTACCTGAAAAAGCTCCACAGATGTTGTATACGCGAACTCAAACCAACTTATAATATTTCTTCCTGTTTATAACTTCTGACATGGCTTCATTATTCCTTTCCATCTCCTTTAAATATTCATTGCATCTTGTCCTAGACAAACCTATTATTTGGCAAAGTTCTTCTGATGTCATCCTACCTTTTTTTCTTAGAATAATCTTTATTGCTTCCTTCGTCTTATCCTTTTTTGTTGCCAAATGAACTTCTTCTGGGGATATACTAGTCTTATCAAGCTTTTGCTTTATTTCTTCGAGCTCGGCAATTATCTTCTCTATTTTCTGATTCATCTCCCTGACTTCTTCTGTCAGTTTAAAGATGTGTGCATACTGTATGTTTAGCTGCTTATTCAATTCATCTTCTAAAGATTGCTGCCTTTCTTGAGCCAGAAATTTTATCATGAGGTTATATTTGTATTGTCGAAATAAAATGCTTTTCTATTCGACAGTTAGTTGTATGTTTTTAACTTCCGGAATTCTATTTATTATTTTTAAGGAAAAGGTTTATCAACTCACTCGTAGAGAAAATATTAATGATAGATTGTTTTTTTAATTGTTTTTCGTTCGACCAAATTGAACAGTTAAATTTTAGAGCCAAGGCAAAATAAGCAACATCATTTAAATCAGGCGATATTTGTTTAGCCTTTGGCAAAAATTTCTTGTAAGTATTTTCATCTTCAAATTTTATAAATGTTTTAAGATATTCTACCAACTCAATAAATTCAATATCACTAATTTTAGCCTTATTACAAATTAATGATTTGTGTTTAATAATTTCCTCTAATGCGATTTCGGGTGCATGCAGCTTAAATAATCTAAAATTTGTAATAATCTGCCTTGTTGTTGAATCACTCTTAAAGAAGGAGAAAAGTATGTTTGCATCAACGACAAGATCTATCTGCATCTATAACAGGCCCTTTTCTTCCAGTCGTCTTCTAATGTTTTTGTTGACTTCTCTTCCAAGTTTTATACATTCCTTTTCAGTTAATTTACTTTTGGACAGCATTTTATTCATTTTTTCTACCATCAAAGCTCTAGCAATCTCAGCTCTAGCTAAAATTTCTATTCCTTTAGTAACCTCTTTTTCAAGATGTTTTTCTAAATCAGGTATTTTGATGATTATCTCAGCCATAAATATCAATTAGAATGAGATATATTTAAATTTAAATATTAATCGATTTTATTACTAAAAGATTAGATTGCCTCAACGATTCGTTATGTTTCTTTAAACTAGCCAACCTATAATAGCATCTTTTATATTATCTATCGCTTCCTATCTTGTTTTTCCTTGAGATATACAACTTGGTAGGGATGGAACTTCTGCTATATAAAACCCATCTTCGTCTTGAGTCAGAACTATGAATTTCATGGTATAAAATTTGCATTTAATAATATAAAAATTTTTTCATAAGCTTGTTGATAAAACCTTTTAGG
>Ga0272449_1003613_pt1 | contig 13149 bp, 18 predicted proteins | sample YNPCB0241_FD_198679 | JGI IMG/M metagenome (GOLD analysis project Ga0272449, IMG submission 198679) | Hot spring sediment microbial communities from Yellowstone National Park, WY, United States - YNP-CB-024-1 | ecosystem: Environmental > Aquatic > Thermal springs > Hot (42-90C) > Sediment...
TGCGGAAAAAGGAGTAAAATCAGGGGGTGAGTTCAAACGCGGACCTGATGAAGAAGGGATTGAGACTTGACCTTGACCGTGGCCAAGTCCAGGGACTTGTGTTCAAACGCGGACCTGATGAAGAAGGGATTGAGACAGGTCTGCTTACCGCGGAGTTTGGCTAGCTCCGCGTTCAAACGCGGACCTGATGAAGAAGGGATTGAGACTGTTCCAGGGCTTCCTCAATTGAAGCCCTGACATCGTTCAAACGCGGACCTGATGAAGAAGGGATTGAGACCGCGCACTCGCCATCCGCATTGAGCAAACCGTCGGGTTCAAACGCGGACCTGATGAAGAAGGGATTGAGACTCAAGCTCTTTGTAAAGCCTCATCGCTGCCTCCGTTCAAACGCGGACCTGATGAAGAAGGGATTGAGACGCCCGACTCGGAGAGCGGTACGCTCGCCGAGTTCAAACGCGGACCTGATGAAGAAGGGATTGAGACTTGACCTTTGTGACCATGGCTATCGCCCTAACTGTTCAAACGCGGACCTGATGAAGAAGGGATTGAGACACCGCCACGCGTTCGCAGCGATGCCGTCAATGTGGTTCAAACGCGGACCTGATGAAGAAGGGATTGAGACGGCGGGCAGCTCGACACCGAGCTGCCCGCCGACCACGGTTCAAACGCGGACCTGATGAAGAAGGGATTGAGACAACGCTGGCCGATTTCGATTTCTTTGGTCTTCATCGTTCAAACGCGGACCTGATGAAGAAGGGATTGAGACGGGGATTTGGGGTCTACGTCTTCGTAGACCACGTGTTCAAACGCGGACCTGATGAAGAAGGGATTGAGACGGCGACGAGGGTCAACTCATCACCCAGCATGACGTTCAAACGCGGACCTGATGAAGAAGGGATTGAGACCATGGTTGTCTCCCGTTTTTTCCCAGTATGCTGTTCAAACGCGGACCTGATGAAGAAGGGATTGAGACGAGAACCGAAGCGGGCTTCCCGCGGAGTCTGGCCAAGTTCAAACGCGGACCTGATGAAGAAGGGATTGAGACCATTGTGCCAGCGAACTAGCACAATGCCCAAATGTTCAAACGCGGACCTGATGAAGAAGGGATTGAGACGGTTTCGGTTAGCGGTACACTCGTACCGCTGTTCAAACGCGGACCTGATGAAGAAGGGATTGAGACGGCGAAACCTGGGACGCGGCATACGCCCCATCCCAGGTTCAAACGCGGACCTGATGAAGAAGGGATTGAGACGGAACGCTCTCCGAACCTAGACGACCAAAAGTCGGTTCAAACGCGGACCTGATGAAGAAGGGATTGAGACGGGCGACGAGAGTATACTCATCGCCTAGCTGGAGTTCAAACGCGGACCTGATGAAGAAGGGATTGAGACGGCCTCGTCCAGCGACAGCCGGCGGAAGATGAGTTCAAACGCGGACCTGATGAAGAAGGGATTGAGACTGTCAGTTCTGCCCAGATTTTGTGGGCAGCGGTTCAAACGCGGACCTGATGAAGAAGGGATTGAGACCCAGTACGCTACAGGATGTTTCCGTGAAATGGCGGTTCAAACGCGGACCTGATGAAGAAGGGATTGAGACCCCAATTGTCGCTTCTGAGTGTGATATCCATAGTCGTTCAAACGCGGACCTGATGAAGAAGGGATTGAGACTTTAAGTTTGTGGACTCAACGATAAGCAAGCCTTGCCCGTTCAAACGCGGACCTGATGAAGAAGGGATTGAGACGAGCGGCAGCGATGAGCTTGAACCGCCCGGACGTTCAAACGCGGACCTGATGAAGAAGGGATTGAGACGCAGCTCGATGCCAAGCTGCTGGCCGACGATCGTTCAAACGCGGACCTGATGAAGAAGGGATTGAGACTTCCAACTCGCCCGATTTAAGCGGAATGGAGCGTTCAAACGCGGACCTGATGAAGAAGGGATTGAGACGCGCGGGCCGCCACCAAAATACTGTCTCGGACCGGGTTCAAACGCGGACCTGATGAAGAAGGGATTGAGACCCCACGATCATTGCTCCAACAGCTTTGTGTCTGTGCATTGTTCAAACGCGGACCTGATGAAGAAGGGATTGAGACTTCCTCAAAGCCTCGTCAATTGAGGCTTGGATGGTTCAAACGCGGACCTGATGAAGAAGGGATTGAGACCACGCTTCCGCCGGGCGGGCCTTAATGGGCACCAGCTGTTCAAACGCGGACCTGATGAAGAAGGGATTGAGACTGTACTCATCGCCTAGCTGGACGCTGCGCCTGTCGGTTCAAACGCGGACCTGATGAAGAAGGGATTGAGACTCTGACCTTCGTGACCATAACCTATCCCCCAAAAGTTCAAACGCGGACCTGATGAAGAAGGGATTGAGACAACGATTTGTGAAATCGGAATCCGTGGGTAGAGTGAGTTCAAACGCGGACCTGATGAAGAAGGGATTGAGACTTGACTGCCTTGTGCTTGTGCATCGCGTGCCTCCGTTCAAACGCGGACCTGATGAAGAAGGGATTGAGACGACCCTCCGAGCATAGTCCAGGGAGTCCGCCGTTCAAACGCGGACCTGATGAAGAAGGGATTGAGACTGCGCGGCGGCAATGAGCTTGAACCGCCCGGACGTTCAAACGCGGACCTGATGAAGAAGGGATTGAGACCCACGGGTTCGGTCTTTGTCGCTTCTAATTGTGTTCAAACGCGGACCTGATGAAGAAGGGATTGAGACTCAGGCAGACTGAGGCACCAAGGCTGATGGTAAGTTCAAACGCGGACCTGATGAAGAAGGGATTGAGACGTAACTAGCCTTCCAGGGCTTCGTCTATCGCGCGTTCAAACGCGGACCTGATGAAGAAGGGATTGAGACTTGCCTTCGTGACCATAGCTTCTCCCTCCAAAAGTTCAAACGCGGACCTGATGAAGAAGGGATTGAGACTCTCGATTCGGAAAATTCTCTGGCCCGAGACGTTCAAACGCGGACCTGATGAAGAAGGGATTGAGACGTAGCCTTGACGCTACGTCTCCCCTTGTGGGGAGTTCAAACGCGGACCTGATGAAGAAGGGATTGAGACGCTTTTTGGGCGGAGATAAGCTTGTACCGCCCGGTACGTTCAAACGCGGACCTGATGAAGAAGGGATTGAGACTGGTTCGAAAGACGACAATCGCTCGTTTGTCGGTTCAAACGCGGACCTGATGAAGAAGGGATTGAGACGAAAAGCAAGCAAAAAAGGGAGACGTAGCCTTGGTTCAAACGCGGACCTGATGAAGAAGGGATTGAGACAGCTCCCTCTCCTCGGGAGTAGCGACCAAGAGCTGTTCAAACGCGGACCTGATGAAGAAGGGATTGAGACGCTAAGGCTCTTACCAACCTCTGTGTGTCATATGGGTTCAAACGCGGACCTGATGAAGAAGGGATTGAGACTTCAATCAAGAATAAATGGTACGCTAACTTTTTGTTCAAACGCGGACCTGATGAAGAAGGGATTGAGACAGTGAGATGGCGTTTGCTACTACCATTGGGTCGTTCAAACGCGGACCTGATGAAGAAGGGATTGAGACCGCATGCCTGACAAAGGCCTGATGGGAAGTAGTTCAAACGCGGACCTGATGAAGAAGGGATTGAGACGCGCCGGAAAACGCCAAGATGAAGCCAGTTTAAGTTCAAACGCGGACCTGATGAAGAAGGGATTGAGACACCCGGACTCCTGGGAGACTCCAACCACGATACGGGTTCAAACGCGGACCTGATGAAGAAGGGATTGAGACTTGACGGGATCGTCATAGGAACGCTTGCTGCTGGCGTTCAAACGCGGACCTGATGAAGAAGGGATTGAGACGACAATCTGGCCCGCCTCAAGTAATGCTACGTGCTGGTGGCGTTCAAACGCGGACCTGATGAAGAAGGGATTGAGACGGAAGTTCCCCTTCCGGATCTCAATCCTGAAAATGGTTCAAACGCGGACCTGATGAAGAAGGGATTGAGACGGCTCGCAAGCCGTCAACGATAGTGTGGTCATCGCGTTCAAACGCGGACCTGATGAAGAAGGGATTGAGACGGCCAACTTGTGGCCTGCCCATGGAACTACTGTGGTTCAAACGCGGACCTGATGAAGAAGGGATTGAGACTACCGCGCCCTGGACATCTTGTTCGGAGACACGTTCAAACGCGGACCTGATGAAGAAGGGATTGAGACAGGATCCGCAAGCATAGCTTGCCTGGTTGGAACGTTCAAACGCGGACCTGATGAAGAAGGGATTGAGACTCCTGCTGTCTCATGAGTCCTCCTTACTCCTCGTTCAAACGCGGACCTGATGAAGAAGGGATTGAGACCACCTTCGACAGCTTTTTTTTCTCCATTCGCTTGTTCAAACGCGGACCTGATGAAGAAGGGATTGAGACCCTCATAAAGGCTTCCGTCTTGGTTGTAGAACTCGTTCAAACGCGGACCTGATGAAGAAGGGATTGAGACGGGCCAAGGCCGAACGGTCAAGAGCCTGGAGGTTCAAACGCGGACCTGATGAAGAAGGGATTGAGACTAGAGGCTCCCGTCCCTATTGTAGAAGTCGAAGTTCAAACGCGGACCTGATGAAGAAGGGATTGAGACGGCGCAAGCGGCGGCAACTACCGCCTGCGCCAGGTTCAAACGCGGACCTGATGAAGAAGGGATTGAGACGCGAGTGACCTTACCATCACTCGCGGTAAAGATTGGTTCAAACGCGGACCTGATGAAGAAGGGATTGAGACTCGAGCTTTGCGCTACTTACGCTGGCTGCTCCCGGTTCAAACGCGGACCTGATGAAGAAGGGATTGAGACATGGAAACGCCATTAGACAGAGTAAACTCTTGGACAGTGTTCAAACGCGGACCTGATGAAGAAGGGATTGAGACCTAACCTCCCTTTTCGTTCAAACGCGGACTTGGTTCAAACGCGGACCTGATGAAGAAGGGATTGAGACTTTCGTTGTGCTCGTGCCGTTGGTGGCGCTCAGGCGGTTCAAACGCGGACCTGATGAAGAAGGGATTGAGACAAATTGGGCCGGCCAACTTGTGGCCGGCCCATGGAACGTTCAAACGCGGACCTGATGAAGAAGGGATTGAGACCGACAATCACGACATCCTGCTTCGTCTTCCCAGTTCAAACGCGGACCTGATGAAGAAGGGATTGAGACCCACGTTGGTAATCCAAGTTGTTCTTCCGCGGTAGTTCAAACGCGGACCTGATGAAGAAGGGATTGAGACCCGTATGATGCATTAGCACAGGTGTTAGGTGCCGAAGCGTTCAAACGCGGACCTGATGAAGAAGGGATTGAGACCTGAGAATGTCGCGCACATAATTCGGACCGCCTAGTTCAAACGCGGACCTGATGAAGAAGGGATTGAGACGCAGCCGCCCGAAGCTGCCTGATGATTTCGAGGCGTTCAAACGCGGACCTGATGAAGAAGGGATTGAGACTTGGCTTTGTCACCATAGTTTCCTCCAAAAACGTTCAAACGCGGACCTGATGAAGAAGGGATTGAGACGACCCAGGCAAACTTAACTACGACCCTTTCTCCGTTCAAACGCGGACCTGATGAAGAAGGGATTGAGACGGAGAATGGCGCGTATGTCGACGTGAGATACGTTCAAACGCGGACCTGATGAAGAAGGGATTGAGACGCGGCTCCCGCGGGAACAGCTCATCCGCGCAACGTTCAAACGCGGACCTGATGAAGAAGGGATTGAGACGCCGCACAGCTCGCCCTTCTTGAGACGGGCGCGCGTTCAAACGCGGACCTGATGAAGAAGGGATTGAGACATTGTTACCAGCATCCTAACCTCCCTTTCCGTTCGTTCAAACGCGGACCTGATGAAGAAGGGATTGAGACCATACCGGTAGGGATCATTTTACCGCGAGCAGCCGAGTTCAAACGCGGACCTGATGAAGAAGGGATTGAGACATTGAATTTCTTCCAGCGAAATGCTGAGAAGGAATTCAGGTTCAAACGCGGACCTGATGAAGAAGGGATTGAGACACCATCAACTCGGGATGGTTGGTCGCGCAGGTTCAAACGCGGACCTGATGAAGAAGGGATTGAGACCTGTTTTCGCGTCGGTTGCTGCATAGCCCCTCGTTCAAACGCGGACCTGATGAAGAAGGGATTGAGACTACCGAACTCCCTGTCAGGATCTGACAGGAATTCGTTCAAACGCGGACCTGATGAAGAAGGGATTGAGACGGTCATTTGCTGACCGGCGCGCAGCCGGTCAGGTTCAAACGCGGACCTGATGAAGAAGGGATTGAGACGACGGCCTTCAAGCCGTCTCATTTCCCTCCTCCGTTCAAACGCGGACCTGATGAAGAAGGGATTGAGACCAAGGCGCACGACGAAGAACTCGAGCCTCGCCGTTCAAACGCGGACCTGATGAAGAAGGGATTGAGACTCAGGCAGCCGCGGGCCCACATACTGGGCAACGAGGTTCAAACGCGGACCTGATGAAGAAGGGATTGAGACGCCCTTTTCGATCTTGATTCTGGGTACTCGTTGTTCAAACGCGGACCTGATGAAGAAGGGATTGAGACAATCCAGCACTTCATACACTACGATATAACGCGTTCAAACGCGGACCTGATGAAGAAGGGATTGAGACGCTTCGTCGCGCGGACGGTGTTCGTGTACGCAGAGTTCAAACGCGGACCTGATGAAGAAGGGATTGAGACGCGAGACTCGGCGGAAGATGATGCCGCCGGATTGTTCAAACGCGGACCTGATGAAGAAGGGATTGAGACCATGTCTAGAAGCTCGTTTAAGCTTTCCAACCTGTTCAAACGCGGACCTGATGAAGAAGGGATTGAGACCTCCACCTGGGACGCGGCATACGCCCCGTCCCAGTGTTCAAACGCGGACCTGATGAAGAAGGGATTGAGACCGAGAACAGAGTCCAAGGCTCGCTTGCTTCCGTTCAAACGCGGACCTGATGAAGAAGGGATTGAGACGTTTTCCCAGTAGGCTACGGGGTACTGCCGTTCAAACGCGGACCTGATGAAGAAGGGATTGAGACTTTCCAAGTGGGTGAAGATGCCCAGTCCCTAAGTTCAAACGCGGACCTGATGAAGAAGGGATTGAGACTTGGCCAGTGACGAAGCCAAGTGTCTTGGTGTTCAAACGCGGACCTGATGAAGAAGGGATTGAGACTCACGACCACACAGCCATGGGCTGCGGGGCTGGAGTTCAAACGCGGACCTGATGAAGAAGGGATTGAGACTCGTGGATCAGATCAATCGTGGGCTGGCGGTATCGTTCAAACGCGGACCTGATGAAGAAGGGATTGAGACCGCCCGCATCCGCGAACGTCGTAGCTCCTTCGTGTTCAAACGCGGACCTGATGAAGAAGGGATTGAGACGTGTCATGGCGTGCCTCCTTTCACCTGCCATTAGTTCAAACGCGGACCTGATGAAGAAGGGATTGAGACTGGCGAGCCGGACGAGGTAATACTCGATCCGCGTTCAAACGCGGACCTGATGAAGAAGGGATTGAGACCGGCGCGACAGCGATCAGATCGCCTCGGCGACCGTTCAAACGCGGACCTGATGAAGAAGGGATTGAGACTCGCTGTCCGACAGGAAGTCTTCATCCGCGGCGTTCAAACGCGGACCTGATGAAGAAGGGATTGAGACGCCGAAATCGGCGCCCCAGGGTTGCGGTTAGCGGTGTTCAAACGCGGACCTGATGAAGAAGGGATTGAGACGCGCAACTTGGCCAATTCCGCAGCGACCCGCGTTCAAACGCGGACCTGATGAAGAAGGGATTGAGACAACGCCCGCGGAACCGCTTGCCGCCGTTGCCCGTTCAAACGCGGACCTGATGAAGAAGGGATTGAGACGGTAATTGGCTGTGAGCTTAATTTCCGCCCAGTTCAAACGCGGACCTGATGAAGAAGGGATTGAGACTGGCATAGCGCTTCAGCCGTACACGCAGGCGTTCAAACGCGGACCTGATGAAGAAGGGATTGAGACGACGGCCCTGTCACGCATTGCCTTTAGACTAGCGTGGGTTCAAACGCGGACCTGATGAAGAAGGGATTGAGACCATGCTCGACAGCATAGCCGAGAGCGCGAACTCGTTCAAACGCGGACCTGATGAAGAAGGGATTGAGACCGACTCGCGGAAGCCAGTACATCTGCTCCCATTCGGTTCAAACGCGGACCTGATGAAGAAGGGATTGAGACGTTGTCGGTGTTCATGTTTTTCTAACTCGTTCAAACGCGGACCTGATGAAGAAGGGATTGAGACGTGAAGATCGGGATTGCCTTCACGCTCACGCTGTTCAAACGCGGACCTGATGAAGAAGGGATTGAGACGTTTCGAGGTTGACGGCGTCGAAAAGGTCGTACGATCGTTCAAACGCGGACCTGATGAAGAAGGGATTGAGACATCATTTCGACTGCCTTCTTCATCGCTTCCTCCTTTGTTCAAACGCGGACCTGATGAAGAAGGGATTGAGACCAAGCCCAGATCGCCCATCCGCCCCGCCGGCACCGTTCAAACGCGGACCTGATGAAGAAGGGATTGAGACGGGAGCCGACCGCGAGATTCTCGACGGCCTCTCGTTCAAACGCGGACCTGATGAAGAAGGGATTGAGACTCCGCAAGCGCGCAATCCCCGATCGGTCAAGGCTGTTCAAACGCGGACCTGATGAAGAAGGGATTGAGACGCGTAAGCTCGTCACCCAGCTGGACGGTCCTCCCTGTTCAAACGCGGACCTGATGAAGAAGGGATTGAGACGGGCCTCTGGGATGAACATCTGCTCCAGCTCCTTGGGTTCAAACGCGGACCTGATGAAGAAGGGATTGAGACTCTCTGACCCGAGACATTCTCGGCTTCCCGGGTCAGTTCAAACGCGGACCTGATGAAGAAGGGATTGAGACGCGCCGAGCAGGCTCATCTGGTCACACCTCATCAGGTTCAAACGCGGACCTGATGAAGAAGGGATTGAGACTTGATAGGTACCAACTTGTACCCCAACATGAGTTCAAACGCGGACCTGATGAAGAAGGGATTGAGACGTCGAGGCCACGGATTTTGGCCTTGACAGCCTCGGGAGTTCAAACGCGGACCTGATGAAGAAGGGATTGAGACCAGCTCCTCGGGCGTGACCTGGGACGCGGCATAGGGTTCAAACGCGGACCTGATGAAGAAGGGATTGAGACGGCCCGTTCCCTCGAAACTGCTTTTGGATTCATGCGGTTCAAACGCGGACCTGATGAAGAAGGGATTGAGACGGTCACACTACTGCTCCTGCCTGATGGATCCGAACGTTCAAACGCGGACCTGATGAAGAAGGGATTGAGACCTCCGCCTCGGCGATCTTGATGCGGTCCAGTGCCTGTTCAAACGCGGACCTGATGAAGAAGGGATTGAGACGCGCCGAGCAGGCTCATCTGGTCACACCTCATCAGGTTCAAACGCGGACCTGATGAAGAAGGGATTGAGACGACTTGCCGCGCCAAGCTAGGACGACTGGCTGTTCAAACGCGGACCTGATGAAGAAGGGATTGAGACTTCAAGCCTTTTAGCTCTTGTAACCATACTGTCTCGTTCAAACGCGGACCTGATGAAGAAGGGATTGAGACTCGGGCAGCAACTCGATGCCAAGCTGCTGCCGTTCAAACGCGGACCTGATGAAGAAGGGATTGAGACCGAGACGGACCACGAAGAACTCGATCCGCGCCCCCTGTTCAAACGCGGACCTGATGAAGAAGGGATTGAGACGCCGTGTCCGCGTGACCGATCGCGGACACGACCTGTTCAAACGCGGACCTGATGAAGAAGGGATTGAGACGCTAGCGAGGCGAACCACGAAGTACTCGACCCTCGTTCAAACGCGGACCTGATGAAGAAGGGATTGAGACTTTCGCGAAGTACTTTTTTCCTATAACTAGTTCAAACGCGGACCTGATGAAGAAGGGATTGAGACTTCGGCTGGCGTTTTCGTTAAGTGCTTGAAAACGTTCAAACGCGGACCTGATGAAGAAGGGATTGAGACGCCTTATGCTTGTGCATAGTTCCTCCTAACCGAGTTCAAACGCGGACCTGATGAAGAAGGGATTGAGACGAAACCCACCCCGCGTCAGGTTAGAAGGGTACTTCGGTTCAAACGCGGACCTGATGAAGAAGGGATTGAGACGCTCGAACCCTAGCCTGTCCATAAAGCCTCCTAAACGTTCAAACGCGGACCTGATGAAGAAGGGATTGAGACAGGGCAAGCCGGTTTCGGATCTCGGGCGTGAAGTCGTTCAAACGCGGACCTGATGAAGAAGGGATTGAGACAGGCGACGCTGCCGGTCACCCCAAACCTGGGGGTTCAAACGCGGACCTGATGAAGAAGGGATTGAGACAGGCATGCACGTAGCTATTGTAACGGCTGTCAATCTCGTTCAAACGCGGACCTGATGAAGAAGGGATTGAGACTCCTTACTCTTCTTATCCGCCTTAGTCATCGCCATTGCCTGTTCAAACGCGGACCTGATGAAGAAGGGATTGAGACCTCAGAAAGCGGCGCAAGCCCGCGGGTGGTGCACCAGGTTCAAACGCGGACCTGATGAAGAAGGGATTGAGACCCTGTGTACGGTATCCACATTGACTGAAGCGATCTTGTTCAAACGCGGACCTGATGAAGAAGGGATTGAGACGACCGGTCAAGGCCTTGAATCTTGGCCTTGACCGCGTTCAAACGCGGACCTGATGAAGAAGGGATTGAGACTACTGCTCGAGCCGGTACCTCCATTCGGACTCAAAAACGTTCAAACGCGGACCTGATGAAGAAGGGATTGAGACCCACGGCCAGCCAGCTCCGTGCCGCTGGCCAGCCGTTCAAACGCGGACCTGATGAAGAAGGGATTGAGACTCGAAGGGAAGCGTGGAGTCGAACTCCGCAGTTGTTCAAACGCGGACCTGATGAAGAAGGGATTGAGACTCTTCATCAGGTCCTCCTTAGAGGCCCCGGAGTTCAAACGCGGACCTGATGAAGAAGGGATTGAGACCCGTACGCTTCAGCAGGTGTCGAGACTCCAGCGGTTCAAACGCGGACCTGATGAAGAAGGGATTGAGACGAAACTGCGTTGACAACCAGCATCGGCTTGCTACGTTCAAACGCGGACCTGATGAAGAAGGGATTGAGACGGTCTTCCAAGGCGGAAGTCGTTCGCCCTTTGAGGGTTCAAACGCGGACCTGATGAAGAAGGGATTGAGACGTGATTGTGAGCAACATTTCGATTAGCATTCGTTCAAACGCGGACCTGATGAAGAAGGGATTGAGACGAGGGCATTATGGGACTTTCCACGGAGTCTGGCGTTCAAACGCGGACCTGATGAAGAAGGGATTGAGACATTCTGCCTCATACGGAATTTGCGACTTGAAGCCGTTCAAACGCGGACCTGATGAAGAAGGGATTGAGACGCAAGCCGTCAACGATAGTGTGATCATCGCAGGGTTCAAACGCGGACCTGATGAAGAAGGGATTGAGACCCTACCACGCCGACCAGTTATTCGGCGTGGCCGTTCAAACGCGGACCTGATGAAGAAGGGATTGAGACGCCTTTCTCGGACACAATCACGCATCCAGCTTCGTTCAAACGCGGACCTGATGAAGAAGGGATTGAGACTACCAGCTCATCGCCCAGTGTGACGTTCCGCCGTTCAAACGCGGACCTGATGAAGAAGGGATTGAGACGTGCAGTGCCAAACGGTTACGGACCTGGGGCGAAAGTTCAAACGCGGACCTGATGAAGAAGGGATTGAGACTTACCGGTCCTGCGGACCACCTTGTAAACTGTTACGTTCAAACGCGGACCTGATGAAGAAGGGATTGAGACGGGCCGATGTATTGAGCGACGAGCATCAGCTCGTCGCCCAGAAGTTCAAACGCGGACCTGATGAAGAAGGGATTGAGACCGGATGCTACCCATTAGCAAACGGGCCAGCGTCAGAAGTTCAAACGCGGACCTGATGAAGAAGGGATTGAGACTCAACCACGAGATTAGTTCAGCAGCATCATCAGCGTTCAAACGCGGACCTGATGAAGAAGGGATTGAGACGCGTGTTGTTGGGATTCATGTTTTTCTAACTCCATGTTCAAACGCGGACCTGATGAAGAAGGGATTGAGACCTGGGGTGCGAAGTCGGACAAGCCTACGGTAATGGTTCAAACGCGGACCTGATGAAGAAGGGATTGAGACCGTACCGCTCAGAACAGGTCTTCCAGCGCGTTCTGGTTCAAACGCGGACCTGATGAAGAAGGGATTGAGACAGCGCCCGCCCCAACAAGTTACTTGCTCGCGCCTTTGTTCAAACGCGGACCTGATGAAGAAGGGATTGAGACATCGGCTGGCCATTCAGGGTTAGTACCGAGCGCGTTCAAACGCGGACCTGATGAAGAAGGGATTGAGACGCCAACTTTGCTTGCCAAAGTTCGCGTGAGAGAAGTTCAAACGCGGACCTGATGAAGAAGGGATTGAGACAAGCAGTTTGAGGTCACGATTTCAACTGTCATGTGGTTCAAACGCGGACCTGATGAAGAAGGGATTGAGACTCCTTTTGGATCTTGTCCATTCCTTCCTCCGTTCAAACGCGGACCTGATGAAGAAGGGATTGAGACTCCGCAGGCATTTGCAGTCTGCGCGGAGTGAGCGTTCAAACGCGGACCTGATGAAGAAGGGATTGAGACCCATCAAGCGAGAACAGAATCGTGCCCGCGGTCTGTTCAAACGCGGACCTGATGAAGAAGGGATTGAGACATGAACACGGAGCGCGCATGTGAAGCCGTCCGCCAGGTTCAAACGCGGACCTGATGAAGAAGGGATTGAGACTCCATGGCGGCCTCGCGTACTGCTTTAGCAAACTCGCGATACGTTCAAACGCGGACCTGATGAAGAAGGGATTGAGACTCTGTGGTGACTGTCGGTTTTTGGGTGGGCATGAGTTCAAACGCGGACCTGATGAAGAAGGGATTGAGACTTGCCACTGCCTTCATCGCCTACCTCCACTACCTGTTCAAACGCGGACCTGATGAAGAAGGGATTGAGACAGACTCCGTAGCACTGATCGTACAGCTACCGCCGTTCAAACGCGGACCTGATGAAGAAGGGATTGAGACTCGGGCAGCCTCGGCCCGAT
>Ga0272449_1003617_pt1 | contig 13138 bp, 9 predicted proteins | sample YNPCB0241_FD_198679 | JGI IMG/M metagenome (GOLD analysis project Ga0272449, IMG submission 198679) | Hot spring sediment microbial communities from Yellowstone National Park, WY, United States - YNP-CB-024-1 | ecosystem: Environmental > Aquatic > Thermal springs > Hot (42-90C) > Sediment...
TATAAATTCCCATCTCCTTAAGAATTTCTAACTTTTTTCTTGTTAAACTTTCTGTCCTATAACTCACTTTTGTTCCTCCTACTAATAGAATTCCTCATCTAATATTATATCATCCAGTAACCTTTGCATTAATTAAAATAACAACTCGTCAGAAATTACTCAATTAAAATTAACCCCCCTCAGATTCTTTCACTGATGGGGAAGGAGTGTGAAAAATATTATAATTAAAAATGACACGTGCGGAATGTGGGCTAATATTCTCTTCCTCTGGCAAACCACAATATGTGACTCCCATCTTTCTAGTCATTTTTCTCTCCTCCTTATTTTGAAACTATAATTTTACTTATATATAATCCTTCACTATTAGTAGCGATTCTAAAGTCGCTTCCTCCATTTTCTCTATTAGCAAATTTAGCCCTCTTAAGAGGGAAAGTATAACTCTTAATTTTTCCATCTCCAACAAGATTTACTGTCTCGGTAGGAGTATAAGCTCCTCCAAGGATAGCTTTTATATCATTACTATCGTAGTCTAATCTGAACCACCCTTTCTCTTTATCTAGATATTCTATGGTTACATTAACATTAGTATCGGCATAACTCAAAAAGTCATCGTCAACTCTAATATATATGTATAAAACAGGCCACTTCGTTTCTATAGGGTATCTATATGTCACATCTCCTATCTTTTCAGTCTTTGTTATCCCATCTTCTAAGTCTATTTGCTGTAGACCCTTTTCTAAATTTGGATTTCCCATAACAATGCTTACCTCTTTCATAGAAGCATACGGGCTAGAGGATATATCTTTAGGGATTACTCCCTTTTTAAACATATCAACATACTTTCGAGTAAGTTCGATATACTTTCTTCCATATTCTCTACTCTCAGCTATATCTGTCCCCTCGTGAAATTCGTTCCATGTTTCTATAGCGACTATCCTTATATTTTGCTCTTTTGCCTTTATTAAAAGCTTCTTCCAACTATTTTCATAAAATTTTCCATTTTCCCTTTCTCTCTTAGGAGTAGTCCTTCCAGGGACAGCAGAATCATCATATCCTGGACCTACACAACCTACTCCAAAAAAAGAAGGTCCATTTAATGCTGCTCCCCATGCATACCAATTATCAAGTTTAACTTCACTCCAAGATATCTCTCCTACGATATAAAGGTCATATCCAAAGTCTCTCTTAAAATTGTTTCTTACGAAATCAAAAGTATCTTGAGAATACCTTCCCACCCATCCAGCCGAATAAAGCCAGACTATAGGTTTATTATCTATAAAAGCCCAATACTTCTTGGGAATAGCAGTAAAGAAATCTCTTATCATAGAATAAAACAATTTTCTCCCATCTTTAGAGGTTAAATCTGGTTTTATTCCTCCGTTTTCCTGCCACAAAGCAGTAGTATCATAAAACATTCCTACTTTAGGGGTCATAACCCTACTCTTTGTTAGCTCATCCATAGCTTTTGACATTACTTTAAGTCCGTAATAACTCCAAATCTTCTCTTGACTAGAGCCCCAATATACAGGGAGCACTATATCTATACCAGCTTCAGTCATATCCTTAAGCTCTTTTTTAAACCAATTAACCGAATTATAGCTAAAGTCTTTCATATCTTTCGGATGATCTGTAAGGGCATCTGTCCCATCAGGATTTATAATATGTCTTGACATATAAATATCATACCAGTAGAAGAAGTAGGTAGTTACAAGTTTATTATTACTTGCTTTAACTGCATACTTACTGAACAAAATATTAAAGAAACTTATTGTAATCATCCACAGGATTATTAGCCTCTTCAGTTTCATTCAAACTTATATCTCCTTTTCTCCCTAAAGAGCCCAAAAGATTTGATTATCCTCAAGTATTAGCTATATTCTGACAATAAGACGTTCTCCCACTATCTTATTTTTATCGTCTTTATCTCGTATGGCTTTAGATGGAATACTATAGTGTTATCTTTACACTGAATCTCATTTCCTATAGGTTGTTCTAATAAGTTCGTCTCTACGTATGATTTAATAGGTAAACCAAAAATTACTTTTGCCTCTACTTCATATCCATCAGTCTCATAAACTCTTAGTATCATATCATTGTCATCCTCTGCTTTCTTAAGTATAGAGACTAATACATTCTCTGGTTGAACTTTAATTATCTCTAGAGATTTATTCAGCTTTCCTGTATGCATATCAGTAATATATGAGATTAGAGGATAGTTGACTTCGTTCCCGAATCTTGTAAGACTGGAAGGAGCCAATTTGCCAATATGTGGTAATAGAGAGAAGGTAAACTCATACTTACCTCTTTCTGGTACTGGGTCAGGCTCATAAGAGCTTCTCAAGATGGTCATTCTAATGGTATTGTCTTTTACATCATACCCATACTTAGTTGTACTTGATAGAGCTATCCCAAGTTCTTTTCCTTCTTTATCTATACCAGTCAGGTCTACCCACTTTAGAGCAGGAACTTCTTCACCATTAGTTGGTCTTTCTATGCTTCCAAACGGAATTTCAAATCTTGCCCTTCCTTCAGTTATATCTAATGGGAATGCAATCTTAAGCATAGGTACGCCTACTTCTTTGCTTCCCTTCTCAAGCCAGAAGAGCTCAAGCCTAAAATCTATTCTAGGAACATTATTGTTTAATATAACATCAAGTATAAACTCGGAGTCGTTGTACTTTCTTCTACTTCTGATTATCGCCCTTGCTGGGCCAGTCTCCACAACTTCCACGGTAGCATCTTTATCCAAATCTACAGTCCTTATAATCTGTCCGATCTCCCAAGCGCTCATAGGATGAGGAGCTTCGTAGAGTATCTGTAATAATCCTGCCCTACCATCCTTAGGCAAAATTTCCTTATCAGTAGATTTATCTATAATACTAGTTATTGCGCCTATACCTGCACTTACTGTAACCTTGTAGAATTGATTCTCTACTATGTATGTAGAGCCAGCCCTTACTCCACTCTCTGTTACCTGTCCTCTGTACATATCCGATACCATTACCTGAGAAGAGGTCCTTTCTCCTTCCGAATACTTGAGATAGTATGTCTTATATCCATAACCAGGAATATCTTCAGCGGTAAAAACCACTTTAATGCCATTTGGGGAGATATAACCTTCGCCGGGGATTTCTGTAGCTGGGAAAATAGTTCTAAGTAATTCTACGAAAAATGAATATTTTCTATATTGCATAGGTATCACATTTTTGTTTTCGTCTATTAAGACTAGATTGTCTTTCTCATCAAACACATCATATATGTCTACCGTTACTACATCAGTTCTTCTCCAAGGTAACGGATTGAATACTACTATTGGAACAACTTTAACATTGCCATTTATCTCTGTATCTATTTCTTCTACTATTGCCTTCAGAGATGACTCCATTACCATATTTCCACTTGCCTTTGTATTTTGATATAGTCCCTGAGCATATCTATATGTTTCAGGTATCCCAGAACCAGCTAAGATATCGTGGAATTGATTAAATAGGGTATTTATCCAACCTTCTTTTAATAACTCTTCAGAGTACATCTTGCCAGTAAGTTTATTTGCTAATACTCCTATAACTTCTACAGTCGTTAATAAATTTTCTGCCTTTCTATTTGCCTCTTTTATATTGCTCTGAGAAGTATAGCATCCTCTAAAGACAAAGTTCAACTCATCTCTTACAACAGGGAATTTATCTCCATACTTTTCTGCTATAGAGAAGAATTCATCTGTAGTGCTGCATTTAACTTTAGGGAATATACGCCATGATTTCATCTCTTCTATCAGTTGTAAATCTTTTTTCGTAGGACCACCTCCATGGTCACCTACTCCATAGACGACTAGATAATCTTTCATCCCTGTATTCTTATAGAGCTCTACCGCTTCTACTACATCTTCTGGTTTTACAGGACCAAGATACCAGAGTTTGCCATCATCCCAGGCAAGTACTCTTGAACCATCAGGGGCTTCCCACCAAAAGATACGAGGCCCTTTTCCTGCTCTACAGAAATAATATCTCGTTATGCCTGATTTCTTCAAAATCTGAGGATGCATCCAATGGTGGCCAAATGTATCAGGCTCCCAATCAATCTTTATGGCATCGTAAGCTAATCCAAACTTTTCTTTAAAATAACGTTTAGTATAAAGGATGTGCCTTATCAATGCTTCTCCTGAAGCAAGGTTTTTATCCCCTTCTACCCAGGAGTTAGCTGTAACTTCCCACCGTCCTTTTTTTACCCTCTCTTTAATCATCTCAAATGTCTCTGGGTTATACTTTTCCATAGCAGAATATACAGATGTCTGACTCTGAGAGAATTTAAAATCTGGGAACTCATCCATAAGCTTATTTACAGTGGTAAATGTCTTGTATGCTGTATCTACAGTCTCTGGCCAATCCCATGCCCAGTTCATATCTATATGAGCATGCCCAACATAGTGGATGGTAAATGTCTTAGCTACCTCTCCGATGGGAGAAAGCATCTTTTCCGCTTCTTCAATTAGAGATTTTATATCCTTTTTGCCAAAGTTTTGAGCTACAAGACGGGTAGTCTCTCTGATAAGGTAGTCCCACTCATCCTTCTTTTCTGGAAGTGCATTTGTAAGTCTTACAGCAAAACTTACTTCGTATTTGAACCTCTTTACTTCCCAGCACATACATCCAAAAGCTTCATCTAAGACTTTTAAAATACTATCCATTCCTTTTACTCCTCCTTTAATTAAACAGCTCTTATCTCTACTAAAGTAGTCCCTAAAGGTGGTAAAGAAATTTTTAAAGAGATAGATGAGCCTTCTTGAGAATATCTTAAATCAGTGATTAGCACCTTAAGGTTTTTTGGAAGGCCAATTTCTGATAAGTCAAATCTAATTTCTCTAGTTTTGGGTTCTTTTGTAAGATTAAAAATATTTAAGACTGATGTTTTTTCCTCTGGGATGGTATGTGCATGAATAGTCTCATCTAATCCATAAAAAATGCCTTGAGTATAAAATTGCTTTAGTCTCATATATTCCTTCATTACTTGTTTATGAGCATTCCAAACTTTAGGATTTGGGTGTTTCCCTCCTATCCCAAGGTGCCTACATGTAGAAGCATACCACCAAAATTCTAATGCATGCTCATTATCTTTTCGGAGATCTATATGAATATAAAGAGGTAAAGAGTAGGCAAGATTATAGTAATATAAGCTCTTTGCTCTTCCAGAAAGCAAATCGTCCATTGGATCCCACATATATTCAAAAGCCCAAACTTCATCAAAAGAGTAAGGAAGTCCATGTAAATAATAGATAGGAGTATATCTTATAGGCACACCTGCAACTATTGGATCATGAAGCTCAATAAGTACATTAGGGTATTCCTTGTGGATATTCTGAATAAGCTTTAAAATAGATCTACAATGCTCTTCTCTAGTGTAAGGAATAGAATGCCCATGTGCTTCGTCATAGCACTCTCCAGTAAATCCACTTCCATCAAACATAAAGTATACGATACCGTCTTTTGCTAATTTTAGCAAACGCTCAGTCTTTGTTTCTATATAAGCAGGTGCTCCACTACATAATGACTCTAAGATTTTTCCGTCTTTATCTTTTCTTCTGGCTTCTATAGGATAAGCATTTACATCAGACCATGCTGCTAAAGGGGTATGCAAAGAGACTTTAAGATTATACTTATTCTTCATTAGATCTACAAATTCCCTACATTTAAGTAGTCTGTCTTCCGCCCAGAGGGAGGATCCAAAGCTAGTATCCCAGCCTGGATCTAGGTATAACGCCTCACATCCCACTTCTTGGGCCTTCTGTGCCTCTTCTTCAATCTGAGGTAATGAGTAGAACTTTCTCCGATTTTCTGGGGTATCCTCACTCCACCAGAGTTTATTATCATAGAGCTCGTTCCAGTGAACCGGAGGATTGAATCCTTTTGGAGTAATATGCCCTTTTGAGTCCATATATTCTCTAAAAGTATAATAAGCCTCTTTCCAATCTCCTCTAACCAGTATATAACGAGTAACTCCAAATAATATTTTCCCTTTAGGTCCTATCTTTAGTGCTTTCTCTGGGTCATTGTGCCAAACCCCAGCTCCTCCAAAATGGAGTAAAAACTCGTTTTCTTTCTTTTCTGGCTTTAATAGAGAGAATTCTATACCATCTTGTGAATATTTTATTATCAGAAGAGAATTTTCTCCATCTGTCCAGATCCATCCTTCTGAGCCAAATTCAGGAGTATAAATCTTAGGTTTGCCCCAAGATAGACGATACCATCCAGATTTTTCAAATAACTCGCTAATTGAGTATTCTTCATATTCATCTTCAGGCCCTTCTTCTGTCCCTCTTATCAGTATCCCAGGTTTTGGTTCTAATGGAGGGTTATAATCTGGTACCAATAGTCGATGTTTAAAAGGAACTGCTACAAACTTATAACGAGTTAGATCGTCTCCTTGGATATCAACTTTTTTTGTAAATCCGAAATACGGAGAAAGCGTCTCTATAGGATGGTTACTTATATTTTCTATTGAAATGTATTCATCAAAAAATGGCTGTTTATCTGGGATGATAAAGTTATGTCTAACTCTTATACCATCGTTTAAGGTCCCTGAAAATACAACTTTAGATATACCTTTCTCTACTTCATTTATCTCATATCCTTCATATAATAATTCTTCTTTAACTCCTGGGTAAAGCTGGTAAAGGTAATCAGCATCAGCATACTTAAACTTTGTAAGTTTATTAGTAATAGATATAGGGTTAATAGATTTATTGATACTAATTAAAATTTCAAACCAGTTATTTTCAATTTTAACTCTATCCATAGAAAACCTCCTTCGTTGTCTTCCCCACATTTATTCTATCCCTACTAAGCTTAGTTTATCTGCAAAATGGTCCTTGCCATTCCCTTCTATCTAGCATAAGGATCAGCTGCATCTCTTAACCCATCACCTAAAAAGTTAAACATCAATACACTAATAAGGACAAAGACACAAGGAATAAGAACCCATGGATAATTAGCTAAGGCATTTAGGTCTTGTGCCTGCTGTAGGAGTACTCCCCAACTAACAGCGGGAGGTTGCATTCCTAATCCTAAGAAACTTAAGGCGGTTTCCCCTAAGATCATACTAGGAATAGAAAGAGTTAATGATACTATTATGTAACTTAAAAAGGAGGGAAATAAATGTTTAAATATAATTCTCAGTTCGGTACATCCAGCTAATCTTGCAGCTATAATAAAATCCTCTTCTCGCATTGAAATAAACTTTCCTCTTATCACTCTAGCAAGCCCTGTCCATCCTACTAAGGATAATATTACTGTAATAGCAAAATATGTCTTTATTATTGGCCAATTTCTCGGCAATGCAGCTGATAACCCCATCCAAAGAGGAATAGTAGGAATTGATGTTAAAAGATCAACTATACGCATCATCACCTCATCTACAGTGCCCCCTAAATATCCAGCAATCCCTCCTAATAGTACACCAAGAAGAAAACTAATAGCAATCCCAACTAGACCAACAGTTAAAGATATGCGAGCTCCATATAAGACCCTGGAAAATATATCCCTTCCTAAGTTGTCGGTACCAAATAGAAATAATACTCCCCCATTCTCTACTCCAAATAGGTGTAAATTAGTTTCAAATAGATTCCAAAATTTATAAGGCTCTCCTCTATATAAAAATTTAATTTTATATCTCTTACTCTCATCGACAGAGTACTCTCTTTGAAACGTCTGAAGGTTCAGAGAAAACTTTAATCCATACACAAAAGGCTTAGTAAATCTCCCTTGATAAAAGAGGTGGATACGAGTAGGAGGAGCAAACACATAATCTGAAAAGCGTTTCTCAGGAGAGTAAGGAGACAAAAATTCACAAAATACTACTATAAGATATAAGAAACAAAGGATCCAAAGAGAAACCAAAGCTAATTTATGTCTCCTGAACTTCCACCATATTAACTTCCATTGAGATGCTAAATAAACCTCTTCCTCTAAAGAAGACTTTATTTTAGTTGGCATCTCTTCATTATCTACATTTATTCTTTCCATCTTATCCATCTCCTTACTCATATCTAATTCTTGGATCTATCCACGCTAAAAGGATATCAGATATTAGTGAACCAAGTAAAGTCAAAGCACTCAGTATTAGTATAAAACTTCCAGCTAGATACATATCCTGGGATCTTAATGCCGTCAGAAGAAGTGGTCCTGTAGTAGGAATATTTAGTACTATTGCTGCTAGCGTCTCACCAGATACAATACCAGGTAATAACCATCCTATAGTACTCAATATTGGATTAATAGCTACTCTCACAGGATACTTTATCAGTAATTTCCTCTCAGGAAGCCCTTTAGCTCTTGCAGTAACTACGTATGGCTTACTCAATTCATCCAGTAAACATCCCCTCATAGTACGAATCATACCAGCAGTACCGTTTATTCCAATTACTACTATTGGAACCCATATATGCTTTAACATGTCTATAAATTTCCCTAAGCTCCAAGAAGCATCAGCAAACTGAGGAGAAAATAACCCTGTTATATTTATGCCTAAGTAAGCGATACCTATATAGATGAATATAAGGGCTATTAGAAATCCAGGGAGAGAGACCCCTATAAATCCCAAAAATGTAAAGAGATAGTCAAATATGGAGTATTGGTGAGTAGCAGAATATATCCCTATAGGTATTGCTATTATCCAGGTAAGAAATACTGTACAGATAGAGATAAGCATTGTTAATCCAATCCTTTCTTTTATAAGAACACTAACAGGCTTGTCGTATTGAAAAGATCTACCTAAATCTCCATAAAGGATAATGTTTTTTATCCATTTGAAATATTGAACATAAAGTGGATCATTCAGGCCGTAACGCTCTGCTAGTCTAGCAACCTCTTCTTGGGCTAACTGATATCCTCTGGACTGTAACTGCATAATATACATAGTTAAAAAGTCCCCTGGAGGAAGCTGGATGATTACAAAAGAGATTATTGAAATGATTATAAGCATAGGTATAAAGATTATAAATCTACGTAATATATAAAAACCAATAGACATAGACTTTGTCCCTCCTAAATTCTTAGGATTAAGCCGGGATAGACCTTTTAAAGTTTATCCCGGCTTTTTTGAAGGATTTACTTTTGCCTAAAGAAGAGCTGTTCTGCGTTCCAAGTTAACCATAAAGATGGAACAGAAGGATCATCAGGAACGTTACCCATATCTGCCCCCACTATAGCTACAGACGGACAAGAGCCTACACCAATCCTATAGAGATTCTTAGCCTGAGTACGAGTAATATATTGTCCTGCTTTTATCCTCTGTGCGGGGTCTGTGGTTGTTATCATTATTTTATACCACTTATACAATTCTTTTATCTCTTTAGGAGGTTCTTCTCCTTCTTTACCACCTGAGGTATACCATTGCTGCCAGGCTGGTGCCCATGATGGAGAAGTATAGGGAACGAACCAAAATGGATTAACAGGGAAAACATCATCTGTCGCATGGCAAGCATGCCATACACTCATTACAGTCTCATTTGCAGCATACCGTTGAGACCACAAGGTCGAATCTATAAGCTTCATAGTTGCTTCTATCCCAATAGCTCTCCAATATTGAACAACCATCTCAGTTACTGGACCGACATATCTATTAACTTCAAAATACTCTATAGGTAGAGTTAATCTCTTTCCATCTGGTCTTAATCTAAAACCATCTTTGTCTCTTTTATCTAAACCCATCTCATCCAGGAGCTTATTAGCCTTATCTGGATTATACTCTATAAACACCTCATCATCGGAATCTTTACCATATCTTGAACCCTTACGAAGTGAGGCTTGCCCTGGTTTCCCAAGTCCTAGAAAGATAGTCTTATTTATCTCGTCGCGATTTATAGCTAAAGATAATGCCTGTCTAAATCTAACATCATTTAGGATTTTTCTAAGAACAGGATCTTTACATGTTAAATTAGGGAAATATTGTACCCACGTATCTACCTCAGAGTCCATTATAACAACTCTATAACCCTTCTCTTTTTCATACTGTTTGTAGAGTGCTAACTCAGTGAGAGAAGTATTTATACGATCTAGATTTTCTTCTCCGGAAATAATCTTAGTGGTAATCATCTTAGCGTCTGTCACTTGCTCCATACGAATTCTATCTATATATGGTAGTTGATTCCCTGCCTTATCGACCTTCCAATAATACGGATTCCTTTCCAGTATTACTACATTTACTGATGGTCTTTCTTTTACTACCCATGGACTAAGGGTAGGGGCACCAATATCTGCGGTTTGAATATTCCATACAATGGTACCACCAACCTTCTTATTGAAAAGCTTCCACCACTCATTTGGTTCATACCCTTCTTTCTTTATTAAAGGTTGTAGTTCTTGCAAAGAGGTATACTTAACATGAAATTTCTTCAAATAATGAGAAGGTAATAAAAAGGTAGCATGCTGGTCATACCCATGGAGCCTTAGAGGAAATAATCCATAGGGGGATGGAAATTTAAGTACAAAAGTGTATTTATCTACTATCTCAAGGGTAGGTTTTCCTCCCTCTACCGTAAGCCATGCTGGGAAATATGGTGTAATATCTTTATTTAAGATAACATCTTCCCAAGTAAACCTTACATCCTCAGTAGTCACTGGTTCTCCATCAGACCACTTCATCCCTTCTCTCAAATGAAAGGTAAAGACTTTTCCATCTTTACTCATATCTAATTTCTCTAAAATATTAGGGGAGACTTTATCAGTAAAGTATGGATAGGTCTCCATTAAGGGTTCTCTATTAGCTTGCCACAATCCGCATGACCATCCAATATGTGCTATCCTTATAGTCCCACCATACTGTCCAATCTCTTTCCAAACATTCATCACTTTTGGTCTTTTAGGTAATCTCTCCTCAACAGGTGGAAGCTTGCCAGCCTTTACCAGTTCAGCAAGCATTGGAGCTTCCTTATACTTCTTCTGAGCAAAAGAGACAGAATTGAAACCTACAAAAACACTAAGCACTAAACTCAATATAACTAGCCCTAATAATAACTTTTTCATAACTCTAAAACCTCCTTACATATAAAATTTTTAGAAACTCTAAAACCTCTTCTAAACCCCTCTAAGACTGCTGTCCAAAACTACCCTTTCGGGTCAACTTGACTGAAGTACCTCTCAAACCATTAAGACTACCATCTTCTCTCCAGGCATCACCCCTTTCTTCACTTCTTATTCCCCCTAAACTCCACTAGTAATCCCCACCTCATCTTTTACCTTTCTAGCCAAACCTATAGCCTTTACTGAGTCTCTTATCACCAATCTGGTAGGAAGATATATCTGTTCAATATGGCTTATCTTCCCTTCTATGCTTTCTATAAGCAACTCAGCTGCCTTTTTACCCATCCCAGACTTCTCTTGATATACAGTTGTTAAAGAAGGATATAAAAAGAGGGCTATCTGGCTATCGTCAAAACCAACTACCGAAATATCTTCTGGAATCTCCAGCCCCTCTTCTTTTATCGCCATATAGACTTCGTATGCTATAGGGTCGTTAAGAGTAAAAATCGCTGTAATATCTCTATTTGCCCTTAAGAATTCTCTAATAAGTTCTATGTTTTTATTATGGTCTTTCTTTCCATATCCATTTAATTCTCTGAATATTAGTCTTTCTTTTACTTCAATCCCATTATCTAAAAGGGCACTTATATAACCTTCGAACCTTTCCTTTACAGTAGTAGTCATAGAATACTTTGTAGTAATGTGAGCTATATTTCTATGGCCCTGCTTAATAAGATAATCTACCGCATCATAAGCACCATCTCTATTTTTAGAGGTAACAAAACTCGAATTTATCCCATAAGGACATCTATCTACCATAACTACAGGTATCTTTATCCTCTTTAGATATTTACTAGAAATATCACTTCTAGCGCACATCTCATCTGTAGGATAGATGATAAGACCCTTTACTCCACGATTTAATAGTTGTCTAATTAAAGATAACTCTTTATCATAGTTCCAATAAGAATTTACATATATAAGATTATAGCCTTTTTCCGTTATTTCTGTTTCTATCCCCATAAGAACATCTGCCACCATTGGGTCTTTTATATCGGGAACTACTACACCAACACATAAAGGACTACTTTTAGAATCTATATTTGTTATCTTATCGGAGACAAAAGTTCCCTTTCTTTTTATTCTAAATACAAGGTCCTCTTTACTGAGTTCTTGAAGAGCATACTCTAAAGTAGTAGGTGAAACGCCAAGAGATCTAGCATAATCTTCATCAGAAGGAATCCTCTCTAGTGGCTTTAACTCACCAGATAATATTCTATCTCTAATATATTCCTTTACCTGTATATAAAGCGGTATTGGACTTTCTTTATCTATTAACACCTCCAAAATCTCCCTCCGATTTTATTATAACAATAAATCTTTAGAAGTCAAGAGCTATTGTGACCTGACTTGTAATCACTTTTTAAAAGAAGACCTCCTTTCTGGTTAGAGCTGATATACTATAATTAAAGACTCTAACCAAGAAAGGAGGTCAAAACTTTATGATATTAAACATTATACATTAAACATTATACAAAATTTATCAATGCATAAAAAGAGTAAAGAGATACTTGCGACTGTTGCATTAATGATGGATCAAGTTACAGGTTTTATAGAATTCACCTTACTGTATAAACAAAATTACTTATAAACTAAAAGGATTGAGTCGCTATCAGTATTAAAGTTAACTCATCCACCATTTTTGAAACAATTACCAAAGGGAGTAAGCATATAGATCTTACTCAGCGATAAGCAAAATACATCCTCTTAAATTTTCTATTCGTATAGCAATTAAAACTTATCTATAAAATGCCACTTATTACGAATAAAATAGACAAATGTATTCATATAATAACTATTATACGCATAAAAAGTTTCAATCTCGTTTGTAGCTTACCTATAAGGGTGTATAAGTTACATAGTGATTCTTGCAGAAATGGTTGATAAAATTCCGTTTTTGCAGTCGAATACTTACTTTTATGACATTTTTGGTTATGAGCTATTCTAATCAAGTAAATATCAACATTTATGCTGATTTATCAACCAATTTTGCAACAATTAGTATTTTAAAGAGGTAGATTAAGATAGATTCTTAATATTTTTTTTCTGTATAAATATGTCATACG
>Ga0272449_1003619_pt1 | contig 13129 bp, 9 predicted proteins | sample YNPCB0241_FD_198679 | JGI IMG/M metagenome (GOLD analysis project Ga0272449, IMG submission 198679) | Hot spring sediment microbial communities from Yellowstone National Park, WY, United States - YNP-CB-024-1 | ecosystem: Environmental > Aquatic > Thermal springs > Hot (42-90C) > Sediment...
TCTTCTCTTGACCTGAAAATTTTCAGGACCTGTTTCTCCAAATATGATATTTTCAAATGTTCGTCCGAAAGTTAAATTTTTAGAAAGATCTCAGAGAATGAATTTTGTTCCGAAATATCTTGTTATTCCCTATATTTCTTCAACTATGGATTAATTATACCATAAAATGATTAAATTTTTAAGATTTTTTGGTAAACTTAAAATATGGAAAAAATAAATTTGTGGGATAAGTTTATAAGTTTAGAGAATTTTAAAATTGCTTGGGAAAAAGTTCTATCTAATGCAGGAAGTGCAGGAATAGATAATTTCTCAATAAAGGATTTTCAAATAAATATAGATGAGAATATTTCAATTTTGAGGCAGATGATTATAGATGAAGAATATGAGCCTCTTCCATTATTAAAAATTGGTATTGAAAAATCCGATAAAGAAAAAAGATATATATCTATTCCTACCATAAGAGATAGAATTGTTCAAACCGCATTATACAATGTTTTACAACCAATATTTGAATATACATTTTTAGAGTGTAATTATGGATACAGACCTCAAAAATCTGCTCATCATGCTATAAAAAAGGTAGAAGAATATATAAAAGAGGGAAATTTTTGGGTTTTGAAGTCTGATATAAAATCTTTCTTTGATGAAATTGACTTAGAAATTTTAATAGACTTTTTAAAAAATAAAATAGAAAATGATAAAATTTTAAATCTAATTACAAAGATATTATATTCAGGTGAATATAGAAAGGGTAAAGGACTTCCTCAGGGAGCTGTAACTTCTCCCTTATTTTCTAATATTTATATCAATGAGTTTGATAAAGCAATTTCTAAGAAATACAAATTAATAAGATACGTGGATGATTTTGTTGTTTTAGATAAAGACAAAGAAATATTAGAAAAAGCTTTAAATGAGGTTGTAAAGGAATTAGAAAAATTAAAACTTGAAATCAATATTGAAAAAACAAAAATCTCTCATATAACAGAAAAATTTGTCTTTTTAGGTTATGAATTTGATGAATTAGGAAAAAGACCATCTCCAAAAGCATTACAAAATTTTGTTGAAAAAGTATATAAAGAAACTCATCCTATTCCAAGAAGAGAAAAAATAAGGCAGATTATAAATGGATGGAAAGGATATTTTGAACTTGATGGTCTTACCTTAGCTGAAATAGAAGATAAATTGGAGAATCTTGAAAAAGGTAATTTAAAATCAGACCCATTAAAAATAGTTATTCTTGCAACTCTTATTGAATTAGGAAAGAAAAAGGATGCAAGAGAAAAATTATATACCTATGATTTTTATACATCAGATCCAAGGATATATAAAGAAGTAGGGTTAATTGCAATGGAACTTGGAGAAGAAAAAATAGCTTATGAGAATTTTCTAAAATCTTATAGGTATAATCCTCAAGATTATGAAACACTATATTATTTAGGTCTTCTTAACATAAATAGAGAAGAAATAGAAACTGCAGTTAAGTTTTTACAAGATGCTTTAGAAATTAATCCAGATTTTTCAAAAGCACATTATACCTTAGGATTGGCATACAAAAAGTTAAAACTTAATAGTCTTTCAGATAGCATATTAAAAGATAATAATATAACTCTGGATTTTCAAGATACGTTAGAAAGAGAAGAAGATATTTTGTTAGAAAAAAGAAATATCAGTACAAATAATATAAGTAGTGTGGATTTAAAGATTATTTTACAAAACTTCTCAGGAAGAGAAGGAATTTATGCTAAGCAAATAGTAAATGATAAAGGAAAAGTTATTTATATCCCAATTAAGGAACCCCTTAAAGAGGAAACATTATTATCTCATTTGAAGGGTGAAATAACAGTTGGTATATATTTAACAAGATTTGATAATACTGTAAATTTTACTGTTATTGATATTGATTTAAAGAAAGGCTTTTTTGAGAAAGAAATTAATCAAATTATGATAGAAAATGCTTTAAAAAAGGGTTATAGATTAGCCTTTAAAATTAAAGAATATGGTGAAAAATATAATATTCCCATTTATATTGAGGATAGTGGATATAAGGGTATGCATTGTTGGATTTTCTTTTCTCAGCCTATTAAAGCAAAAATTGCCAGAGAATTATCAAAATTTTTAATTAGAGAAATAGGAGAAATTCCTCAAGAATTATCCATAGAGATATTTCCTAAACAAGATATGATTGCTTCAGAAGCATTAGGATCATTAATAAAATTACCATTAGGAATTCATAGAAAAACAGGAAAATATTCATTCTTTATAGATAATAATGGAAATCCGGTTAGAGACCAAATTAGTTTTGTTGTAAATTTTAAGAAAATCTCATTAAAAGAAATAGATGATATTCTGCGAGAAGGCAAATTAAAAGTAGAAGAAAAAATAAATGAAGATTTGAGAATATTAATAGAAAAATGTAATGTGATAAGATATCTAATAGAAAAGGCAAAAGATAGGCATGAGTTAAATCATACAGAAAGACTTGTATTATTATATACTTTGGGACATTTAGGCGATTATGGTAAAAATTATATACATTATTTAATGAGTCAATGTCCTAATTATAGCTATAAATATACCCAAAAATGGATAGATCGTCTTGAGAAAAATAAGAATCCTATAAGTTGTGCAAAAATTAGGGACTGGCTAAGTTATATAACTCCTTCTATTGGGTGCTATTGTAACTTTGATTTAAGAGGTAGAGATTATCCTAATCCTCTTTTACATATGAGATCAAAAAGAGGAGAAAATAGCTTTGAAATAAATATAAATAAAGAGGTGAATAAAGAGATGAATTCTCAAAAAGATATTAACTCCCTTTTAAAAGAATATATAGAACTTAAAAAGGAGAGAAAAAGAATAGAAGATAGCATTAAAAGATGTGAGAGGGATATGATTGAGATATTTCAAAAAGAAAACTTAGAAGTAGTAGAAACAGATATTGGACTTCTAAGAATGCTTGAAAGAGAAGGAAAAATTTATTGGGTAATAGAGTTATAAAAATGTCTACTCTTTACTTAACTGAGCAGGGTAGTATTTTACACAAAACTCAAAGAAGATTGGTGATAATTAAGAATAAGAAAATTATTCAAGAAATACCTATATTTAAAATAGATCGCATCCTTATTTTTGGTAATATTCAAATTTCTACTCAAGCTTTATCTTTTATATTAGATTCAGGAATAATTTGCAGTTTTTTTTCTTCTCAAGGAAAATTTAAGGGGTCCTTAAGACCAGTAGAATCAGGAAATGTATTTTTGAGAATTGCTCAATATGAAAGATATCTTGATAAAGAATTTAGGGTAGAAATTTCAAAAACAATTGTATATGCAAAGATAAATAATGAGATAAAATTTTTAGAAAATTATTCAAAAACAAATTTTAAAGAAATAATAGAAGAATTAAAAAAGAATATAAATAATCTTAAAGATAAAAATTCCAATTCTTCTATAATGGGTATAGAGGGACATTCCACTTCATTATATTTTAAGGGATTGTCATTAATATTAAAAAATAAATTTTTATTTGAAAAAAGAGAATATCATCCTCCCAAAGACCCTGCAAATGCTCTTTTAAGTTTTGGATATTCGTTGATTACAAATGAAATATTCTCTCTATTATCTGGAATAGGTTTTGATCCTTATATTGGATTCTTCCATGAATTAACATACAATCGCCCATCTTTAGCTTTAGATATAGTTGAGGAATTTAGGACTCCTGTAGTAGATAAAATGATTGTTACACTGATTAACAAAAATATAATTAAGGAAGAAGATTTTCAAAGAGAAGAAAACTCTATTTATCTTAATAATATTGCTAAAAAGGCTTTCCTAACACACTATGAAAAAAGAATACAAAATTATAGAGAAATAATAAAGGTTCAGTGTCATAAATTAATGGATTCTGTTTTAAATAAAAAGATATATGAGCCATACTTAGAGGATTAATATGTTCTTTGTAATATCTTACGATATTAAGGATAATAAAAAAAGGTATAAAGTCTGTAATATACTAAAAGACTATGGAAATAGAGTTCAATATTCTGTATTTGAATGTGAATTAGATAAAAAACTATATGATGAAATGATAAAGAGGATATTGCCATATATAGATGAAGAGGATAGTTTAAGAATTTATTATTTATGTAAAGATTGTAAAGCAAAAATAATTTATTATGGGACTAATAAAATTATTAATGATAACGACATTTTTATTTTTTAAATTTTCTGATATAATATTTAAATGTAGTAGTTAAAGAAATATAGGAAATAACAAGATATTTCGGAACAAAATTCATTCTCTGAGATCTTTCTAAAAATTTAACTTTCGGACGAACATTTGAAAATATCATATTTGGAGAAACAGGTCCTGAAAATTTTCAGGTCAAGAGAAGAATTTTTTAGCCCAAAAATTTTCCGAAAATTTTATGATTTCGGAATTTCGGATTTCTATCGAAGATAAATCCTTGCTTCCTGAGGGGTAGGGGTCTGAATGGAAGACCTGATAACAAAGGGATTGAGACCTTTTACTACAATTTGTAAAAGATTTAAAATCTTGTTTTGGTCTGAATGGAAGACCTGTTAACAAAGGGATTGAGACATATAAAAACATAATGCCGAAATATAAAACATTTTTCTCGTCTGAATGGAAGACCTGTTAACAAAGGGATTGAGAATACTTATTACCTCAGCTTGTTGGAAAATCTTTAGATTTGTCTGAATGATAGACCTGATAACAAAGGGATTGAGACTTTTTACTACAATTTGTATAAGATTTAAAATCTTGTTTTGGTCTGAATGGAAGACCTGTTAACAAAGGGATTGAGACTAGTCTTATTTTGTTTCCAAATTTTTTTTCAATTAGTGTCTGAATGATAGACCTGTTAACAAAGGGATTGAGACATATAAAAGGCATTTTTTGATTATTAACTATAATATATTAAAATTCACCTTTCATAATTTTGGATAAGTCTTTCCCAATCTCTTTTTAAAATTTTCATATATAATATAAAAATAAAACAATTTAATTGGGGATTTAAAAATGGATTTAAGTTTTATTGATAATAGAAAAAAAGAATTAAAAGATTTAGCAAAAGGAGATTATGAGGATATTGAAAATCTTATTGAGGATTTTAGAAACACTATTTCCATAGAAGATAGGGTTAAATTAATTAAAATTTCAAATAAAGCATTTCCAATTGAGAAGAGATATATACCGCTGATTGATGAGAATAAAAAAATTGCAGAAACATATAAATGTGATACATTAATAATGACTGTGGGTCTACAAAAAGAACCAGTAATCCTTAGTATACTATGCCTTAAGCCACGTAAAAAAATATTTCTACTACACACACAAAATTCCTTAAATGTAGCTCAAAATGCTGTGGATGATCCTGATATAAAAGACTTTATTAATAGTAAAGTAAATGTTATCTGTAAAGAAATAACAGAAACTGAAGCAACAATAAATTACAAAATAATTCAGGAAGAAATTCTTCCTTATTGTGAAGGCAATATTATAATAGATGCTACTGCAGGAAGAAAAATTATGGTTGCTTCTTTGGCTCTTTTAGCTTTTTATTTCAATATACCTCTTCTATACCTTCATTCTATTGAAATTTTTGGAGTAACCTTTCCTTTTTCAGAAACTCTAAAACATATTGAAAATCCCTTTGAATATTATGGAAACATTGAATTAAAAATTATAGAAGAACAATTCAATTCTCACTTTTATAAATCAGCAATTACAACTTGTGATGAGATACTTAAAAAAACAAAAGATCTTGCAACATACAAAAAAATAGAATTAATAAAAAAATTAATTGAAATATACAATGATTGGGATTTATTTTACCACAGTTCAGTACCTAAAAAAGTTCCTACCTTAAGTGAAAGATTAGAAGAAATTAAAAATGAATTTATAAAGTTTGGAATGAAAAATTATCTTCCACAAAATATTGATAAAAATATTGAGTTTCTGAGAGAAATAGATTCAAAATGGAAAGATAAGTTAAATATTATAGATGAGTATAGAATAGCAGATATTTATGTTAATGCATTAAGGAGAGGAACAATAAAACAAGGACGCTATGATGATGCTATAGCAAGATTATACAGGGTCTTAGAGATGTGTAGCTCTTATATTCTTTTAAAACATGGTATAATTGATTTAGCAACTCCTAATTATTCAAGTTTATCTGAAAAAATTAATGTTAATTTAGATAAAATAGAAGAAGAATTTCGTAAAATTAAGAATAGAAGTCTACCCCAAGAAAGTTTAGCCCTCGATGATCAGATGACCTTGCTATCTATAATAGGCAATTTAGCAAATCTTAAGGATGCAGAGAAAGTTGCAGGCATTTATAACTCTCTTAAAAGATCTACACCTTGTTCAAGAAGCCTTATGGATAAAAGAAATAGGTCAATTTTAGCTCATGGAACAGACCCATTAACTGAAGAAGACTGGATAAATTTTAGAGATAAAGTTAAAGTTATTGTGCAAGAGACAATTGGAAATAAACTTTTTAGTGAACTCTGCAATCCACCAAATGGAAAAGCATTACATGGAAGAATAAAACTATCCTAAAAATGGAATATTGATATGAAGCTATTTTATTTATATAATTTTTGTTATATATTTTAATTAAATAAAAGGGGGAATATAATTATGATTTGGGAAGAGGATGACTCTAATGAATTATTAGATAGCTTAATTTTTGAAGATCATTATATGATCCTTCCTCCAAGCTCTATTTTTGTAAAAGTTGGTGAAGATCTGACATATTCTGTATTTGAAGAAAGAGACTCTTTCCCTGATTTTTCTTCAAGGAAAAACGAAATAAATAAAATAATAAAAATCCTGGGAAGAAGAACAAAAAGTAATCCTATTTTACTTGGAGAACCCGGTGTAGGTAAGACTTTCCTTGTTAAATGTCTTGCAAAACTCATAATTGAAAATAAAGTTCCAAAATGGTTAAAAAATCATCGTATTATAAAAACTTCCTTTAATGACATCATGGCATATATAGGATCTGACTCCCCTGATTATAATTGGCAAAAGTATATGAATTATTTAAAAAAATTAATTGAAGAAGCCTCCACATCACGAGTAATACTTTTCTGGGATGAGTTCCATCAAATTTACTCATATCCTATCAGTCTTACAACTTTAAAACCTTATTTAGCTGAAGGAAAATTGAGAATGATAGCTGCAACCACATATCAAGAATATGGCAAATACATATCTAAAGATCTAGCTCTTGTTAGAAGATTCCAGATTGTAGAAGTTCCTGAGCCTAATAACGAAGAATTATTTAATATATTAAATGAAACAAGAAAAACATTAAAAAAGATTTATAATATCCAAATTTCTGATGATATAATCAAAGATATTATAAAATATTCTGATGAATATATTCCTTATAGAAGTCAGCCAGATAAAAGTATAGATATTATTGAACAAGTTGCAGTTAATTGTTGTATAAAAAATAAAACAAAAAGCGATAAGGATGATCTTTTTGAAGTTTTATCAGAGATGACTCAAATTCCCCATGAGAATTTAAAATCGGAAATGCTTAAAACAAGTGCTTTAGAACAATTTTTAAATTATAAAGTATTGGGACAAGAAGAAGCAATCAAAAAGATTTCAGAAAGATTATTAATAACAAGAAATAAGGTTCAAATAAATAGAGAAAGACCCCTTGGAGTTTTCTTAATTAGTGGACCAAGTGGTGTTGGAAAAACAGAGTTAGCTAAAGCCATATCTGCTCATTTCACAGGAAGTGAAGATAATTTAATAAGAATTGATATGTCCATATATAAAACTGCATATTCTCTTCATACATTACTTGGCAATCCTAATTATTCTTCTTCAGAAGCTTCTGATATGCCCTTTTTAACGGGAAAAATGAGAGCTCATCCCTTTTCTGTCTTACTCCTGGATGAAATTGATAAGGCAGATAGAGAAGTCTTAACTATATTTCTTCAAGTTTTTGATTATGGAAAACTTACCGATTATTTAGGAAATGAGATTTATTTTAACAATGCTATCATCATCATGACTTGTAATATTGGTTTTGGAAATAGACCTGCAATAGGATTTAATACTCAAGAAGAGTCTTTTGAAAATATAAAAAAGGATGTATTAAAAAGTATAGAAGCATACTTTCCAAAAGAGTTTTTAGGAAGAATAGATGAAATAATAATATTTAAACCACTGAATAATGAGATCATGGAAGGATTTATTAATCAAAAATTGAATAAGTTAATGGAAAATATAGACAAAAAAATTTACATAGATAATAATGTGAAGGAAATGATTAAAAGGGAAGGTTTTGACAGTAATTATGGTGCAAGAAGATTAAATTATGCTATTGATTCAATTATAGGAAGCGCTTTAGCAAAATTAAAAATGAATTCTGATTGGAATAATATTAAAGAAATAGAAGTAATAGAAGAAAATAGTCAAATAATTGCAAGACCTAAGAATTAAAGTTAATTTCGTATTTTCCTAATCCAAAGGAAGTATTTTTCCCTACATGAATATGTTTGCCAATAATTAGGAATGGCAAAAAGGGGGTAATTTGTCCATAAAAAGTAATATTACCAACAAGACCTCCAAGTTTTATTCTTTCATCTTTCCTTTTTGAATATCTCTCCCAATCGTACCATAAAAGATTTGATTCCTTTACTTTTATTTTTTTTGATTCTTGTATTAATTCATAATAAGGAATATCTATAACCCAGTCATTATATAAAAAAGATAGAGAGATAAATCTACGAATAATATTTCTCAATAAAATTGAAAAATCAATATTATCTTTCACATATTTACCTTTATATACTAATCTCATAGGGGTAATAAAATTTAAATTTATAATATCTATTTCTGATTCTGGTAATTCTTCATATTCAAAATCACTTTTAAAAAATTCTGAGTAGAAAAAACCTTTATTGAAATCAAATATTGTTTGAGAATCAAATTCAGACTCTACTTTTGTTAATTTAAACTTTTTTCTACCTTTCCCTATACCTATATCTCCCATTTCTATAAAGGTTAACACAAAAAGAGAGAGAAAATTTAAAAATTCTCTTCCAATAATGATTATATTGAAATTAAAGTTTTCATTTTTATTAAAAATTCTCTTAGAGTCAATATATGGCTCTATTATAAAGGGATGTGGTTTAGTTAAAACTTTTCCAATAAAAGGAATCTCTCCATTATATACACTCTCAAATATTCTATAATAAGGACAGTATAATCTATTTTTACAATCTTCACAAATTTTACTCTTTTTATTAAGGCATACAATTTTCTTTAGCGATACACCAAAGCAACCTCTTATAGCTGAGCCTTTATAATGTGGTAAATTTAATGAGTCATTAACTACAGAAGTTATCTTAAAAGACTTAACAAAAAAATATTTTTTTACCTCATTGAAAAAGTTATATGAATCCTCTAAAGAAAATATCATAATTTTAGTATTTCATTATTTTTAATTAACAACAGGTTCTATAAAACTTTCTCCTCTATGCCTTCCATTTAAGGATAGATTACATACTAAAACATTGAATAAATCTCTTCCTTTGAATTTATATGTTTTACCTTCTTCAATATTCAAATTCTCGCCTATTCTAAAGCTCCAAACTCCATTATTATTGATAAATTCTGGAGCTTCACCAATTCCTTCAACAAGTATTCTTTTTCTTTCATTATTCTTTAATCTTATTCTCAAAAAAATCTTCCAACCACTATTTATTAAAATTCCATCCTTTTTCCTTACTTCCCATTTCAAAACCCCATCATTTTCAAGTAAATTTGTCTCTACTTCTCCTTCTAATTCAGAAAGTATAGGTGACCAAAAATTAGGATGCAACCTTCTTAAAAGTAGCTTAAATAATAAGTACATAAATACAAAAAATAATGCTACAAAAATTAAACCTAAAAGAAAATTAGGAATAAGCAAAAGTTTTAATACAAAAGGATATATAAAAATTTCTAAAAGGCCAATAAGAATTAATGGGATAAGAAAAATAAAGAGGAATTTAAATAGTCTCATTAAAAAAGAATCAAAATATCTTATATTCCATGCAGAGTATAATAGAGTAGGTTTTTCATATTCAATATTATTTCTCTCTTTTGTCCAGATGGTACTTACATATCTTTTATTGGGATCCATATAAAAGACTTCTACTTCTTCATCTTTCATAGGTAAGCTTAGAAATTGGGTACCTAAAAGAGAAAAAAGCTTAACATTTGCCCAATTGCCAACCCAAATATTAGGAATACTATAATTTAATCTCTTGCTGAAAAAACTAGATTTTTGCTTACGTACTGTATCAATTATTATTTTTTCCTCACTTTTACTATAATTTATAAAATTACAAGCCCAACAAACACTATTTTTACCCAAACAAGTACTACAAACAGGCCTCCCACAATAATTACAATTCCTTTCCGCATCCTTCTCTGGATGAAAATAACATTTATCTACTATCACAAACTATTACCCCCCTACCAAGAATATGGATTTGAAATCTCCTTTATTTTTTCTTTATCTAAAGGTTGAACATAGGAACTTACAAGATATATATTCATTTTTCTTTCTTTTTTCATACTATTTAAAACATATTTCCAAAACTCATAAACATTACTATCAACACCTATGAACATTATTTTAACATATTCTGGGAGTAATTCGTCTAATCCTTTTATATATTCTTTTCCATAAGTCTTAATAAGGTATTCCGTTGACATCTCTTCAGAAGATAATTTTTCATTACCTTCAGGGTCAGGTACACCATCTGTAAATAAAATATAATTAACTCTCAATCTTTCAATATCTCCATATATACTTCTTAACTCTTTAAAAAATTGAATAAAATCAGTACGACTGTAAGGAACTTCATCTTTTGGAAAAATTAAATTTTTCACGCTTTCAGGATTTTTAAAATTTAAACTCTTAGAAAGAGATATTGGATCATCCTTGCAAATTAAAAATCTCTTTACTCCTCCGATTCCTCTATAAGATATGGGACATATTATTACCATATCAGATACCTCAATACCACCTAGATATTTTCTAAAAAATGCCATATTATCATTCTTTTGATAATTAGCTTTTTCTTTTACTATATCGTATACAATTTTACTTATTACCTGCCTTTTTTCTTCATCTGTTCTTCTAATAAATGAACCTGTATTATCTATACCTATAACAGTTACCACATTATACCTCAACCCCTCTAATAAGGAACATCCAGATAAAAATATTAGAGAGAAAATCAATATTAAAACAAAAATCAAATTAAACTTTATACTTTTAATCCAAAAAATATTTCTAATCCTTTCCATATTTTCATCCAATACTCCTTAGGTCTTTGTTTTCTCCCTTTCAAAAAGAAATTAGTTTCTAAACCTCTGGTCATTATAACTTCTATAATAGGGAAAACAAAAATGAAAACATAGGATAAAAGGGGAGGAAAATTAAACTCTTTACTCATTCCTTTTGCCATTGTTCCCATAAACAAAGCTTCTAAAAGAGCGAACAAAAAAGATAAAATAATTCCAACCCTAATTAGGCGTTTATTAAAAGATTCAACACCATGTTCAATCATACCCAAAGTAAAAAGGAGTGCGATTTCAAGCCCAAAAGCAAGGCTTATTGCTCCCCCAAAAACTTTTTTATCCCCATATGCCCCTAAACTAAATGGAAGTAAAATCCAATCAATTGGAGCTTTAAAAATCCTAAAAGCATCTACTATACTTTTACCTGAAATTGTATAAAACGCTAAATACCAGAAAAATAATTCTATATAGAAAATAAAAACTATAAAAGCTATAAAATATATTATATTTACTCCACTTGAACGCATCCATTCATTTCTCAATTGGGGAGATGGTTCTTTATATAAATATAAAGGATATATATGATTTTTCCATATTCCATCCAACCACATCCTTAAAATATCAATAAATATCCAAAATCCTCTATAAAAAAGTAAACTAAGTAATAAAAAAAAGATTCCATATAATGTGAATATATTACCTCTTAAAAACCAAATAGCCAATAATGGGAATATTGGAAGTCTCCAAAGGAAATCAACAATTTTATAAAAAAGAAATTTAAAAATTCCCTTTTGTTTACCCTCTTCCAAATCTTCCCAATATTTACCTTGCAAACACCAAACATCAGGATAAGCAGGAGGCTTTTCTACATCTCTTTTAGATGAAAATAAAAAATCCAATACAGAAGGTATATCCTTAATTATAGAAAGAAGATTAGTCTTTTCATATCTTTTTATGGATGGAATAACCTCAAAAAATATAATTTGATATATTGAATCATTTGGATTTATAGTTACATCATGATCTGAAATATTTGAGACAAAAACATCAAGTTGATTCATGCCTCCTGATTGTATATAACCACTCCCCACAAAGACCCCTTTTTCCATCCAACGCCTTCTGGGAGCAATAAAACCAGTCAATTTATCAGACATATAAATAATTTCTCTTGACTTTAAAGCTATAGTCCGCCCGGGGTTTATTGTGATAGGATTATTTATATCTAAATATAAATCAACAGAAGATCCTTGAATTTGTACACCTTCATTAAAGGGACTATTTCTATCAATAGAGTTTATTTTTATATTACCCTTTGAAAGCTCCTCTCTAATCCTTTCTTTACTTAATACCATCTTTTCCCCCTGCACACTCCCTTACTTAATAATTACATTTTACCCCTTATTATTTTTCTTAATTATATTACCCTATTTTTAAAATTACAATACTCTTTCTCAATCCCTTTGTTATCAGGTCTATCATTCAGACTTATTTTTTGTTTTATTTTTTGTTAATGTTCATAAAAACGTCTCAATCCCTTTGTTAACAGGTCTTCCATTCAGACATAGGAGATCTACTAGTTGTACTTAGCACTTTTATTTGTCTCAATCCCTTTGTTAACAGGTCTTCCATTCAGACTAACCGCAGCAGTTATTCTTCAAATAGTCCAGGGAAACGTCTCAATCCCTTTGTTAACAGGTCTATCATTCAGACATATTATTCTATTATTAGAATATAAAATTATTTTTTGTCTCAATCCCTTTGTTAACAGGTCTTCCATTCAGAC
>Ga0272449_1003620_pt1 | contig 13128 bp, 13 predicted proteins | sample YNPCB0241_FD_198679 | JGI IMG/M metagenome (GOLD analysis project Ga0272449, IMG submission 198679) | Hot spring sediment microbial communities from Yellowstone National Park, WY, United States - YNP-CB-024-1 | ecosystem: Environmental > Aquatic > Thermal springs > Hot (42-90C) > Sediment...
TGGTATTAAGTTGTTGTGTGTCTGTTAGAGGTTGGAAGGTAAATGGCACTTAAGGCGTCCCTCAAGGAGGTAATTGGGAGGTAATTGTACCTGACACCAAATAGGGGAAGTGGAATAATATCAATGGATTGGGAGAAGTAGGGTGTGTTTGTAATTGGGTGGGGCAATGGGAAGCAATTGTACCTGGCACTTATGAGGAAAAATGTAATTATATCAAGGAGTTAGAACAAATAGTTCTACTTTGTGTATCTGGCAGTAATGCATGGCACTAATGCATGTATTCAGAAATTCATTGATTAATACTCCTCCAGTTACAGAATACAGATACTTGTTTCAGAAGAGATTTTTAAGCTCTTGGAGGAAGCGGGATCAACCATATTTGAGCGAGCCGAAATTCTTTCAAATCCAGACCTGAGGCCAGAACAGATATTTATCCAGTACAACGGGGTATTGAGTGAGGCGGGCATAGACAGATTTTTCGAGGAGTTTTTCAGATGATAGAAAATCTCGTAAATCTACAAAAGACAGCCGGGAGAATTCTCTCGATCAAGGGTTTTTCCGTAATATCCGATATACAGAATGTGCGAATTGGAGACACAATAGAGGTTCTTCAAAGAGACGGAATAAGGACAGGTGAGGTAATCGGCTTCGAGGAGAACAGGTCTATCATAATGATGCACAGTAAGACCAGCGGCATCTCTCAGGGTTCTATACTCAGGTTAAGAGGTAATTCCCAGAAGATACCTGTAGGCAAGGATTTGCTTGGTAGGGTATTAGATGCAAACGCGAAGGTTCTATTTGGCAACGAAATATCTCCCGAATGCTTTATCGATGTATTCAAAGACCCGCCCGATCCGATCAGAAGAAGTAAAATTAGCGAGATATTCGAGACCGGGATAAGAACGATTGACGGTTTGTTGACGCTTGGGAAAGAATAGATGACTGTACGAGATATGTCCTATCAAAGAAGAAAAGAACCTTAGTGATGGGAGGTAGAGGAGAAGAAAAGGGGGTAAAGCATATGAGTAAATAAGGACAGCAGAGAAGGTAATTGACACCTTTTCTCGTAGATACCAGGTAGAATTATCTAAAAAATGGTTGACATATGTTACAAACAGGTTCTACAACCTTATAGAACTCAGAGTATATCTTTTAGATAGCGTTCTTTCTGGGTGTAAATACTTGTTTTCTCTGGTTGTAATCTCTGTTTCGATAAATATTTGAGATATGCTTGATTATATTTATTCTCCCAATCTGAATAAGCCTTTCGTTGTTTATAAAATATGTCGTTCTATTGACCTCAGAACTATCGGTAATGCCTATTATCTCCTGTCGGTTTTCCACTAAATAATCAAGAATCCGGCTATATAGGCCTCGATTTTCTGCCCCTGTTATTATTGTCGGGAATACATCCATATACTCACTCTCAAACCTGTATATGTCATAGAAATTGCTGTTTATGCAACAGACATATATGCTCTGAAATGTATAAAATCTAAACAAGAGATTACTCACTATTTTAGAATGCACCTCATAATCGATATCATTCTTAGATATTGAGGGGACCGAAACAGAATTGTACAATGCAAGTATCTTCCCAAAATACGGAATTTTTACAAATTCAGCCATACGATATGACACCGGTTTTCCTGCTTTGTTTGCAACAACAATGATTTTATTTTTCAGGTATTCCCTTGCCGGTGATTCAATATGCTTCCCTTCATAAGAGGCTATTGTCTTCATCTTTTTTACAAGCTCCGAGAGCTCTGAATAACCCAAAAACCTGCCCGGTAGATAATAAAAATCAAATGTATACATATCAAAACTCCTAAGAAATATATTGATTACTCTGAATCTGCGGGATCCCCTGCCTCAATAAGATTTTTGCCCTTTTCAATCTCCTATAATACCTGAACACAGTCAAAGCACTAACCGTTCCAACCTGGAGAACTTCGTCACCGTTATCTATATTCATAATACTGTTGTAATAGTCGTTTAATGTACTTATTCTATGATAATACCTCTTATCTTCCACGCTCTTTTCAAATGGTGTATCTGTTACACTCCCTCTGAAGACAAACCTATCAGAATCGAACTTTGCATCCTGACGGATGTACATCTTATCCCTGTAATGTATATCTATTGTATTTGCAATGAGATGATGTTTCCATGTAGGCTTGTCTAATCCAAATGGCGAAGGAAAGACATTGTCGAAGTACAAAGCTACATTTCCGAGGCTGGACAACACACAGGCACAATTCGAGATCCATATCCTGCCAAAAGGCTTCTTTCTGAAGATATAATTCACAAGAACTTTCGTCATAAGTTTATGTGTGAGTTTCTCTCCTCTATATTCGGGTCTTACACAGGTAAGTCCGAGGTGAAGTACATTTCCAACATACTTGACGGGTAGTACTACTGTCGAGCAAAAACCTGCCACTTTCCCATCACTTCCGTAAGCAATTGATATTATTTTGTCAGACATTTCCTCCCTTGTGCCTTTAATACACTGGTAATCCGGTAGTTCGTAAAAGCAGGTCGAGGCACACTCCCTGATATTCTTTACAAGAAGATTCAGACGATCATCATCCATATACCTGCCGGGGTATTCATAATATTCGAAAAAATATCTTCTCTTCTCTTTCATCTCTTCCTCCTATGTTAAGTTGGGGTTTCTAAATCACAAAGAACTTCGTAAAAATCGGGCAGATTCGAATAGATACTCTGATAAACCTCCTTTTTGAGGCTCTCTGCGTCAGGGTTCTTAATGGTCTTACAGAAAGTTACCTTTACAAACAACTTTTCTTTTGCGAATGTTCTAAAGAAATGTCCCAGGAAGGTATCATTACCTATCCACGCATCTTTTCTATCTGCGTATTGAATTGCCACCGGAGATATCTCTATGTTGTTTTGAGCTGAGATATTAAATATCCCATTCTTAAACTCCAGAAGTTTTGGTCCTTCAGATGTTGTACCCTCTGGAAAGACATATACTCTATCACCTCTAATAATCCTTCTGATAATTTCGCTCTTTGCCTTTCTCCTGTTATCCCTGCTCGACCTGTCAACAAATATTGTTCCGGCAACCCTCGCAGCAAATCCAAATATTGGCCAGACTCTTACCTCTTTTTTAGCCAGGAAGATACCCGGTAGTACACTAAATAGTACAGGGATATCTATATACGACCTGTGATTCGCCACCAGAAGTGAGCCCTTTGTGGGGATATCCCCTTCCACCAATATTATTATTCCGAGCTCTCTTACCAATTTGTTTGCCCAGTTTTTTGTGTGTCTTTCATATATCTCCCATCTGAATCCGCTAAAAACAGTTGCTATAAGATATTTGATAGTGCTTATCGCTGTAATATACGAAACCTTGATGAACCTGTTTGTCACCCTGATTATCCTTCTAACTCTGAGAGAATAACTATCATATAGCATTTTTGCCTGTTCTATGAACTTCTTGAATACATTGATTTCGAAATATAACTCGCTCATCTCGCAGACATAATAAAATCCTAGTGTTAAATGAGTTCAAATACTAATGAAATAATTGATTAGTTGTCTGTTAAAAATCGTCAAAACAGGGGTTATGTTATGTTAAACTCGAAAATATGCCTCCGTATCTTCCATCAAATTGGCAGAAAGATAAAAAACAGCAACAGTAGTGCCAGTTACCTCGAAAGCCCCAGAGATCAGCTAATCCATTAGAATCATTGATTATTTTGACCGCGGTGCCAGGTACAATTTTACAATTTTATTTCCTGTAATTATCTTCAATTATCTTAAGGAATAAAAGGTACTTGTCGCTATAATCTCAGCAGGAATGCGATTTATTTAATCTTTTTTGAGAGTAAATGTATCAATAACATCAACACCGTCGTTAGTATAGGCAGTAAATGTGAGACTTGAGTTATCAATCTCGATTATACCATACGCTCCATCACTTCCATCCCTCGATTTATATGTCCACCAGTCACTACCAGCAGAGTACCACTTTGGAGACATAAATGGAGAGCATACCACATACTGGACACCCTCCCCTTGAGATACTTTTTGATTATTTTTGATAGGATATGTCCTTTCGTAATTATGATCGTGTCCAGAAAGAACAAGGTCTACCATGTATTTTTCAAATATTGGTACCCAGTTGTCTATTACTCTCTGAGTTGAACCATGGGTCGAACAGGCTGAGTATGCGGGGTGGTGAAACATTACAACAATCCATTTGATATTCTGATTTTCTCTTGCCCTCTTCAAATCATCTTCCAAAAATGTATTTGCAGATTTGACCGTGGCATCTGTCAACGAATTTAGTCCCACAAAATGGGCTATCCCATAATCAAATGACCAGTGATGCTCTTTAAACTCCTCAGGAAGCCCGGGCATAACGGGTAATGCAAACTGGTAATAGAACAACTCCGAGATTGTCTCGTGATTGCCCTGCACAGGCATAAATACCTTGTTTACAAACAGTGGTTGCATTGCATCGAAGTAGGCATCCCACTCAGGCTGAGTTCCAACTTCAACCAGGTCTCCATAAAATAGCCAGAAATCTACTTTGATATTTTTTATGTACTCGATATTATTTTTTATCCTACTGATTCCGGATTGCGAATCGCCTCCCGCAAAAACCTTAAATGGCTTTTTGTTACCCGACTTCAATCCTGTCTTTATTTTATAAGCATCCGATAGATTTGGATTTACAAACTCCCTTTTCTCGAAATCAAAGTCATCGAAAGTTCCTGCTCTGTAATAATACTCTGTATCTTCCTCGAGGTTAAACACTTCTACTGTGTATTGTGCCCTCTTTTCCCTGTTACCATTTATATCTTCTGTAGTGTAAAGAAATCCGTTGCCTGTAAATACGAACTGCTTTGCATAGGGCATAGAAATCTTGTTTGCTTCTATCTTAACATCCTTTGCCTTTACTATCCATACTACAGGTTTGTATTTCCCTATATTTATATATGAACTTTGCCATTGAAATGTGAGCGAGGTGGCTGGTTCTTTTGTCCAGGTAATGTGAAGATATTTGATATCCTTTGTGCTATCAGTAATCCAACTTACTGGCTCGTTTACTTCGACAACCTCTGACTCTTCGATGGTTTGTGCATCCTCAATCTGGCTATTCCCCGAGTCAGGAGAGACTTTCTTATCACTCAATCCACAATTGCTCAAAACAAAACCCAGAATCAATAACCAGAGCAAAAAATACATTCTCATAGAAACCTCCTTAAAATATTAATAGTGGAACTGGACTAATGCTATGAATACATCATTATCGAATTTATATCCCTCGAGTTCATCTCGCATAATGTAGTTGAATTGTATTTTCAACTGATTTGATAGATGGGAGGTCAGGCCTATAGTCTTCCACCTCTTCTTCTGCCTGGACATCTCGTCTATCGAGAGATTTGAGCTAAGACCTCTTATAACCGAATCTCCGTCAAACTCCTCAATACGGAATATCAAATCAATTATATTCGGCCAGATATGAGTTATGAAATCCAGATGCCATCCCCAACCCCTGTCTGATTTTACGGTGCCATCAGGAAGGGGGGGATGGTAAAAATTCTTTGTGACATACTCTCCTTCTATCGAGAGTAGAAGGAGATGAAGCTTGAAATCTGCACCCGAATATATAACCTCAGACTGGGTGTCATAACTAAATTTTGTTGTTGCTATATTAAGTCCAATTCTGAAATAGAGGTCCTTATACAGGATATTCAAAATCTGCATTATGTTGTGGAGATTCAATTCTGCCCTGTAGGTATACAATAGTTGATCTTCGTTTTTCACAAGCTCCTGTGCAAAAGAGATAGATGTAAAAACTCCACAGGTAAAGCTGATAATCTGCCAGGGATCCTGTAGTGTCAATTTGTAACCAACCTGTCTCTTGGGAGACAGAATGTCAATAACCGGTGCATATACCAGATCGTATGATGCTGTTGATTTCATATTTACCTGAGAAAAGGGGACTTTCATCCTGCCAGCAGTGATCTTGAAAACAGTAAATCTATCCCAGCCAACATATGCATCCTTAAGGTAATCGTTTGAGCGATTCCCATCCTTTTCCCTTGGCACTAACTCGAATTTTATATGATAGTGAATTCCACTGCTCTGATACCTGCCACTCATCCCCATCTCTACATTCTCTAAGGCAGGCCCAAACTTATGCCCGAATTGTGAGGTATCCATATTCTCTGAATTCAGATGAAGTGTTCTACCGTCCTCGAGTTTTACATCGTATTCATCAGTGTGAGTGTATGAAAAGGAGGTTCGCACAAGCATATATGGCTCGAATCTCGAATCATAAATCTTTGTAAGAGTTGCCTCCGGGTCAGGTGTTAGAATTCTTTCGTAAAGAGTATCAGGAGCAGATTTAGGTGGTTTCAGCGGGGGTATCCAATACAACTCTTCCTTCTGCAATTCCTCGTAAAGCCCACCTGAGGCATAGGTAGGTAGTAATATTAGAATTAATAAGTACAAAAGAGAAAATAGTTTTCGTTTCATAAAAACTCCTCTCAAGTCCAGGCTCAATCTTAACCGCTGTCTGTTAAGGTTTGTTTACTTTTATGTAAATATTTAGCAAAAAGCTTTGTGTAATTTATCTCTGCATTTTAAAACAAACCAATTTATTGGACAATTCATTACCGAGGATGCTCATCGAGAATTATATCTATAGTATGGAGATAAAGAGGGATGAATTCTCCCTATTCGACATAGATGGACCTCTCGACCTCATTGCCCTCAAAAAGTCCAGCAGGGGGTACCAACTTAAAGTGATTTCTCTCAAATTCAAGACTCTATCACAAAGTACTCGAAAAGGGGATCGAGAATTTTACAGACAGAAAAAAGGAGGTGTACTTCTGGGGGAGGGTATCGGAGTTTTTGATACAATTTTTAAGATACAGAACTGCCTGCAGGACAAAATTCTTAGTTGAAGGCAGGGGGATGGTCTCTCAGGGCCCGAAAGGATTTTACTCCATATTCTTCGACGCCTTTATGAGACAGGATTTACGATTTCTCTTCACCAATTTGAGAAAATATTGTGATGCCCTCTCCCTCGACTCGAGGATTCTCTTTGCCCATCTCGGCGTTGATATTTTGGTTGGACATTGTGAGACCTTCTTAGTAAATGGTCTTGCAATGTCCATTTTTGCAACTTTTGGAGAAGAACCGAGAATTTTTATAGATGGAGGTGTGGTTTACAGTTGAGTGGGTAAATCTATTTGCTGATGAAATCGAGTATTTTTGAAAATACTGTTGTGTTTCCCTCTTCGAGGGTGATCAGGTGTCCCATGCTGTCGGGGAGATAGAGAGATATCTCTCTTGACCCAATGAGTGAGAGCATCAGATACAGATTTGAGAAATCCACATCCTTATCACCTCTTGAATAGATGAACATCGTCTTTTGCTCCACACTCTTGAGGCTCGCCCGTACATTCTGCATAAGTTTGTAAAACTCAAATGCGGCGTTTGTCGGGACCTCCCTGTATGAGGGGTTCTGCTCCCATATGGTCCTGTATCTCTCATCCTTGGGTGCGGGTTTTTTGACTGACTTTACAAAGTAGCGAAATACTTTAAGTCTGCAGGCAGTTACAAATATCCCGTTTTCTCCAGTGAGGAATAATGGAGATGCAATCACCACCACCTTCTCGATCTCTTTATGCAGTGAAGCCAGTTTCAATGTCAGAAGGCCTCCCATAGAGAGTCCGATTACGGATATTTTCTTACACCTCTCTCTCAAGTGTGTAAGCCCCTTCTCTGCGGATTCAATCCAGTCGTAAAACCTGCATCTATTGAGTTCCTCCTCGCTCGTGCCGTGTCCAGCAAGTCTCGGACAGAAGACAGTTAGTCCTTTTTTGCTCAAAAACTCCCCGAGTGGTCTCATCTCAAAGGGTGTACCTGTAAATCCGTGCAATAAGAGCACACCAGCTTCACCTTCCGAAGTAAACTCAAAACCCTCTCTCTTATCAGTCATTTTCATAGGGTAGTATTATCCTGAATGTTGACCCTTTTCCGGGCTCACTCTCAACCTCTATAATCCCGTTGTGGGTGAGTATGGCATTTTTGACTATGGTGAGTCCGAGACCCACCCCACCCTCTGCCTTTCTGGTGGAGAAGAAGGGCTCGAAGATCTTCTTTTTGACCTCCTCGCTCATACCACACCCGGTGTCGCTTATGGTTATAATAACCTTATCCCCGTCTTGTTTGCCATCGATGGTAAGGCTACCCCCATCTGGCATAGCATTGATCGCATTGGTTACCAGATTAACTATTGCCTGTATGAGCTGGTTGGGATAACATACGAAGAATATGGACTGTTCTACGGTCATCACGGTCTCGATGTTGTGCTTCTCTATGAGATACTGGCAGAAGAAGAGTGCCTGATTTAGTATATTGGCGAGCTTTACCCTCTCTCTCTCCTCGGAGAATGGTTTTGCATAACTGACTATGGACTTAACAAAGTACTGGATCCTGTCAATGGTGGTCTCTATTCTCTCCACCTTCTCGAGTATATCTGACTCGGCGTAGTTTCGGGACTGCAGCCTCTTCCTTATATACTCGGAATAGACCTTGATCGAGGTTATGGGGTTGTTCAGTTCGTGGGATATCTGAGATACAAACTCACCGATGGTTGCAAGCTTCCTCGTATCCTCGTACTGGCTCTTTAAGTCCAGAAAATCGGTCATATCCATACCGATGGCGACTATGTGCTGCAACTCACCCGATTCATCCCTGAGGGGGGATAGATTCATACTCATATTGAGTTCCTTATCCCCCTGTTTGAACATAAGATTTAAGTTGATGTGATCTATCTTCTCGTTCTTGAGCCTCAAAAATGCCCTGTACAACTTCAATCTCTGCGATGCCGGGAAGAATCCCATCACAGGCTTTCCTATGATATCCCTGAACTCCATCTGAACCCTGTCCTTGAAGTATTTATTTATGAGGACTATATTACCTTCGGAATCCACGACAGAGATCAAAACGGTGGCGTTGTCTATTATCCCGTAGAGGAATCTTCGATATGTATCGGTCCTGTTCAAAAGCCTGATATTGTTGACCGAGACCGCCAATTGATTTGCAAAGAGTATCATAAGGAGCTTATCCTCAGGCCTCAGAAATCCCGAAGGGCTCTCCAGGTTTATCAGGCCAAGGAGCTCTCCCTTGTAGACGACCGGTGTTCCCGTACCATCGGTCGTATCCCTGAATATATGATGGTATCTCTCTGTATACTGCACAACACTTGAATATGACCCATCCACCCTGTAGACCTGCATCTTCTTTGCTGTATTCTCTTTTATTCTTATGGTCTGGAGTTCCGAATGGATTACAGGACCTTCTGCAAGGGTGAGGGTAATCCGCTTCTCCCTCTCAGAAAACAGTCTTATACAGTAATAGTATCCCCCAAATATGGCCTTGAGGGTGTTTGCGGTAATCTTTATCAGTTGCTCCTCGTTGTATACGGAGATTATACCCTTTGAAAACTCCTCAAACCTCAATATCTCATTTGAGTCGGACTGACTCATACCGATTTACTCCTTCTCACCTTCATCGTCTCCTATATCTATTATCTTTGCTGAACCTACATATTCTTTGGTCTTGAATGTGGTTATACTGGCGATATTCTTTATAATCTGTGCCATTCGCTCGCATTCCTGATTGATGGTCTGAAGGTATTTGTACTCAATGGTCCCCTCCTTTGCCCTCTTTGTGAGGAGCTCCACATATCCCATAATCGATTGCAGGGGCTGGTTCATCTCGTGAGCCGCCGTCGCCGCCAGGGCAGCAGTAAACGCCTTTTTGCGGGCTATCTCGAGGTTCTCGGTGAGCTCCGCGAGCTTCTCCTGGGCGTTGATCAGTTCCCTCATATCTATGAACTGCCATATTATCCCGGAGAACTCCTGAGAATGTCCTATCATTCGTGCTGTGAGTATAACGGGGATCGCCTCTCTCTTCTTGCTCACAAATAGCTTCTTGCCCATAGAGATTGTAGTTCGTGAGCCAAATCTTCGGGTATGAAATTCATCTATTATGTCCTCTGAATATTCCTGTGGTAGGAGATCCTGTATTCTCATCTTTTCTATTACCTCGGAACCCGAGTATCCAAGCATCTTCTCAGTGGTCTTATTGATTACCAGTATCTGTCCGTCAATATTGGTTATGATTATCCCCTCTATGGCATCCTGTATGAGGTCATTCAGAAAATCACGATCCTCTCGCAGTCGTGAGAGGGTGTACTCCATAGACTCTAACTCCGAGGTGAGGCTCTTTGTCGTAGACCTGACCTCACTTAGAAATCGGGAGTTGTTGAAGAATATCCCGATTATCTCCCCCACCAGAGTCAGGAAGTCCAGTTCAACGGCGGGCAGGCTCTGCTCCTTATTATCTCTTACGAATATCAGGCCCATAAACTCGTTTATATCGTTTATGGGTATGAGGCATATATACTTTATCCCCACCTCCTTCAGATTCCTGTTGAAGTCCTTCAGGATTACTGACTTTGAGACATCGGATATCTCAAGGGGTCTCTTTAATTTTATGATCTCCCTCACCTCCGGGTACTTCTCAAGCTTGAGGTGGAGTTTGAAGAGTCTGTCATTGTCGGAGGTGGAGACCATTATCATCTCCTTCTCACCCTCCATAACTACCATTATAGAGCATCGCATCACACCTAAATAATCTGCAATCCGCTTTGCCACGAGATGTAGGGTGTCATAGAAGTTCTCGGCTCTGGCGAGTTTGCTGGCAATATCGGAGAGGAGATTAAAGTGTTCTACACTGGAAAGCCCCTTTTTGAAGAGATTGATAAGCCTTATGTTTAATTTTATCTTATATAGCAGGTGCTCGGGCTTGAAGGGTTTATTCAGATAATCGTCATACAACCCGAACTCCTTTTCGAGGATGGATATCTGATCCACAGGGACGATTATCAGAATCCTTATTATACCAGAGAGATCTCTTATTTTTTTCAGTACCTTTTTTGCCAATCCCCTGTCTCCAGAGAAGTCTATCACGAAGAGAGAGCAATTAAGGAGCTCATCTGTCCGCTCGAGGATATCCTCACCGAATACCTTCACCTCTACATTTTCATCCCTTAAGGGCCTGCTCAACTTCCCAATAATTCCATCGGGTATGAAGGCAAAGGCTATTTTGATTGTGTCTCCCATTATCCCTTCCTGCTATTTTCGTATGAAGCCATTGCTATTCTATGTACCTCTTTTATGGGCATCCCGCTATCCCTGCTAATGGTGGCGAGGTCCTCATACTCAGGCTGGGCATTGACTACCTCTGCACCAATCTTTGCAACCTTTATCCTCACCATACCGAGTTCAGTTTTGACCACAACCTCCTCCCTGTTGAGTTTTATCCTATTTATGGTATTATACCTGACACCTATTGTGGTTGTCTCGGTAAACAGGATACCAAGGACATCATTTAAACTCTCGGGCTTGCAGATCACCGTTATATTGTGAGCGGGTCTGCCCTTCTTCATAAATATCGGGGTGATGAAGACATCATCCGCACCTGCAAGCAGCAACCTTTCCATAACATAGGGGTATATCTGCGGGTTCATATCGTCTATGCTTGCCTCAACCACAACATCCGTGAAGCCCTTTACCTCGGAGATGTACTCTGTATCGTAAGCGATCAGTGCGGGGAAGTAACCACTCTTCCTTATACTCCCGAAGCCGTACCCCCTCGCCTTGATTGCAAGGGGTGGGATGTCGGATACTACCTTTGCCACAGATGTTATAATGGCGGCCCCTGTTGGGGTAACGGTCTCATAACCGCGGTTCTCGAATTTTACCTTATAGCCCTTGAGGAGCTCCACAACCGCCGGTGCAGGAAGGGGGAGGATTCCGTGGCGGGTCTTCACAGAACCTCTGGAGAGCACAGGTGTAGTTGCAAGAATCTCCTCGCAATTTAAGTAGTTTACAAGAATGGAGGCAGCCACAATATCTACGATCGAGTCTATCCCCCCAACTTCGTGAAACTCTACATCGTCTTTATTTACCCCGTGAACAGTCGCCTCAGCCTGTGCAAGCCTTTCGAATATATCAATCGCTATCCTCTTTGCACCTGAACTGATGTCGGAATCCAGTATTAGTTTCTTGATATCGGAGAGTCTGCGATGGGTATTGTCCTTTTTCAGAACCTCCACCTTTACGGAACAGCCGCCTATGCCTGATACCGATTCGTCCTTTATGACAAACTTATAGCCCCTCAATTTCAAGAGCGGAAGTTCACACTCAATTATGTCACGGGGAACACCCATATTTATAAGAGCCGCTACAAACATATCTCCGGAGATCCCGTTTGAAAGATCCAGCAACAGCACCCTTCCCATATTATCTACCTCTCATATGATTTATGAGTGAGGCGACACAGGCGGCACCAAAAGTATTCCCGATGTTCACGACAGTTACATTCGGTGCGCAGGAGGAGAGCATTCCCATCAAGGCTGCATAACCGCCATAAGATACGCCATAACCTACGGGGGATGGGACGGCGATGACAGGTACATTCACCAGACCACCTATTAGAGAGGGGAGTGCCCCTTCCATACCCGCTATCACAATTACTGCACTGGAGCGCCTCAGGACTTTAATATATGGTGCGAGTCTGTGAATCCCAGCTACACCCACATCTACAATCTTTTTTGCATTATTCCCCAGATATAGAAGGGTCTGATACGCCTCCTCCACATAGAGACTATCAGATGTACCTGCACTCACCACACTCACAAGCCCAACCCCCTTCCTTTTCTCGGGGAGATAACATATCCTCGCCTCCCTGTTATATATGAGCCCCCTGAATTTGCTAATGAGTATTTTTGCCTTCTCCTCATCAATTCGGGTGATGAATACAGGGGCTCTTCTCTTAAAAAGGGACTTCACAATATCGGATAGCTTTTCAATGGACTTATATTCTGCATAGACAGCCTCTATAATCCCTGTCCTCTCCCTCCTTTTAATATCAAGGGCTGAGTGGGATATATACTCAACCAGATGGGAGATATCTGATTTCTTTACCCGCCCTTTCATAGATTCTCCAGAACAGGCATCCTTATCTTAAATGTCGTCCCCTTCCCCTCAGCGCTCTCAAATGTAATCT
>Ga0272449_1003623_pt1 | contig 13115 bp, 7 predicted proteins | sample YNPCB0241_FD_198679 | JGI IMG/M metagenome (GOLD analysis project Ga0272449, IMG submission 198679) | Hot spring sediment microbial communities from Yellowstone National Park, WY, United States - YNP-CB-024-1 | ecosystem: Environmental > Aquatic > Thermal springs > Hot (42-90C) > Sediment...
GTCGACGCGCCCCAGACGCATTCCGCCTGTCCCAACGTGGATCGGGTCAAGCGCGAGCGCATAATATCTGAGTACATCAGGTTGGTACGCCACCTTGCGACTCCTTAATCTTCAGTTTGAGGATGTACAAATGAAGCTCCAGACAGCGAGCAAAGCGTCCGCTTACCACATCTTGCGGCGTTACGACATCAGGCAAAGGATTGCCATTCTGATCCTTCCGCTCAAATAAACCGGCTTCTTTGAGCGTTGTGCGGGCCAGATGCTCAAACTCCTTGCTATCCCTGCCCCAGGTCTCGCCCTTGTGTTCCAGCAACGCCTGCACATTGCGCAGGCCGGTATCGGTGATGCCACTTCCCTTCAGGTCATCCCACATTTTCATCAGTCGGGGAAGTTCGTCCAGCAGCATCACGTCGCGTTCAGGGTCAAAACGGAAACGGCGGGCGGTGTTTTCCAGGAAGAGGTACGTAAAGCGGGAGGGGATGACCTTAACTTCATCGCCTTGCTTCAGGTCGTCCACGTGCACGAGCCAACTGCCATTATGTTGAAAGTAATGCTGGGCATGACTCGGTGTGCCACTAAAGAAGAAGTAGGGATACCAGTTATCTGGCGTGGTTCCATCGCCCATCACGGTTGGGATGTTCCATTCAACATCATTCATGAACTTGACTTGACCACTTGTCACGTCCTGTCCCACCGTCCACAGTTCGTCTTTGAGAGGGGCTGCCAGCATCCGCCGGGCAGTATCCATCACCGCAGTCAGCGAGACCTTGCGCTGGAAGAAGACCAGGCCAAGAAAGAGGGGCAGGCGGTTCTGAACTTTGCCGAATTGTCTCTGGTATTCCTGACGGATGTTTTTTGCAATCTCCAGCGCTGCCGCAGCAGGGACGAGAGCCAGAAACTGGTCGGGGAAGGCCAGGAGTCGAAGGTAGGGGGTGTACTTCCCTGTCGCCCACGCTTTATTCTGAATAACGAAAGAGATTTGTTGAGGTCTATCCGATTCGCTGACAACGATGGTTTGACCCGGCTGAATATCGCCTGCCAGTTCCAGATTGCTGATGGTGATAAACTGTTGGACATCCTTACGCCACAGTAAACTAATCGCCCCACCATTCACCACACCATCATACGGCACGTCTTCCCGCCAGCCATTCGTCTTGTCCGGCGTCAGCAGCAGTCGCGCACAGCGCAGGCCGGGATTCTGTGCGCCATAGCAATGATGTCTGGCAAGGATTTCCCTTTCCACCGTCTCCGTCCAGAAACGCTGGCAGGTCTCCCACACGCGGCGCAGGCGGGCAGGAGAGGGGTTTTTGGGAACACAGTCTTTCGGATTATTTTGTACAGCCTTGACCAGCATCGTCTGCACCAGATCGCCGGAAAGCCAGTTGTCCAGCCCGAACCTGCCGACAATGAGCGCCACGCGGTCGTTGTGGTCGGCGATCTCGTCGATCCAGATCGTTTGCCCAGGATTCTGTTTCCACGCTTCGATGCGCGAGCTACGGCGTTTGATACAGTGTTCGCATGCTTCGGCTTTTTCGGGCATCGGGCGCAGGCGGCAGACCGGGCAGACTTCCCATTGTCCTGCTCCTACTGTTGTCCACTGCTGCTGCCAGTAGGCACTCAGGTTCTGGATATCGAAGGGCTGCGCTAACGCTTCCAGCGCCTCCTTACGTGCCTTGCCCAGAATGCCTTTGAGTTGTTCGGTGGCGGTCTTGCCATCGCCCACTGTGACAGCAATGCGCGGGGCGAGTTCCATCTCCACACGTTCCACGCGGCAGCGAATCTCCTGCGCCAGGTCAGCAGGCAAATCGAGATCGGGGAAGGTGAAGTAGATGCCGGTGCTATCACGGTAGATTTCGTTGCCGAGGGGGTATTCTTCCTCAACGAGTTGCTTGACCGTTTCACAGGCTTTGTCCACGACGTTCTGATAGCCGAGCAGGTCAGCGATTTTGATCGCTTTGGCGTAGAGGGCGAGCACGTCAAAGTTGACGCGCAGGAGACGCCAGTGGAGATCGTGGTCAATGACTTTGTCTCTCCCGCTCTTCCACTGCCTTATGGCGGGTTGATTATTATTGAGCAATGCACCCGCTATAGCTGGTTTGAAAAGAGCAGCTACAATCCAGGACCAGTCTGAAAGAGTGACTTCATTGACTGGCCGACGAGTGTCGCCCAGACCGTAAGCAAATTCCTCCAAAAGTTTACCACTTGTTGGAGGAACAAGTAAATTTTGAAGACGGCTATCCAAGCTCTGTGGAGATGTATTCACTACAACCTTTTGTGCTTCGTACCCAAAAGCAGTGCTGATAAAGACATAGGGCAGTGTCTGATTGCCTTGGCCTGGTGGTGGGTCTTCTTTGTCTACGTGAGCCTCGCTATGACATACTCCAAGGACTGCTGCAAGCCAACCTGATTTGCCATCTAAAAGTTGGGCACGATTCCTATTCCTTGCAAAGCCTGGGGTTCCAAGCATGATGAGTTCAGCCAGAGAATAACTTTCACTCAACAGGTTAATCGTGTTGTTCTGCAGAAAGTCCTTGAGGGCACGAGAAATAAAATCAGCCGCTTTGGGAGATTGCGCGTTCAACACTTTATTCAGCACATTGGGCTTCTCGAGTGAAGCTGCTGCCTTGCTCAGTTTAATAACAGCTCCCGGACTATCTATTACCGCCTTATAGGCACGATCATTTGACCACCTTCGTTGTCCGCCCGTATGCGCTTCTATATGCAGATTGCAAAATTTCCCCACATCATGCAGCAACGCCGCTACCTCCGCCAGGAGCAGGGCGTCGCGGTTGTCCTTCAAAACTTTAAGGCTCATCATGATTCACCTTCCTGGATGATTTGCATCGCTAGGGTAACGGCCTCTTCAGCCAGGGCGAGCGCCTGGCGAGCGTCGTTCTCATCGAAAAGTTCCCACGGCGTCAGGCCGCCGATTTCATCACCGTAATCAGTTTGGATGTGGACATCGGGACCGAGCAACTCGGCTTTTTCTGTGAGCGCCTGCACAGCAGGCACCTGTGCCGGATCAAAGCGGCCCTTTGCCAGCGCCTCCCGCAGATGGACAGCCGGGTTGTGGGTACGTCCGACCGGCCCGAGCAGAGCCAACACGGCCTTTGCAGCATGTTCCACCGCCAGTTGGCTGTTATCCAGCGCCGAGCGCCAGCGACCCAGCGATACATCCTGACGGGCCTCTTCGAGGAAGCCCCTGGCAAGGCGTAACCGATAGCGTGATTCGGAGTTGCTCATGCGAATCCCTCCCAGCCGAGCTTTGAAAGGGGGGATGGCCCATACCACATCAGGTCGCGGTCGAGGCGGAGACGTTGCAGGTGGTGACGTTGGATTTGCTGGCGGATCCATTCCAGGCGCCGAGTCATGTATTCCGCACGGTCGAACAGGACAATGCCATCCAGGGCAATATCCAGATAGAGTGACGGAAAGCGCGATTCGAACTCTTGCGGCGTTTTGGCCAGGAGGCTGATGCACGCTCGCCAGTCTGCTGGGAGCATGCTCTTGAGATAAAAATGACGCGCCAGGGCTTTAGGCGGCAGGTTGCAAGCGATCACCAACAAGTCCCAATCGCTTTGCGAATCTGCCTCGCCCCGAGCCTGGGAACCAAACAGCACCACCGCTACCAGATCATCACCCATGCCGTGGCGCAGGGCATCAAGCACAGGGGACAAAGCAGTAATTTCTTCCGCGACCCTGGATGAAATCTGATCGCTCATTGCGCACCTGTTTGTTGTTCGAGTAATTCTTTCACAACCGCATTCAGTTCAGCGAATGAGCCAAACTCGCGCTTCAGCCAGGTAGGTTTTTGAGTTTCAGGTTTTTCAGGCTCAACTTCAGCAGGTGGTTGGCTTGCCAACGCCTTCCCCTCGCGTTCCCACCACCTCCTGGCTTTCTCGTATTCCTGACGGTCAGATTTACTCATACCTTTCAGCTCTGCTTCACTACGTTCGCGGAAGGTGCCATCAGGGTTGAGGTATTCGTCCTTGAGTTTGCCGGGGGCTTGAAGATATTTGGGCAGGTTCGGCGCCGCAGCGGATGGCACGGGCAAAGGCGGTGACTGCGTTTCTTCAATGCGGATTTGAACAAAACCATTGCTGACAGTTTCTTCCGCCACTCCATATCCACTGGTACGCTTGGCAGAAAAGCCGTAGGTGAGGAACATGGCTTGCAGCCCTTCGGAAACCAACTTCAGGTCTGCTAACGCCTGCTTTTTGGTTTGGGCTTCGTCTTTGCTGATCAGGTCGAAGGGAACGTAGAGCAAACTGAAAGTACCTTCTGCTCCAATAGGGACGCACTCAAGATAAATCGGGTGAGTACCGGCTCTGGTCTTGCGCGAGTGCGGATTGATAACCTCCACATCGATCAGGTTGAAGAATGTGGGGTAGAACATCAGCCGACCGCTGTGGTGGGGGAGAGGATCATCGGAACTCAGTTTGTAATGGTCGCGCAAGAGACGCTCATAGTCCTGACGGGCTTCCGGCTTGAGTGCATCGAGGTAGGCGGCAAAATCTTTCGTTTGCCCTGGTTCTTCGCCTTTCTCATCACCAAAGAGCAGGGTCTGAATAAAGCGCTCTTGGGCAAACTGGTCAGCAGTGAGTTGATCCTTTTGCAACGCCAGGCGAGTGTGCATCGCCGTCCAGCGCAGCAGTCCTTTCCAACTCGCCGCCGACATCGTTGGAACTTTGAAGACCTTATCCTTGCGCACCGGATTGACGCTCTCGGTCACATAGAAGGGGGCATCGTCCTTGCTGATCCAGGGTCTGGCGAGGGTGAAGGTGAATTGCAGGAACCAGGAGCCGGGGGGAAGATCTTGTAAATCGGGAACAATTGGTATCAGACGCAAACCCTGAAACTGGTTAAGTGCAGGACCTATCAGATATTTGGCGTAAGGTGTATTTGTGGGTTGGGCGTCGTGAACCAGACTTTTATAACCGCCACCTTGCTTGCGGTCACCGCTGACAGCATAATCTTTTACGTTCTCATTCCGGGCAGCAACTGCGGTGAGCAAGCGGATGCGCTCGAAAATATCGGAAACTTTTACGCCTTGATGATTACCGCTGACAAGTGCGTCAATTTCTTTCTGTGTATCGCCACCGAGTTCTACATACAGGTCATAACTCATACAGCACCTCATCATTTGAAAATGTCTTTTAATATTTGCACACCTGTCATAAATTCTTTTTCTGGGTCAAAATCTGACCAAACCTGCTTAAGACGCTTCTTTATTTCGTCAAAATCCACTGTACCCAGCTTTACAAAGCCAAACGTTCGACCTTTGTCAGGAGACTTGAAACTAAATACCTTCTTACTCTCCTGCTGACTTCCTGCAAGCCAACGAGAGGACTCACCTTGGTCTTCGAGATATTGTCCTTGTCTTTTTGGCTGTTTTCTACCCAACACCTGATTGAAAGTGCTGGTCTGATCATCTTGTCTTGCCAGATATCGCCCATTTACACACCAGAAATGTTGCAAAGAAGCCCATGAATAATCTTTATGACTCCCCGAGCACCATTTTCTGTCGGTTACATATCTTTTGATCGTCTCTGAATCTAAATTTTGACACTGGCTTTCCTTAGAGAATTCGACCGTGACTAACCCAAAATCCAGGTGATGAAATTTGTTCTGTCGCTTCGGTTCATCGGACGGTTTAAAAATCGTTTTACCGCCAATAGCGCCATATTCAGAAATCAGACGAAAGGTGGCATTGAGCAAACACCATTCTTCGGACTCAATACTTCGTAGGGGGATGATTGCGATCTCAAGTGACTGATCTGGCGCAATAGCGCGATTTTGAATTTTCGGCATTGTAAGCAACTTCAACCGAAACTTGCGCGCCCAACCGGTGCAGCCGAACAACTCGCATGCCACGCAACGATTACTATCTTTATCGGGGCAACGATCTTCACCCGTCGGGTCACATGCATACCCGCCCAACCCGCGCACCAGTGCCTCATACCACCAGCGTAGCGAACCGATTAGCCCCGTCTCGTGCAGGCGGTCGCAGGTCTGATCCACACCGCCAGTCCATAAGGGTGTTAATATCTTTAGTGTGATGTTCATAGAGTTTTTCATCCCGTATAGATACGACAATATCTTCTTCTGTAGCTACTTCACGAACTTCAGAACGCTGATTCAAACAGTTACATCAAATACCGCTAGCGGCGCAAAACCACCTGCGCAATCGCGGCCAAGAGTCGGCAGTTCGTCTGACCGTAGTCTTGCCCCAACATTCGCTATTCGCTCAAAATCGTCTCCGCCACATCATAGACGACCAAAAGCCTATGGCTCTATGGTTTTCCTTCAGCATGAGGTTATTGGCATTTTAGCATAGGAGCCAGCACCAAGCCATTTATACTTATTGAAATCATTCATCTTGTCAGATCGCCACTGTACCGATCCGCGTTGCAGAAATAACATCATTCGCCTCAAAACGACTTCCGTCTCTCCCTTCAGTAATGGGCCGCTCAGGAACCCACCCCTACCGGCACCGGGCAGCCCTTCCCGACCATACACGCATCCAGGTCGTTAATTATCCCCCATCACTGCTCTGCATAGCTGGTTCGCATAATGTGATACACTTTTAGTATGAAACACCATCAATCACCATTCATCGAAACTATGGTTTCACGGTATCAGCGAGCGGCACTGGTCTTTCTGGTCTTGCTCTCGCTGGTGACGGTGGTTGTTGCTTTGAGCGCCGTGGGTGATGCGATGCTACGCGCAGCATGGCCACGGTTGGTAGGGATGCTGGCCTGTTTGATCGGGATGCTGGGGCTAGCGTGGCTCACGCCGCTGCGTGTTCTGAAGGTTTGGGGACAGATTACATTGATCGGTCTTGAGCTAGCCACCGCAGTTGGTGCGCAGGTGCTGTACCCAACATCGCTGATCGACTATATCTATCTCATTCTTATTTTGCAGGGAATTGTGTTGTTCCGCCCATGGCTGTGGTCGATCATTGCTGTTGCAGCATGGGTGGTGTGGACGCTTGTGCGCTATCAACTCTCAAATGATGTGATAGCGTGGTTGCAGAGTAATCTGGCGCTGGCGTTTCCGGCTATCTGTGCCATCATTGCTGCGTTTATCTATGCCCGCCACCTCCGGCGGCGTGAGCAAATTCAGCAGATGTTGCACCAGCTCCAACAACGCTCGGCAGCGTTTTCGACCTTTTTGCGTGAAGCGCAACAGCGGGTAGTGCTCGAAGAACGGCAACGGCTGATGAATCTGTTAGCCAGCGAGGTACAGCAGACGCTGGCTTATGCCGAACGGAGTATAACGACGGCCTTGAGCGCGGCACAGTCGAACCTGCAACGCCTGCAAACAACTCTCGATACCCCTCGTGCTGCCGCTGCCACTGCAATGTATCGCCTTCGTGAGACTCTTAACATCCTGCGTGCTCAGCCTGAACTTGATGAACAACCGGCCAGAATGGCGCTCAACAATCAGCTCGATGAGACGTTGATTGCGCCACGTCCATCTTATGTGCTGTCCTGGCTCTTACCTGCCCTCTTTGTCAGTCTGTCACTGGGTCTGGCCCTTCTCCAGCCGCGTCCACTTTCGCTCACGGCTATGCTCTGGTTGGTTGTGCTGGGTGGATTACTCATTATCGCCAGTGCCTTTACCCAATATGTTCGTCAGGGTGCTTTCGTACAGATTGGCCTGGCAACGCAAGCGCTGACCATTACCCTCATGGCGGCAATGACCAACTTGCTCCCGTTGCTGTGGGGATTGTTGCTGGTTGCCTGGCAGATGGCCAGTCGCCTCTCGGCGCTACAGGTGCTGATCTTCGGCGCACTATTACCACTGTTGCTGTTCCTGATCAGTTTCTGGCAATCGCTGAATCTCGATGTGCTCACCGTCGTGAGTCTTACGATTGCAGTGATCTTGGTTGGTACACCCCTCCTTCTGGCTCGTTATCAACTCCGTCGTCGCCAACAGGCCGAGCAACAGGTGCACTTACTGACGACCGAAATGCAGCAACAGGCGAAGGAGATACAGGCGATCACGATTGCGGCTGAACGCGCCCGGCTGGCTCGTGAAATACACGATGATCTCGGCTCGAAACTGGTATTGATGAATCTCGAATTGCAGTTAGCTACTGAATTGGCCGAAGAAGATCCGCTGGCCGCACGTGACCATCTCGCACATAGTCGAGAAATATTGCGGAGTGCATGGCAGAGTCTGCTGACAGTGGTTGATGCCGATTTGCCCTTTCCGAGCACTGGCCTGACCCAGAGCGTGCAACAGTTGGTACACCAGTGTGCGCAAAGCACGCGGGCAACGGTTGAGCTGACGATCCAGGGTGAGATTGACGATGTGCCGCCTGCGGTTGCTCACTGCATATATCGTGCTGTGCAAGAGGGTTTGACGAACGCCTGCAAGCATGCCAGGGCTGATACGATGGTGATCGACATCAAAGCCGATGACGGATATGTGGTTGTGACAATCACGAATAACGACCGCTCAGATCGGATGTCGCCAAAGGTTGACCTGGGCAGTGGTAGTTTCGGATTAATCGGTTTGCGAGAACGGGTTGAACTGCTTGGCGGTGGTATGGATGCCGGACCGTTGCCAGACGGGGGTTGGCGGTTACGACTGGTGATCCCGTTTGAAGCTGAGGATAAATCATGACGATTCGCGTGTTGATTGTTGATGATCAGGCGCTGATTCGCACCGGTATCGCAACACTACTGGCGCGCAAGGCCGATATTGAGGTCGTTGGTCAGGCTGCCAATGGTCGTGAGGCGCTTGATCTGGTTGCTGCACTCGATCCCGATGTGGTACTGATGGACGTGATGATGCCAATTATGGACGGCGTCGAGGCCACCCGTCAGCTTACGCAACGCGGGCCACGTCCGGCAGTGATTATGCTGACGACGTTTCATGACGATGAACGGGTCTTGCAATCGATTGCAGCCGGTGCACGCGGTTATCTGCTGAAAGATGTCGATCATCGGGTGCTTGCAGATAGCATTCGTACCGTGGCCGGTGGCGGTGCGCTGATCCATCCTCAGATTACAGCGCAGCTTCTTCCCCGAATCGCGCAGATGGCTTCCGCCACTCCACCACAAACGACTGCTCCACCCGACGTTGCAATGCTCCTGACCCCTCGTGAACGCGAGATTTTACGCCTGTTGGCGCAAGGGTTCACGAATCAGGAAATCGGTGAGCACCTTGCCTTGAGTATAGGTACGGTGAAAAACCATCTGAGCGTCATCTTCGCCAAGCTGGCAGTACGCGACCGAACGCAGGCCGCGCTTTGGGCGCGGGAGCACCTGCAATCATCATCAGAGGGGTAGAACCTCGTCCTACCCCTGGGTTCGGCCTTGTAGTTATTCAGAAGACGTAACTTGTCATGTCCTGCGGCAAGAACAGCGCATCCGCAAGAGGTGATCCTGGCAAAAAGTTCGATGGAAACCTGAAATAATCTCTTTCTGGCGGCTACTGTCTGTCACATTTCCCTTCCTCTCCCATTTTGGGAGAGGAAGGGGCCAGGGCAAGGTGAGGGCGCCAGCCGTGCTCTGAAGGACAAGCGTTGAGGAACCTGCTTAGAAAACTGCTCAGCAAGGTTTCCACTCGCTATCAGCGTACTAAGCACGACCGAAAATCGGAAACCTTGAAAACCACTACCCTCCTCTCACTCCCTTTTCATCTATCTCCCCGTCACTACTGCCAGGCAGAAAAAGACGTTGAAAAGCCCTGCCGATAGCCCTACTCATACACAAGCCGCGACGCATCCCGCGAAAGTAACGGAAGATACAACCGTTGCCATGCTGGACTCCCACTGGAAAGAGGCGCGTTCTGGCGCTGGATCACCGGTAGGAAGAGCTGATACGTTGGCGGAGCAAATAGACCTTTCGCCGTATACATCACCGAATTGCCCGCCTGGTCAATCGCCGTGATGATGATCCGCACATCGGGCCAATTACGTGGGACAGTGGCAACCCAGCGTCGTGGATTTTGATCGTCTTGTGTAAAGGTGAGCGGTGTCCAGGTGACATCATCTGCGGCAAGGTAGACACCGGTGACGGTGACCTGGGGATTTGTCGGGTTATCTGGATCGCTAATCAACACTTCTATCGGCGTAGAAACACTCTGAGGACTCGCATCCTGACCGACAATCCGCACCCGCTCGATCACCGGTGGCGTCTGATCGTTGAGCGCGACATTAGCATTCGTGGCCTCCGGATCGGTATAGATGACCTGGAAGACGAGCTGCGTATAAGTGCGCAGCGTTCCGGTGACCCCATCAGTCGCTCGGAATTGGGCAGCCGTGCTGATCAGCGTATCACGCGGCCCGTTGTTGCCTTCAGTACGACTATGACCGAAGAAACGATCAGGAACCCAGAAACCAACCCCGGCACTGAAATCGGGTTCGACAGTCGTACTGATCAGCGGTGTGAACGTTTCGGTGACAATTTGGGTGACGGTGGGGTTGAAATTGTTGACCGTATTGTACTGACCACCGATGAAAATGACATCACGTACTACTAGTGGTGGCCGATCATCATCGTCGTCACTACCCGACAACGCAGTGATGTCGTAGGCAAAAGCCGGTAAACCCGGCATGCCGATCAGGTTGTTGTTAAAGACTGTGACCGTCGGCGTAACATTAAAGGTGCTGGCCAGCAAGAACGTATCGGTAATCGTAAAGTTCTCGGCACTCAGTTGCACCAATTGCCCACTGCGGGTTGGCTGGAGATAGTTGGCATCGTAGCTAATGGTAAAGGTAATAGTACGGGTCAACTGGCTGCCGGCAACTGGTATAGGTGCTGTGCGATCACCGGGCGGCAATTCCGCGTTCAGGTCTTCGATAGCAGCCGTGAGCGGGTTATCAACAAAGATCCGCTTCCATGGCAAGCCATAAAGAGTTGTAATCGACAACACTTTGTAGTCATACGCATTGAGGCCAAGCGCAGTGCGCAGATAGCGTAGTTTCGCGTTCACCAGCGCATCGCCAATACTACGCCCGACGTATGTCTCACCGTTGGTAGCGCTCGTGTCGGGACGCACCTCATTCCGCACCAGCTCTTGGGTTAACAGCGCCGCCAGTCGTTCGCTGTAGTCCACCCCATCGAGCGTACCATAACCGTAGCCGGTATTGCCGATCCAGTTCCCGGCGTGGCGGTTGAAGGCTTGGGCGAAGTCAGCAGCGTAGAAAGGAGTGGGTATATCGAGTAACTGATCGATAGCCTGATATGGCACATTGTAGCCACTATGACAACCGACAGAATAGTAGAGTGTGTTGGAGAAGAATCCTGGGCATATCGAAGGATAGAAATCACATGATGTAGCGAGGTCACCAAAACCTGAACTGTACGCTACTGATAGAATACGCTCGGCTGGAAAGTTCCCGCCATCGGTAACCGCCGGGATCAGTTGCCAGTGATCGAAATGCGCATTCAGTGAACTAACCAGGGTCTGCGTTCGCGAATAAAACTCCAGGGTTGAAGTGAAAAAGCCAGGAGTGTCGAGCGGTTGCTCAAGCCATTGGTTTTCAAACGCATTGCGATTCCACGTATTGTTGTTCAAGACCCGTTTGGTCACACTAACGCTGGTTGCCTGCTGCAAGGTGCGTGAAATTGCATTGGCGCCATCGATCAAGAAGTCGTAGCCGGTCAATGACAAGCTGGAGTTGGAAGTTTTCAGATCTTCCCTCAACTCGATATTATTATCACTCCACCAGGGCGCATTACGGCGTAGAAAATCGGCAATCTCGCCGGGACGTTCAACAATACGCCCGACCGCTAATTCCGGCACAAAGAGGGGGAAGCCGTAGAAACGGTAGGGCCGGTCGGTACCGTAGGGGTTATCGCTCAGCAACATTCGATTGCGCAGCGCTGCACCAAGCGGGTTGCTGGGCGAGATCAGGCTGGCGCCATTAGACCGTGAGTCAACAGTCTTCAGATACTCCAGATAATCGGCCTCGTTGGCAATCGTCGTTAAATCAGGCAAACGGAAGAATGGTATGACCTCATCGCTCCCGATCAACACAATATGGCGCACATTTGGATATGGCGTACCTGCGTTGTTTTCGTTGCCTAAGTTAGAGTCGTTATTCGCCCGTATCCGGTATCGTATACGCACATCACCCGAACGTCCGCTGCCATCAGGGCTAATTGCCGCCTCGATCACGTGATCGATAATCTGGGCCAAGAAGTTCGCATAGAGTGGATTGGCTTGATTGACGACTGGCTGGCCCCAGTCTTCAAGCAATTGATTGAATGGCTGGGCGCCGCTACCGGCAATGACTTCTAGATTTGCCAGATCAATCACTGCCCCCTTCTCTACAATCAGATCATTGTACGAAGCCCCATAGACCAACGTCTGGGTCTGCGAGTATGATCCCCGAAGCGTTGTGGTAATTGCACTGATAGCGGTCAGCTCACTCGGATACAGCGCTTGCATCCGCGCCGAATTAATGATGTAGAGCGTTGAGACATCAGGATCAGGGGTATCGATGAGAAACTGCACATGTGGTGCCGGCCCCAGTGATTGCAACGTGCTACGTTCGAGCGTAATGGTTAGATTGTAAGGTAATGAACTGGTCTGACCGGCGCTTGCCGGAGCAACGGCCACAAAATAGCGGCCTGCCTGCCAGACGATGGTTTCAATCCGTTCATCTCGATTGCCAGGATTGACGCTGATTGAGGCAATCTGCCCGCCGATGGAAGCGATCTGTCCACCAATGGAGGCAATCTGCCCACCGATGGAAGCGATCTGTCCACCAATGGAGGCAATCTGTCCACCGATAGAAGCAATCTGCCCACCGATAGAGGCAATTTGCCCGCCAATCTGGGTAACATCCTCCAGACCTGGCCGACCAGGATCAAACTCGAAACTGTCGGTTGATCCACCCTGTCCGGTAGCCGGATCAACTCCACCGCCGAAGACCAGATCGTAATCGGCGTTCAGATTAGTCAGTTCGATGGTCACTAGCGATCCGGGCGCAGTGATGTCGAAGGAAAAGTAGTCAATATCATCAGACGCAGAAATGACCCCGCTAATCGGCTGGCGCCAACTATCGGTACGACCGGTCGCGATTGCCTGGGCCGTAACGCTGGGTGGTGTAATCCGATTGTTAGGTTCTACTTCTCCTATTGCCGGTAATT
>Ga0272449_1003627_pt1 | contig 13109 bp, 12 predicted proteins | sample YNPCB0241_FD_198679 | JGI IMG/M metagenome (GOLD analysis project Ga0272449, IMG submission 198679) | Hot spring sediment microbial communities from Yellowstone National Park, WY, United States - YNP-CB-024-1 | ecosystem: Environmental > Aquatic > Thermal springs > Hot (42-90C) > Sediment...
AGTAGCCACCTCTCCGACGATGCACCTTAGACAAGACACATCAGAGCCCACTCCCCCACCACAACCTACAAACAACCACATCAACAGAATCTAACCAAATAAATAACAGGAATTAAGCGACAACCTCGTTTTTATTGTGATGAAGGTTTCCATGCTACCTATTAATTCTTTGATGATTTCTTTAAGTTCGATTATTCTATTTGCCCATTGTTACAATTTTATTGATGGATACTGTTTTCCTTCCTCTCGGTAGTTCTCTTTTAACAATCCTGCCTTTTAGAATTACTCGGCAAATTTATCTACAATTTCTACGACCTTCTTTGAGTTTTCGTCTGAAAGTTCTTGTGGGTATAAGTTCACAAAATTAATGGTTAGAAATCCGTTTGAGTTTACTGCAATTATGTCTATTCCAAAAACAAGTTGTCAATGTAAATTCTAAACGAGCCGAATTTCTTACCAGCATTCCATCTTAAATCGCCTTTCCCCTTGTTATTTCCTCTAAAAATCTGTGAATTTCTTCTAGGGTTATAATGTATTTAGGATTCCTTACTTTTGCATCCTCTAGAAATAAATTCCATTTTCTTTTAGCTCTCAAAAATTATGCGCTCAGGAGGTTATTGTGGGTAAAGCTTTGGAACGACAACTCCAAAATCATCATCTGACTTACAAATTTCCAAGTTTAAACCGTAGACATCGAACTCAGACATTTCATTTAAAAAGTTAATCATCTTCTCAGTATATTCGTTGATGCGGTCCATGAATATTATAAGACTAAACTTACCACCTGTTACACTTTCTTTAATATTTTTTAAAACTTGCTTTTCCATGGTGATGCTAGGCTCTTTTTCTGTTAACTTTGCAATAAAACCATCAGGGTTGCGTGAGTATTCAACCCATAAAACCGATGCATATTCTATGACTTGAACCTAAGCTTTTCTCCTTTCAGAACTTCTGTAAAGCTTAGTTTCTATTATGTAACTATAATCATCTAGCCAAGCAAATCGATCGAACCGGAGGGCACGCCATACTCCTTCGTAAGATAGACAAACTTGGAAGGTTCTTCTCCCTCCCTTACTGGCATAATGACATCTACATTTTCTTCAAGAAGCTTCCTAAGTAAATGCTGCAAATATTCCTAGTTCTGAATTCCGACAACCTTACACTTAGAAAAGGTTCCACTATTCTTTGATACAAAAACCAAAATCGCTCATCATAAATAGAGACTAAAAGTAACATATGAGTATTAGCATTACTTTACCCTTCGCTTTAGGCAACATTTGGAAAGAGCCCGAAGATATGGAAAGAAACTTGCGCTTAGCCTGATAGCTTCGTATAAGAAGTAGAACGATGCTGCTAGACTTTAATCCACCTTATTCCTCTTAAATACTGGATACTCTAACTAGCATATCAATGGCAAGCATAAGCCATACTCAGATACTGGTAAAATAAAGCAAGATCAACTAACTTAATAAATTGGTAAAACCTTATCTTGAGATACTAATATGATATGAATACTTATATCTCCCCAGTTTGAATAAATGGTAAAAGTGATCTTTATGAGTCAATCGAGTGAAGAACAATTTACACCAGCTGAAGTCTTACAGATAGTAGGAAGGACTGGAGTAGCAGGAGAAATCACACAAGTCAGGGTAAGGATAATGGAGGGAAAAGAAAAAGGCAGAATACTGACTAGAAACGTTAAAGGTCCTGTCAGACTAGGAGATATATTGATGCTTAGAGAGACAGAAAGAGAGGCTAAGAAAATAAAGTAGGCGTTGGTTTATGTTCACTCAGAAAAAGTGCAACTTTTGTGGCAAGGATATATCCTTAGGTTATGGCATAATGCTTGTCAGGAACGATGGATCAACATACTGGTACTGCTCATCAAAGTGTAGAAAAAACGCATTAAAGCTAAGGAAAGATCCTCGTAAGTTGAAGTGGACTATCTTTTATAAGAAAGGGAGAGGCTGATGAGGGATAGAACGTTAATCCTTATCAAGCCAGACGCTGTTAAAAGGGGAATTATAGGGACTATTCTCTCAAGGTTTGAAGACAAAGGTTTTAAAATTGTAAAGTTAAAGATGATAAAACTATCTGAGGAAGATGCAAAGAGATTCTACGATGTTCATGCAGGCAAGCCTTTTTTTAATGATTTAATCTCATTTATTACATCTGGTCCAATAGTAGCAGCCTTGATTGAAGGGGAAAGTGCTGTTGAGACGGTGAGGAAGATGATAGGGCCAACAAACCCTAAAGAAGCTCCAAAAGGCACGATACGTGGTGACTTCGCAAAGAGTATAACAGAAAACGTCATACATGCTTCAGACTCTCCTGAAAGTTTCTTAAGGGAGTACAAGGTCATCTTTGGTTCTAATCAAAATTGATTTTTTGATCGACTAAGGATTTGTAACCCTTTCTAATGAATTCCATAAGTATTCAAAGTAATTCTTTGCGAATTTGACAAGCTCTATACGATCTAACCAGATAGCCAGATCTAATTTATCATCTTTGTGTAACTTCTCCCACATAAAGAGGCTGAAGTTCGTCTAGAATTTGATGCTTATTAATTCTTATTTTACTCTTGATTCTGATTCTCAGCCAAAAGATGGAGGCATCAGGTAATATCTGCTATGCTCAACCTCTATCTAACCTTTCTTCTCTAAATTGCCCAGAACTCTATATATCGAAGGGAGTCTTTAATTTAGCTAGCTTGCTCCTTGCTCCTTTTGTAAGCTTGGGTTCCTAAGAAAGAGCTTCTTTTGCTTTTCGGATATAGTATTACTTATTACTTGTCATCTGATAAGTCGACATAACTCAAATAACTTTATACATCACAATATTGACTCAACGATCAAAAATCTCATTTAAGAAAAGGCAAATAAACTTTATATCGTATTCTCATTACCCTTAAATGGGAATATGACCATTATTAAAGAGACTCAAAGTATATGTCCTGAATGCAATGAGGTTCTTTCAGCAGAGATATTTGAGAAAGATGGAAAGGTTTGGATTAAAAGAGAGTGCAGAAATCATGGTAGAACTGAGGAGTTATACTGGGGTTCTTATGAAATGTATCTCAGGGCTAGCAAATTCAACTTGGAAGGTAGAAGAATAGAGAATCCAAGCATAAAAAAAGAAGCCGTAAACTGTCCTTCTGATTGTGGTCTTTGTAAAGATCATCTTACTCATACAACTTTGGCAAATATAGTTGTCACGAATAGGTGTGACTTATCTTGTTGGTACTGCTTCTTTTATGCTGAGAGAGCAGGTTATGTCTATGAACCAAGCCTGGAGCAAATAAGAAAAATGGCAAGAAATTTAAGGAATGAAAGACCAGTCCCTGGGAATGCAGTTCAGCTGACAGGAGGAGAACCATGTCTTAGGGAGGATTTGATAGAAATAATAAAGATCATAAAAGAAGAGGGAATAGATCATGTCCAGTTAAACACTGATGGCATAAGGCTTGCAACGGACCCTTCTTTAGCAAAAAGGGTTAGGGAGGCTGGAACTAATACAGTTTATCTTAGCTTTGATGGCCTAACGCCAAAAACGAACTTTAAGAATTATTGGGAAATTCCCAGCATACTGGAAAATTGTAGAAGTGCAGGACTTGGTATAGTCTTAGTCCCGACTATAATAAAAAGCATCAACGATCATGAAGTTGGTGGAATAATTAATTTTGCATCGAAGAACATAGACATAATAAGAGGTGTGAACTTTCAGCCTGTATCCCTAACTGGCAGGCTAACAAGAGCTGAACGAGATAAGTATAGAATAACTATCCCGGATGTAATTCAGAGGATAGAGGAACAGACCAACGGTGAGATCAGTAAGGATGACTTTTATCCAGTACCTTGCACAGGTCCTATAACAAGATTTGTAGAAGCTTTAACAGGGAGAGCCCAGTATGAGCTCTCTGTTCACTTTGCTTGTGGAGCAGCTACTTATGTCTTCAAGGAAGGTGATAGATTAATTCCTATAACTAGGTTCATAGATGTAAATGGATTGTTTGAATATCTAAATGAAAAAACTGACGAAATAAAAAGAGGAAAGAATAGATATTGGGTAGCTGTGAAAGTTCTATCAAAGCTTGGCAAGTTCATAGATAAAGGCAAGCAACCTAAAGGATTGAATCTGTCAAGGATAATATTCAATGTTCTCATAAGGCACAATTATGAGGCTTTAGGAGAGTTTCACCATAGGACACTTTTTATAGGCATGATGCACTTTATGGACAAATACAATTATGATATAGAAAGGGTTAGAAAATGCGGGATTCATTATTTAGTTCCAAACGGATTAATAATACCATTTTGTTCCTTTAATGTCATCCCTGAATGGTACAGAGACAAGATTCAGAAAGATTTTGGTATACCAATTGATGAGTGGGAAAAGAAGACAGGAAAAAAGATAAAGGATGATTTTTATGTTAGAAAAGCAAAACACGAGGATGATAAAAATTAGCATATCTTTAGCTTTTAAAATGGCGCAAGATCATAAAGTCTGTAAGATCGATTAAATATCTCTTTGCTTCCGTGTCTTTTAAGGATTTTAATCTTTGCTTGGCTTCTATAGCGTAGAGCTCAGACATATTTCTCAAATAAGATAGTTTGTCATTTTGCCCAATGTTCAGCGCATTAACTACCTTGTCTTCTTTACCCCAATCCTGAATATCATCCTGTATCTGATAAGCCATACCAAGAAAGCGACCATACTTAGATAAAGTTTCAATTTCATCTTCATTACCTCCACCTACTATCCCGCCTATCTTTGCAGAAACTTCGAAAAGTGAGGCAGTCTTTTGAGAAATCAACCTTATGTATTCGCCCCAGCTTAATGGATAAGCCTTTGGGTCAAAATTTAATTCTCTGAATTCGCCTTCACACATGCTGAGGGCTACTGATGATAACTCTTTTGCTATCCTCTTATCCTTATATCTTGAGGCTATATCGAGTATTATCCCGAAGACAAAATCAGCAGTTAAAAGAGATGCGCCTAAACCATACTTGATATAAAAGGCAGGTTTATTGCGCCTTAAAATCTCATTATCTAATATATCATCATGAATTATAGATTCTGTATGCAATAACTCTATAGCTACTGCAACAGGTAAGGGATCGTCATTAATTCTTCCTATACTCTCTGCTGAGAGTAAAAGAATTATTGGCCTTATCCTTTTTCCTCCTTCTAAAGCGTAGCGTAAAGAATCGTAAAAATTTGATTCTTTATAACGATTTAGCTCTACCTCTATAGCTTCTTCTATTTGAGAATAGTAATTCTTCATCCTTCCCATAAGAGTGCTAAGGGTTAGAGAGTCTTCATTCTTCACGCAGGAACAACTCCATCGTGCATAATCTTGTAAATTTCAGCGTATTTACACTTTACGGTCTAAAGATAAGTATAAAGTTTGCTCTTATGAGTTTTACTAAAAATCATTCTATTTGAGCTTTCATCATCACAAAAACAGGTCCTCTTAGATCAATTCTTTTGTTCCTGCTTGTGATAAATCTTAATGCATCTTCTCCCACTTTAATGTTGAGTTCTCCTGATGTGCTGACCATGGTCTTCTTCATAATGAAATCCTTTCTACCTGATTCTACAGCTTCTTCTATACTATTAGCTGCAAACGCGGCTAAAGAATCTATATATCTAATACCTACTGGTACCCCACGCTCCCTTGCTTCCTTTATCAATTCTATTTTTGGAATGTCTTTATCCTCTTTCGGAATTCCCAATATATTCCCGTCATAAACCACTATCTCGTTGAAGGCAGCCCGTCCTAAAAGCTTCTTCCCTTCCTCACTTTGAAAGAGCTTCACTATTACCCTCTTTCCAAGGATTTCACCATCATAAACAATACACTCAAAAGGACTAGGATTATCTCCATACTTTTCACATGCTTCAATGATGGCAGCTTGTATTCTTTTTCCAGCCTCAGTTCTAGGAGTCTTGTCTATAGTAATTGAAGATGCAATTTCTAAATCAGATAGCTCCAACTTAGCATAGAATTGTGGGTAGACTAATTTACGGATGTCTGAAAAGCCATAGATGGTCATTGCAAGCCTCTCTACACCAAGACCTAGGTTTAAGACTGGATGGAAAATTCTATACTTTTCGAGAACATTATCGCTATAAATTCCAAAGTCTATGATTTCGACCCATTCTCTTTCGCTTTTCGCTCTTACAAAAACTTCAGTTTCAGTATCCTTCTCATAATAGCTTGCACTTCTTTTCTTCTTTACATACTTTATCTCTTCTATTCCAAAAGGCTTTAACAATCCTTCAGCAACGCTCTTTGCATCTTCCAAGCTTAATTCTTTATTCATTATAACACTTGAAGCTGAGTGGTAGCTCCTAAGATGAGTCGCGTCTAAAGTCTGTTCCCTGCGGAAGCACAAGCCTATAGAAAAAAGCTTTACTGGAAGTTTTTCATTTCTAAATTCTTTTAGGGTTAAAAACCATCCTGATGTCATATGACTTCTAAGGGTAAGACTGGTAGCATTGGCTCTTTTTTGTTTTAGCTCAGGAAAAGCGCTTAGGATTGTGGAAGCTTTATCTTCATCAATTGATAGAACCTCAGCAATCTTAGGGATTAAATCTTCTCCATTTAACACTCCTTTTTTATAATTATGGAAGATACTTTGTAATGCTAACTTCTTCTCTTGTTCAAAATTGAACCCAATTTTTTTAAGATAAGCAAGTTTATCTTGGCTGATCCCTATATCAGGTCTAGGAAGAGTTGCAAGGTAAAAGCATCTGTCCAGTATGGTTGGAGCCTCGCTGCCCCACTGCTTATAAATCTCTTTTTCCTCAATGAAGATAGGGTTATAGACCTCTTTGAAGCCTAGACCGAGATAGGCATGCCTAAGCTTCTCGATGACTTCTGATAGGGGGTGTCTTTCAAATTTTCTTGATTCTATAACCAATCGATCATCTTTCCTTTGATCCATATATTACCAGGAGATTATATATTTATTAGAAATAAATATATAAACGGGATTTTTTGGTTTAAGCGTGAGAGATATATGCGAACGCCATGTGAGGCTGTAGTCCAATATATGCTGCCAGCCTTCCGATCCTATGTAGCAAAAGTTCTCATCAACGAATACCATCTCTCCCAAGTCGTTGTGGCGAAGCGTCTAGGAACTACCCAAGCTGCTATAAGTCATTACATATCATCAAAAAGAGGGAACAAGAAGATGGACCAGTTTGAGAGTATACCATTAATGAAGGAGATAGTAAGGGAAGTAGCAAGAAAAATAGATAGTGGTAAGATCGCTCCTGTGGATATTCTACCATACTTTTGTAAGATGTGTAAATCCCTCAGAACCCATAATGTAATCTGTAATTTACACAAAGATATTGTAGTCCTCCCTAATGAATGTGATGTATGTCCTCAACTTTAAATCTGTAAGAATCTCATGCATATAAAACTGATAGCTCACTTTGAGCCCTTAGCACAAAGTTTATAGCAGGCTTATTTCACGTCAAAATTCTGTCAAACTAAAATTTGAGAGCCGGGGTGGCCGAGTGGTTAGGCGGTGGGCTGCAGATAAAATGCAAAAAACAAAGACCCGCTTTATGCAGGTTCAAATCCTGCCCCCGGCTTTTATAAAAAGCGAGATGTGATGAATTAGAGGCTAAACTAATTCTAAATCAACCTATACTTCCAAGGAGCTCTGATATGTATTTTGATGTACTGGATGCAATTAGTCCTGGGTATATGCCCAATATTAAAGCCAAGGCAGCAAGGATCATTATAGGTATGATCATTATCATAGACCCTTCTTTTGCATGCATGGTCTTTTCTGTAGGCTGGCCATAAAAGACTCTCCTAACAGTCCATAAACCATAGCTGGCAGTCAATATAGATGCAATTATGGCCAAAGCTGTTATCAGTACTCGAATTGAATTTGGTTCTATAAGATGGCTTAAGCCCTGGAGAGCCGTATACATGGAACCTGTGAATATATATAGCTCAGCCCAGAATCCTATTATGTAAGGAAAGCCCATCAAACCAAGAAAGCCTATCAGCGTAGCTATAGCGGTATAAGGCATCTTTGCTGCAAGCCCACCTAACTCCTTTATACTCCTAGTCTTAAACTCATGTATCAAAACTCCTGAGACCAAGAAGAGGACTGCCTTTCCTAGACCATGACTAACATAAAGCAAGACTGCACCAACCAAGCCTATTGTTGAGACTGATGCTATTCCAAATAACATATAACCCATTTGGCTTATGCTTGAGAATGCAAGGAGCCTCTTTATATCGTCTTGAGCCAGGGCCATATATCCTCCATATGTCATGGTTATCAACGCTAGAACTGAGAGTATGAGCATGAATTGTGGTGTTTGGGCTTTGATGATTGCTGGAAATCCTGTGTAGACTATTCTTATGGCAGCATATCCACCTATCCCTATCATGGCAGGTGAAAGTAAAGCACTTATCGGTGTTGGAGCTTCGGCATGAGCATCCGGAAGCCATGTATGAAGTGGGAATATGGCCATCTTGACAAACAAGCCCAATAGCATGGCTACAACTATAGCGATTTGAACCCCCAAGTCCACACCTATCAAGCCTTGGGATACTTTGAATATTTCAAAGGTTTTTGCTATGAAACCGGTTGCAACTATACCAGCAAGCAAAGAAAGCGCTCCAGCTTCCGTGAACATAAAATACTTGAAAGCTATTCTTTCTTTCAGCCCTGTACCCCAGACCCCTATTAGAGCCCAAGATGGTATCAACATAAGTTCAAAGAAAAGGAAGAAGGCAGCAAGGTTTGTTACAAGGACAGTGCCTATCATACCGGATGCATATAGAAGATATAGTGCGAAGTATTGACCTAGAGCATGCTCATGCTCCATATATTTTATCGAGTATACTGATATTACTGTGCAAAGTATGGCTATGGTAAGAGCTATAGGCGTACTTAGACCATCAGCCCTCAAAGTGAAGTTGCCAAGGCTTATCCCTCCGATATCAGGAAGCCATGGATAGGATGCTTCTACAGCCTCTAACTCTGGCTCTAAAAAGAGCCTTAATTGAATGTATCCTATAAGAATAAAGGAGTAAAGCAAGATTATGGTTGATAACCAGCCAGTCCTTTCTTTAAAGCGCTTGCCAAGCGCTAAAGCTATAACAGAGAAGGCTGCTGGTATAATTATCGCCTGGAGCAATATGAAGCTTTTATCTTCCAATATCATGCCATCACACCACAACCATATAGACTATCATTAAGAGAAGAATAAATCCGATTATCATTCCTATGACGTTATAATTCAAGAAACCTGTGTGTGTTTTTCTGAAACGATTGGAAAAGCCTTTGGCAGCATTTGCCAATACATAGTTGAACTTGTCTATTCCACCTAATTCGATATACTTCAAAGCCCAGTTGCTGAAGGATATAGTTGGATATATAAATACTTTATAAAAGAAGGCGTTTATGTACCACCTTCTGAATAAGAAGTTCCATAAGGACTTTAGAGCTCCTTTAGATCCAACCAGTTTGACTGGATCTATGGCTCTTTGGACATATAGTTTATAAGCGACAAAGGCACCTATTATAAGAACAGTCAAAGACGTTCCTATAGTTATCATAAAGGCAAGATCTTTTGGCATTGCTGCCTCAACTGCTAATAAAGTGGAGGAGTGCTCTATTCCTGGTAGTTTGCTAAAGTAGCTTTCGAATGTATGCTCAAGCCAGCCTCCAAAACCACCGAATGGTAGTAATGTAATGCTAGCAATGCCAAAAGCTAAAGTCGCAGCAGCTAAAATAGAATATGGCACCCACATAACTTTTGGAGCTTCATGAACATGGTGTCCTTCATGCTCAAGTTCATGAATATGCTCGCTCTTTTCGCCCAAGAAGGTTAGAGATAGCATTCTAATGCTATAGAAAGCAGTTATGGCAGCAGTTATGGCAGCTAATGTGAACATAATCGGTTGATCAGCCAACAGAGTTGATTCTAACACAAGATCTTTGCTCCAGAAGCCACTAAATAGAATTGGAACGCCCATAAGTGAGAAGGCGGTTATAGTCATGCTCCAAAATGTTATGGGCATCTCTTTCTTTATCCCACCCATATGGTGCAGAAACCTTGATTCAACAGCATGAATCACAGCTCCTGCGGTTAAGAATAAGGCTGCCTTAAATATAGCATGGCTCATAAGATGAAATACACCAGCTGTATATCCTATGTAGAATTCAAAGGTAGTCCCAGCAACACCTAAAGCCAGCATCATGTATCCAAGCTGACTGACTGTAGAGTAAGCAAGAACCTTTTTTATCTCATTGGATACCATAGCCTGAGTACCAGCTACAAAGGCTGTTATAACGCCTATCCATGCAACAACGTAAAAGAATGAAACCATCTCTGGATAGAATTTTGAAGCTACATACATTATAGGAAATATCCTACCTACAAGGTATACGCCTGCTTTAACCATGGTCGCTGCATGTATTAAAGCGCTAACAGTAGTCGGGCCTGCCATAGCATCTGGTAACCATTCCATAAGGGGTAGTTGAGCCGATTTGCCTATAGGACCGCCAAAGAGCAAAATTGTAGCAGGAACTAAGACCCACATAAATTCACGAGGTAAATGCTCAACCTTTTCTATTAACTCCATGAAGCTTAGCGTACCAGTAAAGGCTACTATTATAACGATACCTATCAAAAGGCTGATGTCTCCAATTCTAGTGGTTATGAAAGCCTTCATCCCACAATGTGAGGGTGGATAAGCTTCTGGAGGTTCGCCAACCCAACACTTAAGATAATCTTCCTTAGCGTCTCTATACCAAAAGCCTATTAAAGCGTAACTGCAAAGCCCTACCCCTTCCCATCCAAAGAGGGTCTGAACAAGGTTCTCTGACATAACAAGTAAGAGCATATTTCCTATGAAGAAGTTCATAAAGAACCAGTACCTAGTAAGACCTGATTCTCCTTTCATGTAACCAAGAGAATAGACCATTATCAGGAAGCTTATCACGGCAACCACATTTGCCATTATTATGCTGAGTGGATCTACTAAGACGCCAAACTCGATCTTTGATAATACTGGAAATCCTTCTAACTCTATCCAAGGCAAGACTTCCCACTTAGGTAATTCTTCTATACTGAAGAGAAATGGTATTAGCATTATAGTCATCAAAGCTGCTAGGAAAGAGAATAGAACGGCTCCATAATCTCTCACTTTTGGACTTATTTTAGCCAATAATGGAGTTAGGAAAGCCCCAATCATTGGAAAGAGCCATGATAACCAAGCAGGTATCGTTTCTATTCCTATTGTAGGTGACATTGCCAATTATATCAACCCCCTGTTAACCCCAACAAAGATCTAGTGGCCACTTCAGCAAAGTCCATTATATTGAAGGGCCACAATCCTATTATAACAGTTATTAAGCCTAATATAACCACAGGCAATACCATCATGATTGGCACCTCATGGGCTTTTTCAACTCTTGATTTTGGAGTCCTTAGCATCAAACGTTGCATAAGCCATAAATAATAAGCTGCTGCGAAGATGGCGTTTAGAACAACTAAGCTTGTAGTCACGACCATAAAAGTATTGTCCAACTTTGTGAAACCAGCGAGAATTATGAATAATTTGCTCCAGAAGCCACTCAGGGGTGGAACGCCAGCTAATGTCAATAATCCTAATGAGAAAGAGGTTCCTGTCCAGGGCATCTTTTTCCCAGCGCCCTCTAAATCAACTAAATCTCTAGTTCCAGCCTCATGTATGAAACAACCAGCACCAAGGAAGAGAAGACCCTTGCCTATTGCATGATTGAAAATATGAAATATAGCTCCCATTACTGCTAAAGTGGCTATGCTATATCCTCCTGCACCATAAATATTTATAGCGTATGCACCTATGCCAAAGCCAAAGATTATGTATCCTATGTTGACTATGCTGGAGAAGGCAAGAAGGCGTTTTATATCCCTTTGAAGTAAAGCCATGAGATTGGCTACACTCAAAGTTATGATACCAAATAGCACCAAAGTTGTACCGAATTCAAAGGCTATTGGGTTGAATATTGTGAAAAGGATCCTTGCAATAACATAAACTCCTGCCTTTATGACTACCCCTGATAACATTGCACTTATTCCACTTGGAGCTGCTGGGTGAGCGTCTGGTAGCCAGAAGTGGAAGGGTACTATCGATGCTGTTACGCCAAAGCCTGCTATTATGGCAACGATAATAAGGTATGGTACCTGTGGAGCTATCTTCAATGTAGGGATTATGGCTGCAAGTTGGGCTATATTCAAAGTTCCGGTCAGTCCGTAAAGAATTGACATAGCGTAAAGGGCAGTCAAGGAGCCAATGGTACTCATGACAAGGTACTTGAAGCTCGCCTCAATCGGCTCCCAACGATACTTCCTAAATGCTACCAAAGCATAAGAGGAAAGGCTCATAGCTTCCCAGAATATGAATAAATTGAACAGATCTCCTGCGAAAGAAATCCCAACTAAGCCTGCAACTAGTGCCATAAGTAAGGAATAGTACTTATCTAAGCCTGTGTCACCTTCCATATACTTGACTGAATATATCGAGACGAACAGACCTAAAAGGCAGAATAGAATTGCCATAAATACGCTAAACTGATCCACAAAGAAAGATACACCCCCCATCTGGGGCTCATAGGGACTTAAGAAGTAAGTCAACTGCCCTTGCCTTTGAACTTCTCCGTAAATGTCCAATAGACTGTATAAAGACAAACCAAAGATGATAATAGCGAAAGTATCCCTTACCTTCTCAAACTTTATGGCTCTACCAAGAGATTCTATTAATGGAGTTAATAATGCTCCTGTAAAAAGTATTATTATGGGCTGTAAAATTATCCATGATTCTGCCATATTCACCACCTCAACCTGCTCAGTTTCTTAAGATCGACTGAGCCATAATGCCTGTATGCTTGGATGGTTATCATCAAAGCAAGGCTGGCGACAGCAGCCCCAATGACTATGGATATTGCCACAAAGTACTGGGCTAGAGGTAGCAAATCTTGGTTTAGTTTTGTGAAAGCTAAGAAGTTTAGATTAACGCTCGCTGTTATGATTTCAAGACTTATGATAGTTCTTACCATGTTCCTTCTCACAGCTATCCCATA
>Ga0272449_1003628_pt1 | contig 13100 bp, 16 predicted proteins | sample YNPCB0241_FD_198679 | JGI IMG/M metagenome (GOLD analysis project Ga0272449, IMG submission 198679) | Hot spring sediment microbial communities from Yellowstone National Park, WY, United States - YNP-CB-024-1 | ecosystem: Environmental > Aquatic > Thermal springs > Hot (42-90C) > Sediment...
AAAAAAAGGAAAATTGACAATGGGACAAAGTAAAAGTAAAATTGAAATGGAGGGATTAATGAAAAAAGGATTTGTTTTAACTGAAATTTTAATTTTTTTCTTTATATTTTCAATTCTTATAACAGGAATATTTTTTGCAGTTAAAAATGTTATTAATAGGGCAAAAGTAGTCAGTGCAAAAGCCCAGATATCACAATTAGCTCTTCTACTTGAACAGGTCAAAAATGATACAGGAACTTATCCTGCCTTTCTTTCAGATTTAACAAAAAATTCACCACCAAAATTGCAGGAAAATGGATGGAATGGACCTTATACAAATAATATTCCTCTTGACCCATGGGGAAACCCTTATTTTTATAAAATACCTCCAACAACTGTCTTTTCTTCTCCAAGATTACCAAGGGTTTATGGAAAACCAGATACATTTACAGGTAGTTTTGATGCAATTGCTGGAAAAGGAAAAATAAGGGTTGAAAATTACGGTGTTACTTCATGTAATATATATTTAAATGGAGTTGAAATTGTAAAAGAAAGTGAATTTAAAAATAATCCAAGACCACAAATAATAGAAAAGGAGATAAATTTACTTAATGGAAATAATATACTTACATGGGCAAGAAGCACACCTGGCGATTTTCTTTATTTCAGTATAATTGTTGATAATATGCCAACTGGAGAATATTTTATACTTGGAAGTTATGGAAAGGATGGAAAAGAAGGTGGAAATGGTTATAATAAAGATATTGTCTGGATTTCAAATAAATATCCTAATTTTCAGGAATAAGGGGTAAAAATGGAAAAAAAATTTAAGAGAAGAAGAATATTAATTAATAAATCTATCCAATTTGTCTTCAGTGGCATTACAATTTATTTTATTCTGATTGTGATAATAGTTGTGGGAGGGCTTACATATTTCATAACTTTAAATACAATACTTTCTCAACTTGAAATTGAAAATAAATTTATAAACGCCTATGAGATTGTAAAAAATATAAATATTCTTTTATTGAAAAGAACCGGATTTCTCATCCTTCTTCTTATCATACTTGTTTTTTATCTTGAGATAAGATTTTTACATAGAGTAGCAGGACCATTATTTAGAATTGAAAAAACATTAAAGGAAATTTCAGAAGGGAAGGATGTTGAACCAATCAAATTAAGAAAAAAAGATTTTTATAAAACACTTGCTGATGAAGTAAATAAAATTATTGAATATATAAACAAATTAAAGAAAGGTTAAATTTCCGCAATTTTTGCGTCAGACCACAATTTTTCAAGTTTGTAATATTCTCTAGTTTCATTTAAAAAAATATGTATTATTATCTCCCCATAATCAATGAGAATCCACTTTCCATCATCTATGCCTTCAACAGAAATAGGATTTTCCTTTATATTTGTTAATATATTTTCAGCTATTGCCTTTGTTTGAATCTGGGAATCTCCTGAAGTTATTATAAAATAATCAGTTATCCAGGTTAAGCCCTTCAAATCAAGAACAATTATATTTTCACCCTTTTTATCTTCTATCAATTTAACAATCTTTTTAATTTTTCTTTTTAAATTCATAAAATTTTTATTATTTTACCCTTTTTTAAGTTCATATGCAATAATTATAGCTTCTGCGACCTCTCTCATACTCATTCTTTTATCCATACTGAATTTCCTCAATCTATTATATGCCTCCTCCTCTGTAAGTCCTTCTTCTTTCATTAAAATACCTTTTGCTTTTTCAACCTTTTTCCTTGTTTCAAGTTCCTCCTCAAGAATTCTTGTTTTTACCATAAGTTCAGTATTTTCTATAACTATTGCTGCCTGATTTGCTATGGAGGAAATTGTTTCTATTTCTTTTTTTGTAAATTTATGTGGTTGGGTAGTATAAACATTTAAAACCCCTATTGCCTTATTTCTGACTATCATGGGAACTGAAAGCAAAGAAACAAGATCTTCTTTTATTGCAATATCTCTATATTTATATTCTTTTTCTTCCCTTACATCTTCAACTATAACTGGCTCTTTAGATTCAAAAACCTTACCTGCAATTCCTTCACCAGGTTTTAATGGTGGCTTTTTCAAATATTCATCACTCATTGCCTGTGTTGCTCTTATTTTTAAAACTTTCTCTTTTTCATCATATAGTAAAATTGAACATATTTTTGATTTAAAAACTTCAGCAGTAACATTAACAATCAATTTAAGAATATCTTCAATATACATATCTGATGTAAGTGCTTTACTTATTTCAAATAATGCTTCAATTTCATCTTTAGTTTTTTTCCTACCCATTTTTCAAAAATAAGTTTTCAAAACTTTTAATAAAATAACCAAGATATTTTGAAATTTCTGGAACTTTAAAATTATCAACAAATGGTTGACCATATTTATTCATCTCAGTTCCACAAATAACAGGCATATTCATTTTAATACAGGTTCCCATAAATTTATCAAGATTTTTTAACTTTATTTCTTTTTCCATTTTATCCTTTATATTCCAGTTTCTTTCAGGTATTATAGTTATACCTTTTATCCCTTTTTCTTTTAATAGTTCAATAAAAAATTCAGGATTTCTTTCCCCTTCATTTGTTCCATCAAGCCATGTCCCTATTGGAATCCCTTCTGCTTTTACTATCATTTTTACAACATCATCAAATAATGGAAAATCAGAACTCTCTGCTTTTACATATCCAGGTCCACCAAATTTGATAAGTTTCTGTCTCATAATTTCATATAATTGAGATATATCTTGGCTTTCAATTTCTTTAATTTTTTCTTTTTCAATATTTAAAACCTCTGACCAGAAATCATAAAATTTTTCACCAAGGTTATTTTTTGACTTTATATAATAAGCAAGAATAATATGTCTTTCTGTTGGATTTTCTGATGGAGTTAAAGGCAAAACATCTTCTTTATAATCAATTTTAACTTCACTCAAATAATTATTTATCTTATCTATTACTTTTTTATTTCTATCCTGTGCAATCTTTTTTAAATTTTCAAAAAATTTCCATTCCCCACTATTTTTTTCTGGAACTTTTTTAAATCCCTTTCCACATAAATAAAATATGCCTGGTTCATTTGGAGAATTTATAACTTTGTCCTTCATCTCTTTTAAAAAAACCCTTGACTCAAAACCACCAATCACTTTAATTTCAAGAAATTTGCCAGCAAGAAGTGTTTCTTCAATTCCAGAAAGTGTATCAAAATCAACTGTTCCTGTATACAATAATCCCTTTTTCCATGCCTCAAAAACAATTCTAAAAGGGGACCAGTTTTTATAATTGAATGAATGGAAAGTATGAATATGTGCATTTAAATATCCTTTATACTCATAATCCCTCTCTATCTTCCCTTTTTTTATCAATTCAACTAATTCCCAAAATTTCTTTTCTCTTATCTTTTTATCAAAGTTTGAAATATCTTCTAAAATTTCTTTTATTTTTAAATCCATAGTATAATAATATAACATATTTTTTAATTCATCTAAAAGGAGAAAAAAATGGAAGAAAATTTATATCATTTAAATAAAGAAAATTTTGAAGAAATTATAAAAAATAATGAAAAAGTTGTTGTTGATTTCTGGGCAAGTTGGTGTATGCCATGCAAAATGGTTGCGCCAATATTTGAAAAAATTGCAGAAAAATATAAAAATGAAATAATTTTTGCAAAATTAAATGTGGATGAAAATCCAGATATTGCTTCAGAATTTGGTATTATGTCAATTCCTACATTTCTTGTATTTAAAAATGGAAAAGTTGTAGGTAAAATAGTTGGAGCAATGCCTGAAAAAATACTTGAAGAAAAAATACTTGAATTTTTAAAATAATTTTGAAATTTTTAACCTTCAATTATTTTTCTTAACCTTTCAACTGTTTTTTCAATGTCTTTATTTATAAGGCGACAATTATAGTGTTTATAAAGAACTTCTCTTTCCTCTCTTGATTTACTCAATCTTTCCTCTATTTCTTTTTCACTCATATCTCCCCTTTTTCTCATTCTATTTTCCTGCTCTTTTAAAGAAGGTGGTAGAATTCCTATTAAATATGCTTCCGGATATTTTTTTTTGATTTTTAATCCACCCTGGGTATCTATAACAAGCAAAACATTTTTTCTATTTTTTAATATTCTTTTAATTTCATCTTCTGGTGTTCCATAATAATTACCATATACTATACTCCATTCCGCAAATCTATTTTCTTTTATCATTCTTTCAAATTCATCCTTACTCACAAAAAAATAGTCAATCCCATTTTTTTCCCCTTTTCTTGGTTTTCTTGTTGTATAGGTTGTAACAATTTCTGTATTTTTGAGTTTTTCTTTAAGTTTTTTTATTATTGTTGTTTTACCTGTTCCAGAAGGAGCAGAAAGAACAAAAATTGAATTTTTCATTTATGGAGTAAAAGGTTCGCCTTTCTTTAATGTTTCAATCGCTCTTTTTGCAATTGAATCAAATGAAGTCCCAAGAAGTTTTTCCCATTGCTTTATTGCAAGTTGTATCTGACCATTTTTTTCGTAAGCATGAGCAAGAACATCATCAACATATTCTGGATGGGGAAACTTTGTTGCCTTTTCAAGATATCTAACAGCATTTGGATAATCCCTACCTTTGTGATAATATGTCCAGCCAAGTTCAAAATAAAGGTCATATCTATCAGGATTATAGGCAATACCTTTTTTCAAAAAAGAAATACCATTTCTATACCAGAATATCATCTCAACAGGAACATTTATCAAACCATAAAGAAGTTCATACAATTTTTTATTTTCTTTATTCTCTTTAAACACTTCAATTTCTCCAAGACATCTATCAGTTATACTAAAATATTCTCCTATTTTTTTATCCGTTTTTTCATAATCTCTTGATAGCCCATCAATTAAATTTTTTATCTCTCCAACAATTCTTTCTGCTTTTTCCTTTAAACTTTTATCTTTTATATTTCCCTCTATTTTCTTAAATTCTTCATAAAAATTTTCTCCTCTTGACCTGACATTTGAAAAAATATTATATGACATATGCCATCCACCAACAGCCCATACAATTATGTAATTTGGCTGAAGCCATGCAATTGCTTCAAATAAAGGTAGCATCTTATAATGCTGACCTGAATGCCAGTAATTTTCAATATTTAACCATAATAAATCTGCTGCAAGTCCTTTAAATCCACTCAATACCAGACTCCCTGCCATCTGTCCCGGCATAAGAAGTATATTACTTTCAAGATTTTCAAGTTTTTTTGAATAATCAATACTCACCTGCAAAAAACCAATGGGAATAAATAATATCAAGGCAATAAATAATCTCACCCAATTTCTTCTCATATTTCTCTCTTTTGAATAAAGTAAGAACCAATTAAAAGAACAACTAAAATATATAAAATCCCATAAATAGTTGTCTTAGAAATATAATTCCAACTGACTTCAACCCCAACAACAACCTTATCCCTTATATTAAAATTCTCATAATTTGGAACTATTGTATAAAGCATCTGCCCAAGTCCTTTTAAAATTATATTTTCAGTTCTTTCTACAAGTTGATTTCCATATGAAGTTAGATGACCAACTATATAAAGGAAAAATGAAAATATAACATTGAAAGCATCAGAAGCAAATGTTGCAACAGTTAATGTTATTGAGCCAATTAAAATAAGTTCTATAAAAATTAAAAAAAGCGTTTTAAATACCTGAATATCAGGAGGACTTTTTTTGAAAATTAATAGCCCCATGAAAAATAAAGTCATGAGAATAAAATTAAGAAGTAAAATCATAACGATACCAATGAATTTACCCATGAAAAAGTTCTGTCTTGTAATTGGTTTAGCAAATAATGTGTATATTGTTCTTTTCTCTATTTCATTTGAAATCGCTGTAAGTGAAATAAAGATTGCGATTAAGGCACCAAAAAATTCTATACTTGAAAAACTTACATCCTTAATCATTTTCAATTCTTCCTCTGCTGTTAAAAATGAAAATGCCTTACTTGCTCCAATCACAACAAGTGCAACAACAAGTAAAATATATAATGTCTTTTTTCTCAATGATTCTCTAAAACTATTTAGACCTATAATCCATGACTTTCTCATTTTTCTTTCTCCTTTTTATCAAATTCCTCAATTGTTTTAACAAAAAGTTCTTCCAGTCCACTAACTCCATATCTATTCATAAGTTCTTTTAATGTTCCAGTTGCAAGTAAATATCCCCTATGAAAAATTGCTATTCTATCACAAACTCTCTCAACCTCCGAAAGAAAATGGCTTGAAAGTAAAATTGTTTTGCCTTCCTTTTTCAATTGAATCAAAAGGTCTCTTGTTTCTATACATCCAATAGGGTCAAGTCCTGTTGTTGGTTCATCCAAGATTAAAATTTTTGGGTCATTTATCAAACTTGCTGCAAGACCTATCCTTTCAAGCATACCTTTTGAATAATGTCTTAATGCAAGTTTTTTTGCTTCATTTAATTTAACAAGATATAAAAGTTTTTCAATTCTCTCATTTATCACTTTTTCAGGTAAATCAAACAATCTTCCATAAAATCTCAATAACTCAGGACCTGTTAAATAATCATAATAGTAAGGATTTTCAGGCAAAAAGCCAACATTTTTTTTCATTTCTATATCAAACTGGTTTCTACCAAGTATACTTATTTCTCCTTTTGTTGGATAAAGAATACCAAGAAGAAGTTTAAGGCATGTGGTTTTCCCGCTTCCATTCGGTCCAAGAATTCCATAAATTTCTCCTTCCTCAACACTAAAAGATACATTTTCAAGTCCAACAACTACTTTATTTTTCCCGAGATAATAATATTTTGTAAGTTCTTTAGTTTCAATTACAGACATTTTTCCTCCTCATTTTTAAAAAAATATTATAACACAAAAATAAAAGAATCAAAATTCTTTATAAATTTTATCAACAATCCATAAAAGCGTCTCACATTTTTTACCAAGGAATAAAATCCTACTTTTCATCCTTAAATAAATTTTCTCAAGTTTTTTCCTCAAATAATCAATATCTCCTTCTTCATCTTCAATATCATCCCTTATCTGAAAAGCAATTCCAAAATCCTTTGCAATTTTTTCAATATTCTTTTTATCTTTCTCCTTTACTTTCTTAAAATAAAATGGAATTTTAAAACAGATTTCAAATAATTTTCCTGTTTTCATATAATCAATTTTTTTCTTTTCATTTTCATCTATTTCTTTACCCTTATAGATTAAATCAAGTGTTTGTCCTCCTGCCATACCTTTAGAACCAATAGCATCAGCAATATCCTTAATTATTTCAATTTTCCCGCTTTCTGCAATAAATTTAAAACCATAAGTTAAAAGAGTATCTCCTGCAAGTATAGCAATACCTTCCCCAAATTTTCTATGGCATGTTGGCATTCCTCTTCTAAAATCATCATTATCCATAGAAGGTAAATCATCATGAATTAAAGAAAAGTTATGTATAAGTTCAATTCCACAGGCAACAGGCAAAACCTTATTAAAATCAATATTAAAAATTTCACTTACACATAAAACAATTAATGGTCTTAATCTCTTTCCACCTGAAAAAACTGAATATCTAATTGCTTCATTCAATATTTTGGGTTCTTCATTTTTTTTAGGTAATTTTTCATCAATATATCTTTCAATTTCCTTTATCCATAATTTAATTTTCTCTTCCATTTTATTTTATGTATATTTTTTCAACTCTTTTACTCCCAAATCCACACAATATTTCCTGAGGACAGGTTTTAATAATTTCTGCCATACTCTCAATCCCATAATCATCCCCAAAAACTTTAATAACATCTCCGATTTTAACATTTTTTCCTGTAACATCAAGAAGTGTCTGGTCCATACATATATTCCCTATTATTTTTACCTTTTCATTTTTCCATTTTAAGTAATATTTATTTGAAAGAGCCCTTCTTAAACCATCTCCATATCCAATTCCGCATGTGGCAACTTTTGTTTTCCTTTTTGTTGTAAATGTAAGTCCATAACTTAAAGGAACACCCTTTTCAACTTCTTTTATAAAACTTATCCTTGTAAAACAACTGATAGCACATTCAAATCTAATTTTTTTTGATAGATATTTAGCAGGATATACACCAAGTAATAAAAGACCAATTCTTACCATATCAAAATTCTTATAACTTTCAGGAATATTTAAAATACCTGCAGAATTGGCAATATGTTTTAAAGGTATTTTAATTTTATCTTCTATGCTTTTCAAAAATCTATTAAATAAATTAAGTTGGTAGTAAGAATATGTTTTGTCCTTGCTTTCTGCATTTGCAAAATGTGAAAATATTCCTTCTATTTCAATTCCTCTAAAATTATATACCTTTTCAATAAATGGTAAAAAATCTTTCTCCCTCAAACCAATCCTTCCCATTCCTGTATCAACTTTTATATGAACAATTGCCTTTTTCTTATATTTATTACATACGCTCATTATTTCATTTAAAACTTCTTCATTGCATAGTGTAATTCTTATATCATTTAAAACACATTCTTCTACCTCATCAGGATAAATACTTCCCATTATTAAAATCGGCTTTTTAACATTTAAACTTTTCAATTCAATTGCTTCATTAAGACAGGCAACACCATAAAAATCAACTATATCATCTATCTCTTTTGCAACTTCTTTAACTCCCATACCATAAAGATTACATTTAACACTTGCAAGAATTTTTTTGCCTGTAAATTTTTTAATTTTTTCAATATTCCTTCTAATTTTTCTTATATCAACCTCAATCCATGTTCTATTTTTCATCTTCTATCTCTTTTAAAATTTCATCAACTACTTTAACTGGCTCTGGGCTTTCATAAATAGGCCTTCCAACAACAATAAAATCTGCTCCTTTTTTTATTGCTTCTTTTGCTGATATAATTCTTTTCTGGTCATCAACTTTTTCTACTCTTATCCCGGGAACTATCATTAAAAAAGGAGGAGGAAATTTTTCTCTTAAAAATTTTAGTTCCTCTCCAGAGCATACAAGACCATCTATTCCGCATTCATAACCAATTTTAGCAAGATTTTCTACAAGTTTTTTTATTTCAATATTTATTCCAAATTTTTTAATATCCTCATCAGTAAAAGAAGTCAAAATACTAACACCTATTGCCTTAACTTCGCTTTTCAATTCCTTTTTTAATTCAATAATACTTTTACAAACTTTTTCTCCTGATAAAAGATGGAATGTAAACATATCAATTCCATAATCACATAAAATTTTAATCGCATTTTTTACTGTATTTGGAATATCAAAAAATTTAAAATCAATAAATACCTTTTTATTTGCATACTTCAATTTTTTTATAATCTCTTTTCCGCATGCAAGATAAGGAATCCATCCAACCTTATAAATATCAATTCTATCTCCAATTTTATCTATCAATTCATAAATTTTGTTTTTATCATTTAAATCAATTGCTATTATCAGTTTTTTCAATTTTACTTCTCCCGAAAAATTCTAAAATTCCAACAAGTCCAAGAATTAAACAAACTTCTATAAGAATTCCTATCCCTCCATAAATATTTAAATTTTTCAAAATCAAAGCATTTATACCTGTTGTTAAAGTTAAAAGATAAATAAATAAAACTGCCTGTTTCTGTGTCATACCAATGGAAACAAGTCGGTGTGATAAATGATTTTTATCTGCCTTAAAAATAGAATAACCCCTCTTTAATCTTATGAAAATAACTGAAAATGTATCAAAAAAAGGAACAGAAAAAACAATTAAAGGAATAAAAACTGGAAGAAAATTTTTACTCTCTTCATATTTATAATAGGTTAAAATAATTGTAATTATTCCAAGAAAATAACCAATGAAACTGCTTCCACATTCTCCCATAAATATTTTTGCAGGATGAAAATTATGAAATAAAAAGCCAAGGATACTACCAAGGAAAACAGATAAAATTGTAGCAACAAATAATTGATGCATCTCATAAGCAAAAATAAAAAGAATCAATCCCGTAATAAAAGCAACACCTCCAGCCAGACCATCCATATTATCAAGTAAGTTAAAACTATTCATCATAAAAACAATCCAGAAAACTGTTATTAGATATGAAATAAAAATATTAGAAATAAAGAAGGAAATCCTTATACCTGAAATAAAAATAATTGTTGCTGTGAATAACTGGAAAAGTAATTTTGGAAGTGGCTTGAGTTCATAAGAATCATCAATCAAACCAAAAAAAATAACAAGAATACTCCATCCAATTATTGTTATTAATTTTGGTAATACAGAATAAATACCCTTAATATATCTTTCAACAAATTCAGGAATAAATCCAAATCTTACAGAAATGATACCTGCTGAAATAACAATTAAAAAAGAGAAGAATATTCCAAGCCCTCCAAGAAGTGGTGTTGGCTTTTTATGGATTCTCCTTTCAGATGGAAAAGAAACAATATCAAATTTTTTAGCAATATTCCCAAATAAATAAGTCAAAAAAAGAGAAATTAAAAAAGATATAATAAAAAACCCGATATATAAATATTCCCACATTTTAAAAATTCTATTTCAAATTTCATTTTAAGTCAACTTTCCCGTCATAACATAGGTAAAAAGGCAAATAGAGTATGAGATAAAGGAGAAAGTAAGAGTAGTTGAGAAGTAAAATGAATAGTTGTAAAATTAATTTGGGTACTTCAATAAATATTTAAGGTTGTCTATTATTTCAGAGATATTTGAAAGATGGTATAATAAAACATAAGGAGTAAAAAATGGAAAAGGTGTTAATGTTTTTGAGTTTCTTTTTAGGTTTTTTAAGTGTTGGGTTGGGTGTGGGAGCTATTGTTTTTGCTAATATATTGAGTAAAAGAACAGATGTATTAATAAAAACAGAGGATGAGAGAGCCAAAAATTTAATAGCAGAGACACAAAAGATGATAGCAAAGATGGATGAAAGATTGGTCAAAATGGATGAAAGGCATTTGGAAACTATGAGATATTTACAACAATCGTTAGATTATCTTGGTTCACTTATAAAGGCAGATGGAGAAAAAACAAGAGAATTGATAAATAAGATATTAGAGAAGATACCAGGGTAGAAAGATATGAAGGTGAATTATTTGCTTGATGGGCTTTATGTTATTTGTGAGTTTTCTGATAGTGGTAATTTAGTCAGTAGTTCAGGTTCAGTCAGTCAGCCGTATGAGTTTGTAGGAAGAGAAGGTTATTATAGGGAGGGAGAGTTGTATTTGCTTGGTCAGAGGTGGTATGATAGTAGTGTAGGCAGGTTTATAAGTCCATCTCCTTTTCTTCCTCTTGACTATCGGGAAATAATTAATCCTTATATATATGTGATAGATAACCCAATTTTCTGGATAGACCCATACGGATTAGATCGTAAAAAACCGAATTGGAACACCATTACAATAGGAATTATAGAAATTGGAGCAGGGTTAATTAATATAGGGTTTGGAGTTGGCACTACAATTTTAGTTCCTGAGATTAGTCCTGTTGCGGGGCCGGTACTTGCTGGAGTATTTTATGAAGGAGTAACAGTGGGAACAATAGGACTAATAGAAGTAATAAACGGGATATATGGAAATCCACCAATAAGCGGAGAGTTCCCTTTTATATTTATTGCTCCTCCTTTTGTTTATGTAGTTCCACCTCCTAAAATGATACCACAAATAATACAACAAATAATTAAAGACTTTAACCAAAAACCGCCTGATACTAAAAATTGTAAATAAATGGAGAAAAAAGAAAATATTATCACTCTTGAGAATTATGGGACAGTTAAGATTGCGAGAATATATAAGAGATTTTTAGCATTTTTGATAGATGTGATTTTGTGTATTTTTTATACACTTTATATTTATTTTTCCTTGAAAGAGATGAAACATTACTTTTCATTGGGAGTTTTTGATTTAGAAACTTTCCGTATATTGTATCTCTATACATTCTGGACATACCTTATATTTTGTTATTATTTTTTTAGAGGGAGAACTGTAGGAAAACTTGTCTTTAAACAGAGAATAATATCAGAAGATAAAAAAAGTTTAAATATCAAACAATGTTTTTTTAGAAGTGGGATGATAGTTTCTTGTTGTTTTATGGGACTAATAATAAGATTTAACCTTTATACTGTGTTGTTTCATTATATCTTTATAGTAGGGGTCGGTTTATTATATTTTCTTAATAAAGAACCATATAAATCAAAAGGAAAAACACTTTGGGATATATTTCCAAGAACGATAGTAATTGAGGAGTAATTACTTAATTCAATAATTTCCAAAAGGGGTTAAAAAATTTCAGAAAAACTATGCAAAATTTAATAGAAAAACAGTTGCCAAATGGGATAAAAGAGGTGTATAATTATGATAGTATGGATAGGATGACTGAGATTTCTTATATTGGAACAGGGAGAACTATATCTTACACTTATGACCTTGCTGGAAATTTAATAACTACAACTGACTGGACTGGAACAACTACCTACTCTTACGACAATATATATCAACTAACCTCAATAACCTATCCAGATAACCAAACAATAAATTACATATACGACCAGGCAGGAAACAGAATAACAGAAAACAACATAACCTACTCTTACAATAACCTAAACCAACTAATACCAAAATCAGACAAGACAACCTACACATATGACTTAAATGGAAACCTAACAACAAAGACAAAAGAAAACCAGACAACAATTTACAACTGGAATGCCTATGATAAACTAACTTCAATAATACAACCAGATGGAAAGGAGATAAGATTTGTATATGGAGCAGATGGATTAAGGAGGGAAAGGATAGAAGGAATAAGGGTGAATTATTTGCTTGATGGGCTTTATGTTATTTGTGAGTTTTCTGATAGTGGAGATGTATTAAGGGAGTATGTGCCGGGGGTGTGTTTTGTTTCAGGAGGGAGTGTTTATTATTATCATTATGACAGGTTAGGAAGTGTAAGGTTTATGAGTGATGAAGGAGGTAATGTAGTGCAGGAGTATGTTTATGATGGTTGGGGTAATTTAGTCAGTAGTTCAGGTTCAGTCAGTCAGCCGTATCAGTATTTAAGTTTTTATTCAGAAGGAGAGATTGGATTGTATTTAAAAGGAAAAAGATGGTATGACCCAAAAGTAGGAAGA
>Ga0272449_1003630_pt1 | contig 13085 bp, 9 predicted proteins | sample YNPCB0241_FD_198679 | JGI IMG/M metagenome (GOLD analysis project Ga0272449, IMG submission 198679) | Hot spring sediment microbial communities from Yellowstone National Park, WY, United States - YNP-CB-024-1 | ecosystem: Environmental > Aquatic > Thermal springs > Hot (42-90C) > Sediment...
TCAATCAGTTCGAAAACGATAACAACTTCATCGTGCACTTGAAGTACACTGCGAAGGAGATTGATTACCAGTTAAGGAAGATGGGTAGAAGACCGCGCGCCATCGTGAGCGGTCTCGGCACATCAGGGCACATTTCAGCACTCGCTGTCTACTTTAAGAGCATGTATGGGGATGTCAAGGTTTACGGTGTTCAACCATCGAAAGACAGCTTCATACCTGGTCTTAGAAGGGTTGAAACTGGGATGAAATGGCTTGGCTATGCAGATCTAGACGGGGTTACGGATGTTTCGCTTGAAGAAGCCTTCAACACTGTAATACATCTTGCGAGAAAAGAAGGCCTGCTCATAGGTCTCAGCGGCGGTGCCGCAGTCTACGCCACCAAGAAGCTAATAGAGGCTGGAGCGATAGATGGGGACGTGGTCATCGTAATACCGGATCATGGCATGAAGTATATAGAGCTCTTCGAATACCTAATCGAAAAATGCGTTGAAGAGCCGGGAGGTGCCAGGGAGTAGCCCCCTACTCTAAAGGGCGAGCCCTCCACGCTACAGTTCACCCTTCTCTACTTCAGGTTCATTAAAAACTTGTAGATCACCTCGATTCTTTCCCCTCGCTCTTTTCCAAGAGGAAAAGTGTGCATGAGCTATCATTCAACTGAATCCAACTAATTTTTGTAAAATGCTTAAACCATTATGCAACATTTCAAGGAGTATAATCAAGCTACTGCGAGCCTGTTTGCAACATTAAAGGAGAGTACTGTTGTCTTTATAAATGAATGAAACTTTTACGCTTTTGTCTTCTATGATGCGAACCGTCGCCATGTTCGCACTTCTTCCAAATATGCGTGTACCCTTCCACCGTGAGACCTGATAGTACTTCCCACGCAGGGTTACTGATCCTGTTAAAAGACTCAATGAAGCGATATCTAACACTGGGAACAGTGTTAGCGTTGCTGGAATGTTCCCGGTGAAAGGGTTCTTACAAAGGATGGATAAGGGTTTTCCAACCCATGCTATGGTTTCGCCGATTTAACAACCGGGTTGAAGAGCTTTAAACTTTATTCCCTATCAGGAATGGCTGACGGCGTGTGGTGAATTGACTGTTGACGCCGGGGCCGGATCCTGTGTTAGTGTTTGCAGTATCAGTCTGCTCGGCAATCATCCTTGTGTTGAAGAGAGTTAACATTGCATTAGCAATAACAACCGCTTTTCTACTCTATTCTATTCCACTGCTAGGTGTGAATGCTTTCAACGTGGTGGTTGAATCTTTCAACGCCACAATGCTTAACACCGTGTTATCTCTAACCTTTGCGATGGTTCTCGCAAACCTCTATAGGAACACTAAAGCTTCTAAGGAGATGGTTGATTCTTTCGAATCACTAGGCTGGAGAACGGCATCTATCGGTGTGCCGGCGGCGATCGGGTTGCTCCCAATGCCCGCCGGTGCATATGTTTCAGCCACGATGATCGATCCTATATACTCGAAATCAGGGTTTAACGGGGTGGAGAAGACCTTTCTCAATTACTGGTTTAGACACATATGGGTTTCAACCTGGCCTCTCTACCAGAACATCATACTTGCTTCCGCAGTGCTTGGACTATCGTACGGTGAGCTCTTCGCTAGGACCTGGGTTGTAATGGTTTCCTCAGCCATTTCCGGAGCCGTATTGTTCACATATATTTCTAGGGGAAGGGCTGTAAGCTCGGGCGGGAATCGTGGGTTGAAAGGGTTGATCCACCTCTGGCCCTTCCCGTTGATAGCACTCCTCTCCATCTACCTCAACCTTCCGCTCTACACGGCCCTTTTAATAGTGGTATCATTGTTCCTGATACTTTACCGTCCCGATGCCGGCGTGATTAAGCAGGCCGTTAAGAAGTCTCCCGACCCGACATTGATAGGCTTAATAATAATCTCCCTCGTCTTCGGCAACTCTATAAGGGTTAGTGGTTTGGCGAATACTCTAGCAGAGCGCTTAGCAGGCTACGGTGCCCTGGCAGTATTTGCTGTTCCATTCTCAATAGTTATAGCCACTGGTTTCGAGTTCACGTTCGTGGCACTGGGCTTCCCGGCTTTGAAAAACCTGTTAACAATGTCATGGTATTATACAACCCTTGCATTCCTGGGAGGCTTCATCGGCGCAATGCTATCCCCCGCTCATGCATGCCTAGTAATGTCTGCGAAACACTTCAACACCCCTCTCCATAAAGTATACAAGTACACGTTACCTGCAACCTTAATGACAGTGTTTGCATCACTCTTCCTTATCTTCCTCTCGAACACCCTGTATGCGTGACACTATTTCAATGGACAAGTGTTCTCGTTAAAGATTAGAAGACTCGGTGAGGAGAAATTAGGCGGAAAGCGGCCTGGAACCTCACCCGAGATGATTTTCCACGAATAAAAGCTTGCAGTAGTTACCGGGAGAAGGGGCGGGATTCGTGGAGAAGAACAGAGTATTCGACTACATTTACGGTTTCACAATATTCAGCGATATAACAGCCCACGACATAGAAATGATTCAACCAGGCTATGTTCTCTACCAGCAACGCGCGAAAGCCTTTGACACGTTCTCTCCCATGGGGCCTTGGATAGTCGCTAAGGACGAATTCAAAAGCAAGGGGTTAGACGTCTATAACCTCAACATTTTGAGAAGAAGCAATGGAACAGTTGAAGGGAAATCAAACACAAAGAATATGGTTTACAGGATCGAGGAAATAATCGAGTTCCTGAGCGAAATAATGACGTTGGAACCAGGAGATATAATATCCCTGGGAAGCCCGCCTGCAGGACCTCCTGAAGGACTACGGCCAGGAGATGTTATCGAGGCAGAAATAGAACATATGAGTGTCTTAACTAATTACGTGGTACAACCCCTACACGTTAAGTTTCAAGTAAGAATTTTTACAACTGAAATCCTCCTTCTTTAAGACGGAAAAGATGTTGATATGATAAGATTATTACGTTTTTCAAGGATTTACAGCAAAACGGGGTTAAGCATTGAGCAAGCCATGGCACTCCATGAAGCCCGAGGAAGCTCTGGCCTACTTCAACGTTAACCCGGAGGCAGGGCTCTCCAGCGAGGAGGCAACTAGAAGGCTCTCACAGTACGGCCCTAACGAGATCATGGTTAAGAAAAAGCACCCGGTCTTCCTCCTGCTTCGACAGTTCTCCAACTTCCTTATCATAATCCTTCTAGTAGCCACCGTGATCTCGGCTGCTCTCGGAGAGATTGTGGACGCGGCGGCCATCATAACCATTGTGATCATAATGGGGGTAATGGGTTTCATCCAGGAGTATAAGGCTGAGAAAGCCGTTGAAGCGTTGAAATCTATGGCTGTTCCCTACTGCACTGTGCTAAGGAATGGTGTAGTAACCGAGATACCTGCTTCACAGCTTGTCCCAGGAGACATTCTCATCGTCAAGGAGGGGGATAAGGTCCCGGCTGATGCGAGGATAATAGAGTCAGAAGACCTCCTGGTTGACGAGTCGCCTTTAACCGGGGAGTCAACACCTGTTGAGAAGGATTCTGATACAGTACTCCCGCCGGAAACCCCTGTGAGCGATAGGAGAAACATGGTTTTCAGGGGAACCTATGTAGTTGGAGGTAAGGGGAAGGCTGTCGTTGTTTCAACAGGCTCCTCAACCGAAATAGGAAGGATCGCCAAGGTTATTGCTGAGGCCAAGGAGGAGAAAACCCTTCTAGAACAAGAGCTTGACTCTTTCGGGAAGAAAATAGGACTTATAATACTGGGGATAGCGGCCATAGTCTTCATAACATCCCTGATAGAGGGCTACCTAGGAGTCATAGACGCCTTCATGGTTTCAGTAGCTCTGGCTGTGGCCGCAATACCTGAAGGCCTCCCCGCAATAGCCACCGCCCTTCTTGCCATAGGTGCTTACAGAATGGCGAAGAAGAAGGCACTGGTGAGGAGGCTTGGAGCTGTCGAGACCCTTGGCGCAGTGGACGTCATCTGCAGTGATAAAACAGGAACAATCACCAAGGGAGAAATGACCGTTAAAATAGTGAAAATGCTGGGAAAACACTGCACGGTCGAGGGCGCGGGATATGAGCCGTCGGGGAAGGTGCTGTGCAATCCGGGAGAACCCGGTGAAGACTCGTTCCTGTATGAAATTATAGCCGCTCACACAAGCGTCGACGTAGCATTAACAAGAGAGGGCTCCTCGTGGAGGGTGAAGGGCTCGCCCACCGAGGGGGCGGCCCTAGTGTTGGCGTACAAAGCCCTGGGGGAAGAAGGTGTTAGGAAGGCTGTTGAAAAATACCCGTTGGTGAAAACATATCCCTTCGACAGGTTCAGGAAGAGGAAGACAACTGTTCACCAGGTGGGAGGGAAATACCTAGTGGTGTCAACCGGGGCTCCCGAGCTCTTGCTCGATATTTCAACGAAAGTACAGGGGAGTAGTGAGGAAGAGTTGACGAGAGAGGTTAAAGAGGCCTTGTCAACAGAGATTGAGAAGCTGGCTTCACAAGGCTACAGGACGTTCGGGGTCGCCTATAAATGGATGGATGTTTTCAGCGAGGATTACGATGTATCACAGGTTGAAACAGGCCTAGTCTTCTACGCCGTCCTCGGGATAATAGACCCGCCGCGGGAAGAAGTCGTAGAGGCCTTGAAAACCGCCAGCAGGGCCGGTATTAAAACAATCATGGTTACAGGAGACCATAAGCTGACAGCTATCGCTGTAGCAAGGATGATAGGTTTGGAAGCCAGCGAGGAAACAGTCCTGGAGGGGAGGGAGCTGGGTAAGATGAGCGATGAGGATCTTGCCAGAGTAGTCGACAAGATAAACGTCTACGCGAGAGTCACGCCCGAGCACAAGGCAAGGATTGTTAAAGCGTTGAAGGCGAAAGGCTATAAGGTCGCGATGACGGGGGACGGGGTTAACGATGCCCCGGCGTTAAAGCTCGCTGACGTTGGGATTGCAATGGGGGTGAGGGGGACTGACGTTGCCAAAGAGGCTTCACAGCTCATCCTTCTAGACGACAACTACTCCACTATAGTTGAAGCTGTTAAGGAGGGCAGGATTATATTCGATAATTTGAAGAAGCCGATAAACTACCTGTTAACAGCCAACATGGGCGAGGTCGGCACGGTTTTCGGTGCTGAACTACTGTACCTCCCACCCCCGCTCAGACCCATCCACCTACTATGGGTCAACGTCGTCACTGACGCTCTTCCCGCAGTAGCCCTCGGCCTCGAGCCAGCTGAGCCGGGCATTATGGAGAAGCCTCCCACTGAGTACAGGGGAGGGTTGATAACTCGAAGGAAAATACTATACTATGTTGTGTTCGGAGCACTCATATCCGGGTTCACAATACTCGCTTTCACCATGAATTCTCAATCTCTGCTAATGGCCCAGACAGCTGCTTTCACGACAATAGTGCTCTCAGAGTTCGGCAGGGCCCTAGCCTCGAGGAGTGAGAACAAGCCTTTGTGGAGGATAAGGTTTAACAAGTGGCTTATCCCGGCGCTGGCTACATCGCTAGCGTTGCACGTCGTCACAATCTACACCCCGCTGAACCAGGTATTCTACACTACCCCGCTACCGCTGAGCATGTGGATTTACGGGCTAGTTGCTTCATTCCTAATATGGCTTATAGATGAGGTAAGGAAGGCTATCGGGGTTAAAATCTAGTCCTCCGGGAGACTCCTCATTCTTCTTTTTATTTCACTGTAGCAGTAACTCCTGAGCTCGCCCGGCATTAGACTGGTTAACAACCCTGTCAGAACGATGTTCTTAGCCTCGCTGAAGCTCAACCCTCTCGTTGCTAAGTAGAAGAGCTTGTCAACAGTAACTAGGTAGTTTCTAGCATAGTGCCTAGCCTCCAAAACCCTGTTACTGTTTACCTCGAGAAATGGTTGCATATACGCTACTGCCTCCTCTTCAAGGATCGATTCAAACCCGTACACAAGCCTCGCATCCGAGGCTTTCGAAGATATTGTCCCCCTGCCTCGCACACTGCCTGTTGAATGCTTACTCAGGTAGAGTGTCGAGTATAGGTTTAACGTGGTGTTTAAACCATCAATAAGCCCGTCAACAACCGCGTCAATCCTACTGTCCTCGTTTAAAACACCTGTTAACCTGGCAAGCACGAGTGAGTTGTCGCCAGGCTTTATCAAGCCCTCCATCCTCATCATCCTCCCAGGGCTTACAAGGAAGACGAGATTGCTTATCGAGCCCCTCCCTGTCCCCACTCTGAAGTTGATGCTTGAAGCAGACCCGGGGGCCTCCTCCATGTCGACGATGATGCTTGCCTCAACATTATCGGCAACGTTAATGTTCAATCCAAGTAGAAGTAAACCATTAGATACGTTGTTAACGACCTTTAATACAAGCGTACCCGGTGAGTCAATCCTTGCAATGAGGTTCCCGATATTTACGCCCGCCTCAGCTACTGGTTTCACGTTGATGAAGCCCTTACCCCCGTGGAAACCTGCGACAATGGCCTCGTTGCTCAGGATCATGTGGTATTTAGAAAGGTTCGAGTTTTGCTCGTAAAGACTTATCTCGCCGCGCCCTTCTATTCGCACACCGCCTGATGCTTCAACCAAAATCTTCCTCTCTAACCCCAATTCCCCGTTAGCAAGTTTCTCGAAAACATCCTTGAAAACGCCCCAATCAGTGTAGTGTTTCACGGTCGGCGAGTCCCCGTGTCTTTGAAACCCCTCCCTAAGTAAATCAGTAATGCTCAACCCACACCACCCATCTCGCTGAACTCTAGCTGGATAACCTTGGTGAGCATTGAAACGTATTCGAAGGGGAGCCTCGGGAAAACGTCCCTTATAAAGCCAAGTATCATCAATGAAAGGGATTCTCTCTCTGAAAGACCTCTCGATTTCAAGTAGAATAATTGATCCTCGCTTATCCTTGCAGTAGTTGCCTCGTGAGCTATGTCGGCATCGTTCTCGAAAGCGTGTATGATAGGGTACGTGTAGCTCTTGCTGTCCTTGTCCAGGATCAGGCTCTCGCACTGGACGAAGCTCTTGGCTCCCTTAGCTCCCTTGTTGACCTGCACCATACCCCTGTAAATGTTTATACCCCGCTTAGCGCTAATGCTCTTGGATACTACCCTGCTCGACGTGTAGGGGGCTGCGTGAACTATTTTCGAACCAGTATCCTTTATGAACGGTCCGTTTGCAATTCCGACCACAGTGCTGTTCGTCTTCGCATACTCTCCCTTCAAGATGGTTGAAGGATAGGTAATGGTTATCTTGCTCCCGATGCTCCCCTCTATCCACTCAATAATCGCGTTTCTCTCCGCAATCCCTCTTTTATTATTGAAGTTGACAATATCCCTGCTCCAGTTTTGAACAGTTACGAAGTTGAGCCTCGACCCCTGGTGGGCGTAAAGCTCAACCATTCCATCGTGGAAGCTGAAGGTTTTAAGCCTCGGAGCGCTACATCCTTCGATGAAGGTTATCTCGCTATTCTCATCGGTCACCACAATAGTGTGCTCAAACTGCCCCTCGAGCTCGCTTCCGATGAAGAAAAATGCTTCAACAGGGTAGGGTATTCTAACGTTCCTGGGCACGTACACGAATACCCCGCCGCTCCATAAGGCATGGTGGAGGGCGGCGAACTTGTGATCTGTGTAGGGGAAGACTCTCCCGAAGTATTGTTTAACGATATCAGGGTACTTTTGAACAGCCTCCTCCATTGAAACCATTATGACGCCTAGGTCTTTGAGCAAATCCTTCATTGTGGTGTAGACGCTCTCGCTATCCAGCACTGTCGTTAAGCCCGCGAGATATTTAGCATAAGTCTCTGGAAGGTTGAGTTTCTCGTAAATCCTCCTGATCTCCTCCGGTAGGTCCTCCCACTTCTCAGCCTTAGGGTGAGCCGGCTTAATGTAGTATGATGATATTTCGTCGAGGTCTATGCTCCAGATACCGGTCAACCACTTGGGCATGGGGGCTTTCTCAAAGTACTCAAGAGCTCTTAGCCTGTGGCGGGTCATCCATTCAGGCTCATTCTTAAGCCTTGAGATCTCCTCGACAAGCCCTTTAGAAATCCTCCCTCTTAACTCAACCTCCTTGGGGTAAGATACCCCCTCAATATAGATTTGCTCATCAAGTTCCAGCGCTTTCAACGCCCACAGCCTCCAGCCATCTGTAGCCCTCCCTGTTGATCTTGTCTATAAGCTCCAAACCGCCCTCAGCCACGAACCTGCCGCGATACATGACGTAGACTTTGCTGGGGGAAACGTATTCTACAACCCTAGGGTAATGGGTAATCAGTATTACTGAGGAACCCGCGTATAATGCCTCCTTAATATAATCCGCAACACTCCTGACACCGTCAACGTCCAAGCCGCTGTCCGGCTCGTCTAGAATTATGTATTTAGGCCTGATCACGCGTGCCTGAAGGATCTCGGACCTCTTCTTCTCTCCCCCGCTGAAACCCATGTTTAAATCCCGCTCAAGCAGCTCTTCCTTCAACCCTATTAGAATAGCTTCATTCCTAACCCTCTTCTCCAATCCTTCAACATACTCCGAAATATCCGTTCTCCCCATCTTCTTGTTTAAAACACTCCTCAGGAGCATGTAGAGGTTTACACCGGGGATCTCCACAGGGTTTTGGAAACCTAGGAAAAGCCCTGCTAACGCGCGCTCGTGAGTCGGCCTGGAAGTGTAGTCCACCCCATCTATTATCACGCTACCGGAGACCACCTTGTACTGAGGATGCCCCATGATGGCGTAGGCTAGGCTGCTCTTACCGCTACCGTTAGGGCCCATTATCACCGCCAGCTCGCCAGCGTCAACCTTGAAACTAACCCCGTTAACCACTCTCCGCTCTGAAACCTCGACCACGAGATCCTTGACCTCGAGCATTGTTGACTCCCTTGAATATTAACATTGTTATTGATGTTTAAAAATCAGTACGAAGCAGGAGCTGATTAAAACGAGGAGTTAAACTCTCCCCAAAAAAGTTTTTTAGAATATAAGGCGTGATTATTTAATTAAAGGTGAAACCCTTGAGTAAGGCTCTCACAAAGATTCAAGCCGTAATAATAGTTTTGATCGTAGCTGTTGCGGCAATTGCCGGAGCATACCTTATTTCACAGCAAACAGGAGTCCAGCAAACCACGACAACACCGACGCCAACTGGTACGACAACCACGCCCACTACCACGCCGACCGTGACGGAAACTACGACAACCCCGACCACCACTCCTCCTCCGGGCAACGTGATATTGATTGGCGATTTATCCATCACGGTACCCGCCGACTTCAAAGCATTCGTTGATGCCGCCAAGAACGGGGAGGTTTCCGTTACAATATACTTCGGCCACGCTTTATCCGAGGCCGAGCTCAACGCGTTCCAGCAAGTAATCGACATGTTCAAACAGGAATATCCTGGCATCAACGTTATCCAAATACGCTATTCCAGCATGGATCAATTGAAAACACAGATCTCCGCGATAGCCGCACTCCCGCCTGAGCAGAGGGAGAGCTTTATTGGGCAGGCGCCCGACGTTTTCACGTGGGCGCATGACTGGATAGGCTCCTTCGCTGATAAGGGATGGATACTAGACCTTGAAGCATATATCGGAACCGAGGCGATAATCAACAACATTGCCCCAGCTATACAGCCCTTGGCCATGTCGGCAGTAACCTATAAGCTTAAGACTTATGGACTGCCCTATGCGGGCGAGGCGATCGCCCTCATCGTCAACAAGCAACTGGTTCCCAACCCGCCCACAACCTTCGAGGAGATGAAGAATATTATGCAACAATTCCACAATCCTAGTCAAGGAAAATACGGTTTATCCTATCAGTTCGACCCCTACCATCTCTACCCATTCATCACAGCGTTTGGAGGATACTATTACAATGAGGAAACCGGATCCGTGGGCGTTAACTCCACTGGAACAAAGAATGGTGTCAAGTTCTATATCCAAAACATTTTACCATACCTAGACACCACCGACCTAGGCTTCAACAATCAATTAAACAACTTCCTCACAGGTAAAACACCAATGATCATCACAGGTCCATGGGCTCTGCCCTCAATTAAAAGCGCTCTCGGGCTAGAAAATATTGAAATAATTCCTATTCCAAACATAGGCAACAATGTTCCGAAACCCTTCAGTGGTTTCAGAAACCTGTATCTCACAATACTAGCTGCATCTGGAGGCGTCCAGAGGACATATGCGAGCGTTCTCTTCATACTATACGTGGCTTTAAACGATAACGCATTGAAAATACTTGTCGAGCAGAACGGTTACGTTCCCGTTAAACAAACAGTAATACAGTACGTTGTCAACAATAGGTCTCAATTCCCGGTAGTGTACGGTTTCATGCAACAGGTACTGAGAAGTTCCCCAATGCCTAAAGATCCCAAGATGGATAAGGTATGGGGTGTAGGTACCAACCTGAACGCTATAATCGGCGAGTACACTAATGCCCTAGCAGAGGGTAAGACTGTTGAAGAGGCGATACAGGCTGCTCTTGCCGCCGTGGATCCGCAACTTGATGAGGCATATGCAACTATAATGCAGAGCCTAGGTGGGTGATAAATATCTACTCCTCCTCTTTTTTCCCCATTAACCCTTACGGAAGCCTAGCAGAGATTGTTTGAAAGGGGTTTTCCCATGAGCGTTAAAAAGATTTTATACCCCTCTCGCGTTGGGATCGCTCTTGCCCTGGCAAGCATTGTTCTTTACGTGTTTTTCAGTATTTGGCCTCTTTTCTTCTCCATCGGCATAGCTTTCACCAATGCCACTGAGGAAAATCTCCTCCCCAACCCTGAGGTTTTAAAGGAAATAGATAACACGTTAGCATGCATTAATGTGATCACGACACAGGAGAACCTGGCAGAGAGAGCGGAAGACGTTGTTGAAAAAGTCGCTAACACGTTGAGAGCGCTTGAAAAAGAGTTAATCGCTTTCAAGCAAGCTGTTGAGGAATCGGAGGATCACACTACTGATTTATACGTGATGCTTAACGCTTCAGCAATATATGTCACGGTTCAAGGACTTAGGTTGATACCGGAGCAGGTTCAGAAAACTTTCAACTGTACTGAGATAGGTTTCCAGCCGACAAGGCCCTTGATCTCCTCGGAGGCTGTTAGAAACCTCAGCGTAATATACGACTCAGTATCCCGGCTCTCCTCACAGTACCTCGTGATGGGTAGGGATGATTTGCTAAACAGTATCAACCTTACAATCCACTTGATACGCAGTGCTGAGGAATACTTCACGGGGATGAGCAGTGACCTGCAAGGCTACTTCGAAATAGTTTCCCAGAGCTTGATAAGCGACCGCGAAAGGTTGACAATGAGGTATGTAGGGCTTGAAAACTTTAAGAAACTGTTCGCTGACCCGAGATTCGTTTACTCTCTTTATAAGACAGCTGTTTTCGTAGCTACAAGCGTGCCCCTCAAACTCCTAGTGGGCGTTGCGCTCGCATTCATCTACTCCTCGCCACTGGTATGGGGACGAAAGGTGTTGAGAGGTCTAATACTCGCGCCATGGGCGATCCCAATCCTTCTCTCAGGCCTGACATGGAGATTCCTGTTCAACCCGAACGGTCAGCTCGGAAAGATGCTTGGATTAGACATGTACAACTACGAGTGGGATGCTTTCATAGTGTACAACTTGTTCGAGACCTGGCTTGCATACCCGTTCGTAATGACGGTGACCATGGGGGCTCTTGCAGGGGTTTCCAAAGACCTCGTGGAAGCATCATACATAGATGGGGCCTCAGCTTTCACAAGGCTGAGAAGGGTTGTACTACCGCTTATCTCGAAGCCCTTAATGTTCGCTGCAATACTTACTACAGGAGCGTCCCTACAGGCATTCATGGTTCCACTACTTCTCAACGGAGGCGGCCCTACAAAACCTATTTCAATCCCGGGACTTGGAACACGCTCGGGAAACGTCAACGAATTCCTCATACTTTTCGGCTACAACAGGGTTTCAATAGACAAAGACTACGGGTATGCTGCGGCAACATACCTGGTTATAGTCCTCTTACTGCTGGTGTACGTAACCATATGGTTTGTTTCCTCGAAGAAGCTGAGAGGTGGGCGTTGAAATGGGCTTCAGCATTGGTAAAACGGTTTTAAAAATCTTCGCCACGGTAATGGGGTTTACAATACTGTTCGTGATGCTATATCCTGTGCTATTCATCATAATACAGTCTATAACGCCTGAGAAGGGCATTATTTTAACAAGCCTTACACAGGTTTTCGAGTACGGGGTGACTTTTGAAAACTACCTGAGAGCGTTCCAGGATCCTCTATTCTACAGCGCGCTGGTTAACAGCGCTATAATATCGTTCCTAACAATCGTGATATCCATAGTGGTGATCACGCCCGCAGCATACAGCTTTTCAAGGTTCAAATTCTTCGGCAGAGACACACTCTTGTACGTCTACCTTATCCTAAGCCAGGTTGGAGGAGGATTCGGAATCATAGCGGTAATAGCCTTGTTCATGTTCCTCGTAATCCTAAACTCGTGGGGGATACCAATATTCAACATGTGGGTCCTACCCTTCATATATGCGTCTGGCGCCGTGCCGTTTCAAACATGGCTTATAAAAACATACTTCGACAATCTCCCCAAAGAGCTGGATGAAGCGGCTTTCATAGACGGCGCCAGCTGGAGTCAAATAGTCTTCAAAATCGTCCTGCCTGCTTCACGGAGCGCCATGGTAATCATAACACTGTTCTCATTCATGGGGGCCTGGGGCGAGTTCTTCGTGGCAAACCTCTTGAGAGTACAGACTCTGGGAGCATATATTTTCCAGACCGCGATAGGTCCGAGAGGTGAGCAGGCTCCATCACTTTTCGCATCGCTAGCGCTAATATACGCTATACCCGTCATACTTGTCTACATTTTCGCTCAAAGATATATTGGAGAAGCGTACAGGATGGGGGCCGTTAAAGGTTAAAGCCGTTAAGCCAGGAGCCTGCCGTTTTTCCTGCTGAACAGTAATGCCTTCCTCAAGTTAAACTCCAGGTATACTTCTTCGCCCGATTGGAAGACGAGTCCCGCGGGTTGCCTAATCTTCAACAAGTCCTCGCCCATTTTAATGTTCAAAATGGTTTCAGAACCCAAC
>Ga0272449_1003631_pt1 | contig 13076 bp, 11 predicted proteins | sample YNPCB0241_FD_198679 | JGI IMG/M metagenome (GOLD analysis project Ga0272449, IMG submission 198679) | Hot spring sediment microbial communities from Yellowstone National Park, WY, United States - YNP-CB-024-1 | ecosystem: Environmental > Aquatic > Thermal springs > Hot (42-90C) > Sediment...
TCATTCCTATGCCAGTGTCTTGGACGGTGAACTCTATTGCATCCTCTTTAGATTTTGCTTTTACTGTTAGTGTTCCCCCTTCAGGCATTGCCTGTATGCTGTTCAATATTAGGTTCGATAGGGCTCTCGTTATAAGGAGTGGGTCAAGCTGTGCTTGGACATCGTCAACATCTAATACTAAATTAACATTTTCGGGCTTAGAAATGTTCTTAAACATGTCCTCCACGAGCGTCTTAAGATTTGCTGTCTCTATCTTAGGCTCCCGTTTACTCAATTGTTGAAGATCTTTTAAAACCTTCTCCATGTAGTTGACGCTTCTTTCTATTGATTCCACATATTTTGTCAGCTTTTCCTTTAACCCGTCTGACATGCCTTTCACTGCCTCATCTAGTAGGAAGGTGTAGTTGGATATCGCCTGCAAGGGGTTTCTTAGGTCGTGTGCTACCATAAGGGTCATTTGCCCTAATGCTGCAAGCTCCTCCTTTTCCCTCAACTCTTTAACCTTTTCTTCAACCATCTTCTCAAGACTCTTCGAGTACTTTCTCAGTTTTCTCGCTTGAACTCTGAGCCTTTTCTCCATCCTCTTAACCTTTGTAACATCAACCCATGAAGCTATGATCTTTCTTGTTCCAGGAACAACTTTTGCGTAAACGTTTACGTCATATATTTTTCCACTTTTACTGACGACCTTATATTCATATACTGGTGGTGCTGTAAGCCCTTCAAGTCTTCTCCTCTTGTATTCCATGGCTTTTTCAACGTAATCTTTTTGACCGAACTGATGCCATTTCATTTTCCCAATCACCTCATTTTTAGAATATCCCGTAAGCTCTTCGAACGCACTATTCACATACGATACTGTGTCATCTTCTTCTATAACGAGTGTTGGTAGTGGAACATCCTCAACAAGAGTTTCGTATAAGGATGCAATCGTCCTAAGTTTATTTTCTATCCTATAATGTTCAAGCGCGATAGCAAAATATTTTGCTATTGTCTTAACCTTTTCCAGATCTTCTTCCGTATAATCTTTTTCGGGGTTGGCTAGTGCTATTAAGCCTAGAAGCTTTTCTCCAAGTGCTACAGGCACGGCCATAAAACGTTCTATCGGAACATGTCCTTCTGGTGTACCTTTGGATGCTGGATGAGCTTTAGGACTGTTCGTGTAGAATGCAGCTTTTTCATTCAATGCATACCCAAAGAGCCCAGAATATCTTCCATTCTCGTCTGGATAGAATGCTGATTTCTTCTCTTTTACTAAACATTTTTCTTCGACCTTAAATGTTTGAATTACTAGAGCTTTCGTGTCTTGGTCTATTGTTCCCACGAAACCGTGTCTGCTACCTGTAACCTGTTTAGCGTTTTCTAAAACAATTTTTGAAATCAGTTCTAAATCCGGTAAAAAAGAAGCCAATGCTTCAATAAGACTCTCGTGCAGGCTTTGACCGGTCAACCTTTCAAGGCCTCTCCATTTGTAGGCTCCATCTTATTTCATCTATTTAAATTTTTTACATGTTATAGCGTATTTATGTTTCTTATTGAAAGTTAACTTTTTTTAAATTTATAACAAACTTTTTATATTAAATGTAAAGATTGTATGAATGCGCGATGTTAGATAAAGTTGACCTGATAGTTTTAGAGGCTATCGACGAAGCATTATCCGTTTTAGGAGAGAAGGGCAAAAATGCAGTATACTATTTCTTTGAAAGAGAATATCTTCTTGAAAAAGAGGATATTCCAAAAAATCTCACAAAATTTGACGATTGCCTCCGCCTGGTTTTTGGTGTGGGAGCTAATGTTCTGGAAAAGCATATTATTAGCACGCTTATGAAGAAGGCAAGTGTTGAATTGGAGTTGAATTCTGACCTAGATTTTGTTGAATCTATGGAAATTGTTAGGGGAATAATTAGAAAGAGGATATCGATGACGTAATAGTGGTCATCTTTATTTTATTTTTATTAGTGGAAAAGTTTTCCTGTCTTCTTTGGATATTAATGCCATACCGGCAATGTTGCCAATTGTTTCGATCACAAGCATTTTGTCGGGGTCTTTGAGGTCAACCTTATGCTCAATACCGTCTCTCTCTTTTAGCTTGTTATAAATGTGTGATCCTATTTCCCTTTCTAGGTCTTTGCTTGAAAGCACACCCTTCATACCTCTACGCTCCACTCTAACGCAGAATGTTTCATTCACTTTGATTTTATTCAGATATTTTGCTATCCTTTCTTTAACTATGTCCAAAAAATTTTCTGGTGAAAAGTAGAACCACTCCTCTATTGGGACAACCCTGCTTACAGGCAAAAAGGAGGATTGTATTCTCTCTTCAAGTTCTTTCAAAAAATTTCCTAAATTTTCTACCTCCCCCTTAATTATTCCCCTAAAACCTGTTTCCTCAAAAATTCCTAGGTCACTTAACTCGTACACACCCTTTCTCGTACTTTCTCCTTCATATACTACTATTACGCTGACCATTCTACTATAATATTTGGTTTCTGCTTTTTTAACATTTTCCCAATAGAATCGAATATACAAAATTTTTCTTAAAAGGATAAATGATGAGCTTAGAAGACATATTTGGACGTTTGAATGCACTATATGATAATCAGGCCCTTTGACCCATGGAAGAATACAAGTTTATGTACATGTCCATTCAAGTATACTGTTAACCCGTACACTGGATGCGCTCACTCATGCCTATACTGTTACGCGTCTTCATATGTTAGGAACTTTTTTAATCCAAGAAAAAAGGATAGGCTACTAGAACATATTGTGAAAGACATTAGACGTCTTCCAAAGAATAGTATTATAAACATTTCAAGCAGCAGCGACCCCTATATCCCTCTAGAGAAGGATCTAATGTTAACGAGAAAGGTTATTGAAAAGTTGATCGGATCATATACTGTTGAAATAGTTACCAAATCAGACCTTGTCACAAGAGACATAGACCTGTTGAATAAGGGAAAGAGTGTGGTCTCCATAACCATAACAACTTTAAATGAAGAGCTGGCGGAGACGCTTGAGCCTAAGGCGCCTTCCCCGCTAAAGAGGGTTAAGGCTGTTGCAGAACTTTCTGCAAAAGGTGTTCCCGTTGTCGTTCGATTGGATCCAATAATCCCATTCGTCACCGACAACGACAAGAATATTGTGGAAATCGTGGACGCTGTAGCTGATGCTGGAGCAAAACATATTGTCTCATCAACTTATAAGGTTAAGTGGGATAATTTTAACCGCATGGTTTCCAGGTTCCCTAACTTGTCAAAAAATTTTAGAGAACTGTATTTTGGGTTTGGTGAAAAGATTCATGGCGCATACTATGCTCCAAAAGATTATAGGGAAAGGGTGCTTTCTAAGGTTAGGGAGAAGGTTAAAGGTAAAGGATTAACCTTCAGCGTGTGCAGGGAAGGATTACCTCATCTAAACGACGAGAATGTTTCATGTGATGGAACAAGTCTCGTGATAGGTGAGGGCTCAGACAGGTAAGTCAAGGTCATTCTTTATTCCCCGACCCTCTTCTCTTCATAGCCAGAAAAAGGTTCTCTAAATAATAATTTAAATTTTTAAATAATTTCGCAACCATTGTTTTCATGCTGAAATCTTAAATACATGTTCTGAAAATAATAATATTCTAGTATGGGGGCTGTGGAGCTTAGGATTCCTTACGCAGAATCTTTTAAATCGTTTAAAATAGCTGAGGAAAAACTGTTAGCCTACATTCAACATCCACTATTAAAGCATCCTGAAGCAAGTGAAGAAGATAGTGAGATAGAGGGGGCTCTATCGAACCCTATCGGGTGCATGAGATTAAGTGAAATTTGTGATGATGGTTCAAAGGTGGTGATTCTAGTTGACGATTGGACGAGGCCTACGCCAGCCTACAAAGTTATAAAATTTGTATTAAATGAGCTTGAAGAGGCTGAAGTCAGAGAAGACAACATATCTTTTATTGTTGCCAGGGGTACACATAGGAAGCCGACGAAAACCGAGCTTGAAGATAAGCTTGGAAAAGATATTGTTAAAAAATATTCTGTAAGTGTACACGACTGTGATAGAGACCTAGTTTTTCTCGGAAAGACTTCTAGGGGTACACCAGTTTGGGTTAATAGGAAGCTTGTGGAGGCTGATGTGAAAATTTCTATTGGAACAGTTATCCCACATCCTCTCGCAGGATATGGAGGTGGAGCAAAAATCATTTTGCCAGGAGTATCTGGTAGGGAGACCATAAACTACAATCATAGTCTAGTTTATGATGCAAGAGTTAGGGTTGGTGCGGTTGACGGTAATCCGATAAGAGAAGACATGGAGGAGGTTGCTGAAAAAGTTGGACTAAACTTTAGCGTAAACTTGATTTTAGATGAAAGAAGGAGGATAGTTAAAACGTTCTGTGGAGATTTTGTGAAAGCGCACAGGGAATGTGTTAGAGAGTATGAAAAAATTTACGGTGTCAGAGTTGACGAGCAGGCGGATATACTTGTCCTAGGTTCTTGTCCTCGAGACGCAACATTCGGCCACGCAACCTTCTCACTATATTCTGCAGTACCTTTGGTTAAGGAGAGTGGTACGATAATATTTGTTGCACCATGCACCGATGGACCTGGAACACGTTTTGAACGCTTGGCCTTCAGAGAATTAGCTTATATTGAGCCAGAGGAGCTTATAAGGCAGATAAGGGAGGGTGTTGTTGAAGCATCTGCTGGAGCGTTCGACTACTGCTACTCTAAGGTTTTAAAGAGAAATAGGATCATTCTTGTTTCAGACAATTTTAGTAGGAAAGAGGCTGTTGAGCTTGGTTTAAACTATGCGAGTTCAGTCGAGGAAGCCTTAAAGGATGCACTAAACTTTCATGGAGAAGATGCCAAGGTTACCGTTGCACCATTAGGTGGCATGATTATAGTATTAGATGATAAAAGATAGGATGTTGAAAATAGATTATTTTTCCTTTTTCAAAACGTTCGTTAACCAGCTTCCAGCCTTCAGAGAAAGGCCTGCCCTCGATTCTACAAGCTTTACAATGGGCAGTGAGGGAACAAATATTATAGCCACCTGTATGATATTAAATATGGCAGTGAATATGAAAATAAGTGTTAGCGCATAAACTTGGCTTGAGAAGCTTACGCCTAAAAATGTTGACAGACTCTTTGAGGCGAAGTCGAAGAAGCTTGGCATAAGAACACATAAAACGATATAGTTGAAGAAGCTCATTACAGTAATCCTGAACGTTGAGCCGATTATGAAACCTAAAGTTATAGCCAAATCTTTGGAGAAGCCAAGCCTTCCAGCAGCCTTTAACCCAACCCAAATACCGCATATTGTTGAAAGAGATGCTGCGAAGGCCATGGCAGGCCCTATGGGAACAAAAGAGCCTACAACATTCAATATTATCCAGTAAGAGAATACGCTTACAAGGCCAACAGCCGGCCCATAGAAGAGGAAGCCCAAAATTATTGGAATTTCAGCGAACTCGAACGTCAGGTACGGGATTGGTGGGAAAGGAAGCTTTATACCCAATATTCTGACGACTACAGCCATTGTGCCAAAGATGGCTCCAGCACTAATGTAGTGTGTTTTCATCACATTAGGCTAACATTCTATCTTATAAAAAATTTTGGTTTTTACCAAAAAAATAGTAATAATGTACTCGTTTAACTAGTTCAGTTAGAGTAAAAGATTAGCTGTCTTCTTCAACCAACTCTAGACCCAAAAGTTTTGCAGCGTAGACCACTTCCTTCCTATGGTCGCCTAGAAAACTTACCCTATGTAATCCGAATGTGTTCCAATCATATTTTTCTAGAATCTTTTCAGCATCGTCTTCTACAATAACCTTGACACGGCATGCTCTACTATCTTCGGAAACGGTGTCTACAATCTTCCCAGACCTCACTGCAACCTTCTTCTTTAGCATACTAATTTTTATCGTGGTGAGAGTTTCTCCCTTTGGAAATTTTACGAATGGTACGGCACCCATTCCATATGATTCGCCATGCCTATCTATTTCATAAGATAGTGGTTTCCTGTCTATGCCATGTAACCTTGTTGGAGCCCAGCAGTGCATGTATGTTACAAGATTGTTGACTGTGTCAAGCGACTGATTTGTTATTATGCTTGGCTTATCAAAAAGATATCTTACAAGGAGGGCGCTCACTCCAGAGTCGAGGTCAGCCTCACATATGCCCGGGTAGCCTTCATCCATTAGCCTAGAGAAGGCTAGGCATGGGAATGCAGGTATTTTTCCTGTCAGAAAGAGTGTTCCACAGTCGTAGCCTATTGCGTCAACACCATATTTTTTAACCAAATTTTTGGATACGAGATAAAGTTTTACAGCATTTTCTATAGCCTTTTCACTTGTCTCAGGATGGATCCTTTCAGCCTTGGATTTAACTTCCTCAACCATTGCTTTAACGAGACTATCATCAAGTCTACGATATTCTTCCAGTATCTCGTTAGGATGGCATTTTATAACCGTAACACCGAAAACCTCCTCCAAATTTTTCATGTAGAGATCCACATCCCTTCTCCACGAATGAGCTTGATCGACACCCTTCAAGTCTATATAAGATTCTTGTATGGACCAGCCACCCCTTTTACCCAATATTTCCTCAACAAACTTTCTCACATAATCCTTTTCAAGGTCTGGGCCAATTAATTCCATGAAGCCTTCAGAATCAAATTCTACCTTCTCATCCAAAGTGTAGACTAGAATCCTTTTACCCCTAATATGCGATATTCTTCTCAAGATATCGATCGCCTTCACAATGTCCTCGAAATTGTTCGATGATATGGGGAGAAGCCTGTAGCCTCTACCTTTCACCCTATCATATATTTTCAAAAATGTTGGGTCACCGCCATAAGGGTAGTTCGCTAAAATCGTTGGAAGATTGAGTTCAATCAATTCAACACCAGCGTCAACGATTCCAGGGTCACCATATTGGCCAATAGTATAAATTATTAGCCCATCACAAAATTTTGCCTCAGCCTTAATTTTTTCGACCAAATTTCTATCATAGCGTGTTATAACTTCATTTTCGACAAACATTATATCATTAAATCTTGTTTTAAGCTTTTCGAGGACAAAATTTTTGTATTCCTCGTTATCGAATCCAACGTAAGGGTGGCCTGCCTCAAACTTAGGTTTACTTATAAACGCTAAACAGAATTTTATCATTAACGATACTAGAATTTAAGACGAATTTAAACTTATAAATGGATTCTATAACGTTATCTTTCGCTTTTATTCTAGTTTGAGTGTAAGAAGGTTTACTGAATGTCTTTCGAAATTGAGTTCAAGTGTGGAGCCGTTGACGGTAAATGTTTCTTCCACAGTTTTAACGTTCTCTTTAGACTCGAAATCATTGTAGGCTCTAACATCGTTGGCATTCAAGGATACTATTTTGGCTTCCAAAAATTTGATACCCCTATTATTTCTTATTTTTGCAGTATAATCTTTGTCTAAGCTCTGGTTCACTACTGTTACTACGAGATTTTTTCCATCCTGGCCTATCGATGCTGAAGCATCTAATGCTTTAAGCGGCTTCAATTTCCTTTGCACTGTAGCCTCCTTTTCACCAGACCAGACTGTTGGAGAAACGCATTCAACTGCTAGAGCAATGTTGTTCATGTGATGCTTGAACATGCTGAAGACATGGTATGTTGGAGTCAATATTGTCTCATCTCCTTCAGTCAAGCAAACACTCTGCAACACATTCACTGCCTGGGCAATATTGGCCATCTTAATCTTGTTAGAGTAGCTGATGAAGAGGTTCAAGACAGATGCTGCCAATATAGCGTCCCTTAATGTGTTCTGCTGATAAAGTCCTGTTTCAACAGTTGCCTGAGGATGCCATACGCCCCATTCGTCTACGATAAGCCCAATATCCTTTCTACCTTCAGAAAAGAATTCTATTGCATAAATTGCCTGCTTAATCTGATATTCTAAAAGTTGGACATCATATAGAAGATTAAAGTACTGTTCATCTGTAAAGTTTACATCATCACCATAGCGTTGGCCATTACGAAAATAGTAGTGTATTGAAAGATAGTCTATTAAGTGAATATATTCCCTCATCGCCTCCATGAATCTGAAATTCCAGTCACGGCTTATATGACCACATGCAACCAACTTTATACTGGGGTCAGCCCTCTTAAGGAAGGTTGAGAACCTACGATATTCCCAAGCATAGTATACTGGGTCAAAGTTACCTCCACAACCCCAACTTTCATTACCAACACCCCAAAATCTTACATTGTAGGGTTCAATGTGGCCGTTAGAAACCCTCATATTAGCATATTTGGTGTTACCTGAAAGATTACAGTATTCGAGCCAAGCCAAAGCCTCCTCAGGACAACCAGAGCCAACATTAACACATATGTAAGGTTCAGCGCCGACCACTTTACAGAATTGGATAAACTCGTCAGTTCCAAACTCGTTAGATTCTTCACCCTTCCACCAAACGTTCAACCGTCTAGGCCTGCTTTCCCTAGGGCCGACACCGTCCATCCAATGATAGTAGTCTGCAAAACAGCCTCCAGGCCACCTAATGACTGGAGCGGAAATTGACTTTAGAGCTTTAACAGTATCCTTTCTGAAGCCGTTGCCGTCGGAAACCTTCGAGCCTATTCCAACCCAAACACCGGGATAAATGCATCTTCCCAAATGCTCTATAAAGTGGCCGAAAATGTTTTTGTCGACTAAATCAATATGATGATCTAACTTTATATCAATACTACATTCTTCAACCATAATATTATCCTTGAAGGAGACGATTAATATACCTTATTCAAGTTTACAGCCTCTACTCTATTCCGTAAACGTCTCTATAGAATTCTTTGAAACCCTTTGGACAGTCTTCAGGGTCGACTATAAAGTCAAGTATTGCTGGAACACCTTCCATATTCGCTTTTAATGCACGCTCCAACGCACATCTAACCTCATCAGGCCTATCAATCTTTTCCCCATAACATTTGTTTGCTTCAGCAAATTTAACAAAGTCCGGTTGAACTTCAAAGTCGACTGCCGTGGAGCGGCCAAAAAGCTTCTTCTGAACCCATTTAGGCCAACCGTAGCCAAAGTTATCTAATATGATCCATGTTACTGGAGCATTATATTGTACAGCGGTTGGAACATCCTGGCTATACATTTGGAATGCACCATCACCTGTAATGCATAGTACCTTCATATTTGGCATAGCAATTTTTGCTCCAATGGCTCCCACAACACCAAAACCCATACATGTTTGTTCGGCTGGAGGTATACATCCAAGAACATCTAGAACCTTGTAGTAGGGGAAATAGTATGACCAGATATCTTGCATACCGTTCTCGTTAACAAGTATTGTGTTGGAGCCGAAAACCTTGTTAGCCTCCTTCACAATCCTCTTTGTCTTAATGGGTTTGGAGTCATCCATACATTCTAGCTCAACGTAAGCTTCAAACTCTTCTTTAGCCTTTAAGATCTCGTCAAGTCTTGAAGATTTCCTCAGATAATACTTTTTTAATTTTAGTGGAACCTCTTCTATTATTTCTCTTAAAACAAGTTTAGCGTCACCCAATAAGAACACGTCAGGCACCCAATTTTTATCCATTTCAAAATAGTCTATGTCAATCTGTATATATTTGGCATTCTGTGGAAAATATTTCCAAGCACCAGACTGGAATTCTTCAAACCTTGAACCAACATTTATCAGCAAGTCTGCTTCCTCAAAAACCTTCTTTCCAACATCTGTCCTATATAATCCAACAAGACCTAGTGCGAGAGGATGATCTTCAGATAATATACCTCTACCGGATGGTGTTGTTAGAAAAGGTATTCCAAAAAATTCTACAAAGTTCCTAAACTCCTCAAACGCTCTAGAGAGTATAGCGCCTCCGCCAGCGACGACAACAGGCTTTTCAGAAGAAAGTATGAGCTCAACAGCCTTTTTCACGAGCTCAGTGTCCGGTCTAGCCAAAACCCTTCTAGACCTCTTGTAAGAAAATTCTTTAACCTCAGACCTTACTACATCTGATGGAAAGTCTAAGAATATTGGCCCCGGCTTACCATTTAATGCCAAAGTGAAGGCGCGATGCATAAACCATGGAATCCTCTCTGGACGAAGAACTCGTGCACTCCATTTAGTTACAGGCTTAAACAATGAAACCTGATCAAGTTCCTGAAAAGCACCCATACCCTCAGTTTTCATACTAGTACTTGGACATGCTGCTATAATGGGCAGACAAGAGGAATACGCTTCAAGCATTGCTGGAAGCATGTTTGCAACACCAGGCCCAGGTGACGCATAAACTATGCCTGCTGAACCCTTTAGCCTAGAATATGCCATAGCCATGAACACAGCCGACGCCTCATGCCTCACTTGAATAGGTTTAATGTTAGCATCATCAAGATATGGTGTCATGAGATGTGACGTGGGCAGTCCAAAAACGTATTCTACACCCTCTTCCTTCAATATTCTTATAACAGCCTGCCAACCATCCATGAAATAGAATATTAGAAGATGGCCTAATAAGCTTTAAAATCCAATACATTTGATATCATATAAAATGCATAAACACATGCAACAGTTATAGTAATGCTAAAAATTTAATTAGAACAATAACTTTAATAGAACGTGGTTTGGGAAGAATTAATGTTCCGCCAGCACTGGTTTTATTTTTTCTCGCTCCAGCCATAGGAGAACTACTTTCCGGCTCCTCTCCACCCCTAGAATTTTTTAACCCCATATCCTTACTTTTTCTCTCTTCACTGTATGGTGGTGGCGCTATCGTAGTTCGTGAGTTGAAAGTTTTTTGGAAAAAAGATTTTAGAGCCATTATATTGTTGGGTGCTGCCTACGGAATTCTAGAAGAAGGTTTACTTGTTAAAAGCTTTTTCGACCCAAACTGGGTTGATTTAGGAATATTGGGCGTTTATGGCAGATGGTTAGATGTAAATTGGGTTTGGGCTGAAATGCTCACAATCTACCATTCAATATTCAGCATAAGCATACCCATAGTTCTTGTGGAACTCGCTTATCCCGAAAGAAGATTAGAGAGTTGGGTGAGCAAGAGAGCACTTAAGCTTTTGGCAGCCATATTAGCTTTCGACACCGTCATAGGATACTTCTTTCTGACAAACTATCTTCCTCCGCTACCACACTATCTAACAGCCTTTACAGTTATGAGCCTCATCGTATATTTAGCCTACAAACTTCCAGCTCAAAAAGATAAGGTGAACAAGAAAAAGGGTGACCCTAGGATACTTTTTATTATAGGTTTGACGGGCAGTACATGCTTTTTCCTACTATTTTGGGCTGGACCAAACATTATTGACCATCCAATTATCTTAATGATTTCAGGTATATTACTTGTATTTGGCATATTCAAGTTTCTTAAAAGATTCGACTGGAATAACCATACCTCGGATCTCAATCGTTTAGCTGTTGTCAGCGGCGCACTCTCATTTCTTATTTTCCTATCTTTTCTGCAGGAACCTAACGCAAAAGGCATGGCCTTCGTAGGACTCGCAACCATTTTCGGGCTTTTGCTTCTAAGAAGAAGAGTTAAAATGCACATAAAAAAATCAACATTATATCCACATCAGATCTATTCATTGAATTTTCTAGGAAAAAGGATTAATAGGAGCACATTATAAAAGTTTGTAGAGGATGAATAGAACCTAATCTGACCTAAGCATGATGAAACTATCCGGGGCTGAACAAACATTCTAATATTATAAAAACCCTATGTTTTAATATAATACTTAATCAAGTGTATTGTAAATGAAAAAATTTTGGCCATTAAAAAATTGCAAGCTTACCCAATAACTTTCTTGAGAAGAAAAATATTGGTCCTTCTATCAACCTTTTTAGGTTCAGACATGCGAGGATGGGCCTCTACCAAATCATTAAGGCCTGCAACAGGATGTTGTGCAAAACGTCAACTTATAGCATGCAAAATTAAAATATCTTATGTAAAAAAGATTTTTGGATGAAATGAATTGGGCTGAAAAGCATCCTGTGAAAGCCAGGGTGCTCATAAAATTCTATAAAATGAGGGAAAAGGTATGACATGCAAGGCCTTGGGTGGATGACAAATTATTTAGGTGTTCGATAGAGTTTTTGGATTCCATAACCCATGTTTGACTATTGCCTGGCGTCATTTCTTTGCAATTAAGATAATGTTAAATTATTTCAACATCGGGTAGGTCTTTAAAGTGTTGGTCACCGATGATTAGGTTAAGCTTCTTGCGTCGGGCTGTAGCATATACTATTGCATCTACTATGTGAAGCCTATATTTCTGTTTGACGTCTGCGGCTAGGATGGCTATTTCTTTATCTATAGATATAATAAAGCTTCTTTTAACCATGAAGTCTATTCTAGTTGTGGGGTCTTTCTGGTCCCTTAGGTATCTTGATCTTATTTCAGTAAGGCAAATAGAGGGCATGTATTAAGGTTCTCCACCTTCAACATAACCTCTTACTTTTACGCCTCTTTTTGAGCCCGTAAAATATTCTATCCACGCAAAAGAATCAAGAAGTTTCATGGGATTCTTCCTCATCTCTAAGGCCTTCTGTTGTCAGCCAAGGGTCAACACCGAACATACTCTTATCTAGTTTGAAGAAGTGTGCCATTAGTGCTTGATTTATTGCCTCTGAAATTTTTTCTTCCCAAATTTTTTAATTATGTATTCGTAGATTTCTTCTTTCAGCATTATTGTCGTTTTTACAGGCAATTCTCTCTCAGTAGACGTATTAAAATCTATGTGGTATTTATGCCTTCTTTAAAATCTTTAGGTGCTTCTTTCTTCGACAATCTCAAATCCTCCTCTAATGTTCCCAAAATGTTTTTCTACTTGTAAAGAGCTAGGCTTTAACGTTCTTCATTTATCTGTTTAAGAGATACTTTTTAAGCTCAATATAATTGCTATTTAGATATCTTTTTGCTCGAGCACACTAAATCTATAATAAGTAGAAAAGGATGACATATATCGTGAAGATTTTAACCTTCGACCTATATGGGACGCTCGTGGACTGGAGGGAAAGCATTTCAAATGCTATAGAGTTCATATGTCAGGGGGCGTCTAAAAGATTCTTTGAAAACGAGTTTTCAAT
>Ga0272449_1003632_pt1 | contig 13076 bp, 5 predicted proteins | sample YNPCB0241_FD_198679 | JGI IMG/M metagenome (GOLD analysis project Ga0272449, IMG submission 198679) | Hot spring sediment microbial communities from Yellowstone National Park, WY, United States - YNP-CB-024-1 | ecosystem: Environmental > Aquatic > Thermal springs > Hot (42-90C) > Sediment...
TGCGGAATAAGGCGCTCAGGTTTAAATAAGCGCCGAGCTTTATGTTTTTGGAAGCGGGGTAGGGTAGCCAGGATATCCCGCCGGGCTCATAACCCGGAGATCGGTGGTTCAAATCCACCCCCCGCTACTTTTATATAAAGGTTGGCGCAAACATTTTTATATTGAATCCATGTTTAAGGACGTTGGTCAGGTAACTTTTGACGTCCCCCACCGCGAGTCCTACTTCTCCTATCATACAGGCGCTTAAGAGGGAAACTTAGTCAGGAAGAGGGGGCGCCGGGCCTACTGCGAAATTCCTTAATCAAAACAGCAGCCCCCAAAACGCTCGCAGACGAGGTCAAAGAGGCGATTAAAGAGAGTCGACGACATAGAAAATTGACGCAGGACGAAGTCGGGGAACTGTACCAGGTGATCAAGGTCGTGGGACCATCACCGCAACCATCGTCACGACCGTCCTCAATCACTATCATCACCATTTACCTGCTACCCGAGACGTGGACTAAGCCGAGAAGATAGTGGAGGAGCTCAAGGAGCTCTACGCTCACGAGCATTCACCTTGAACTCGCGGTCAACGACCCCTCGACCCATAAAATCTTTTATCTTTAAGCCGCCGACTCATTCATGATGATCGAAATTGTTTACTGCAGGCTATCAGCGCTTCGTCTGGAGGTGGAACCTTGAGCTCGTTCCTTGAGTCGCCCCAGTTCCCCATCCAGGAGATCAACCAGTACTCGGCTGGCGAGAAGCGGGGCGGAGGCAGGCCCGACTTCTGGGAGATGGTCTTCTGGTGGACGAGGAAACCCCTGATAGGTGCTAGATCGGTCATAGCAGGCGCACTTTTACCGAGCAGCTTCAGCCACCTCGAGTTCAAGCGTCTGGTCGGGTTGTGGCCGGAGTCTAAGACTCCACATAAGAAGAACCCGAAAGTTATCCCGCAACTCAAGGAGCGCTTCTCCAATGTCAAGTTCCTCGACCCCTTCGCCGGCTTTGGCAGCATCCCGCTTGAAGCGATGAGGCTGGGCATAGGGGAGGTCGTAGCAGTCGAGCTGCTGCCAACGGCTTACGTCTTCCTGAAAGCCGTCCTCGAGTACCCGAAAGAGTTCGGAGAACGCTTGGTGAAGGACGTGGAGCGGTGGGGCAGATGGGTCACGGACAGGCTCCACGAGGACCCCGACGTGAAGGAGTTCTACGGCGAGGGCGTTGCGGTCTATATAGGCACTTGGGAGGTCAGGTGCCCCCATTGTGGGCGGTACACACCTCTCGTCGGGAACTGGTGGCTAGCGAGGGTTTCTCGAAAGGGTGAGAAAGACGAAGAGGAGGAAGGGGAAGAGGAGGAGGTCAAGAGCGGAACCTTCCGAAGGCTCGCGTGGATGGTGCCCTATGCGTCATCGAGCGCCGTCGGAGTGAGGATTGTAGACCTGAACAGGGAACTTAACGTGAAGGAGGCCAAAGCTAAGATCAACCTTAAGCAGGGGAAAGTCGAGGCCAATGGGAGAACATACAACGTTCCACGACCGAACGTGCAAGCTAGGAGGGAGATAGCGACATGTCTGTTGTGCAACAACGCGATCAAGAAGGGTGGCAAGGAGTGGTACGCTAAGGAGGCCTTGAAGGAATACAACGAAAACTTAGAGAGTTACTTGAGGGGGGAGATAGCGCTGGAAGATCTCTTGAAGAGCAGGGCAAGACCGAGGATATTGGCAAGGGTGAGGATAATTAGCGATGATCTTGAATTCGAGCCAGCAATAGGTGAAGACGATGAAAAGTTGTGGAGAGCGCTTGAGAAGCTAAGGCGGATGTGGGGAGATCCAGACATACCGGTAGAAAATGTTTGCCCCTATGGCGTTAGATACTTATTCCCAATCCTTTATGGAATGATTAAGTGGTATAGGTTCTTCAACCCTCGCCAGCTCTTGATTCTCGTGAAGCTCGTCAAGCTGATACGCGAGGCGGGTAAGCAAGTGGAGCAGGAAAAGATCAAAGAAGGGCTAAGTAAGGAAGAGGCGTTTAAGTATGCAGAAGCGATAGCAACATATCTGGCAATAACACTAATTAAACAAGCGGATTATAACAGCATTGTAAATGCTTGGAACCCATCTACAGGCTACGGATCTTCTCTCGCTCTCCTCCACGCGGGACACACGTTATCATTTAGGGGAATTTCAATGATGTGGAACTTCGTGGAATATAATTTTACATTAGCACGTGTAGGATACTCGAAGTTTTTGTCTCTAACTTCCGAGGGCTTGAATTACCTTATTTCTGCTGTTTCTAGTAGTTCATCCAGTTCTAGTAAGGTTAAGATTCTGCTTGACGATGCCACTATCTTGAATATGGTTGGAGATAAAGGATTTGATTTAATTGCAACCGATCCGCCCTACAGAGATGACGTTCCCTATACCGAGCTCAGCGACTTTTACTACGTCTGGCTCAAGAGGGCTTTGAGCGACGTCAAGGAGTCATTCGGCGTAAGGAGACTTGCTCCTAGATTTCATGAGAAGGCCTTCTTTGACAATCTAGGCAACGAAGTTGAAACTCAATGGAAGGCCTTTGCCTTGAGGGAGATCAGCGAGAACGAGGGAAGGGTGCAGTACTTCGGGGTGAATACGGGAGCGTTAGACCACTTTAAGTTTCTTCTCTCCGAGTCCTTCAAAACCATGGCCTCGAGGCTGAAGGATGATGGTCTGCTCGTCACTTATTACGCCCACACTAGCCCAGACGCTTGGGAAGCTCTTCTCGAAGCGGGATGGCTCAACGCCAAGATGAGAGTCACAGTCGCCCACGCGATGGCCACGGAGTCGGCTGAGAGTGTCGTCGCTAGGGGCAAGATAAGGCTCGACATGGCTATAGTGGCAACCTGGAGGAAGGGCGTAAAGGGCGAGGCGCTCATAGACGATGTCTACGCTAAGGCCGTGGAGGCCTGCTCCAAGGACGCCCATGAGTACCGTACGGCCGGATTGGAGGGTGTGAACTTGTTCGTGGCGGTGCTGGGTAAGGTACTCTCCCACTTCACACAATACGAGCGACTGATAGGACTGAAGGCAACCGATAAGGCCTTCGTGCGAGACCTCGTCAAGAACTACATCTACCCTGCGACGGTTGAGGCCATTGCGAGGTCTTACGGCGCAGTCGGGGCTAGGCTGAGCCCGTCGTCCATGTTCTACCTGCTGTCAAAGGTCTTAATTGGCAGGAGACCCAGACAGATCAGGAGAATCTTGGACAGGACAGCCGCAATAATGCTCTCCATCGGGACCAGGAATGACCTGAAGGACCCGGAGGACCAAAAAGTAATACGTCGAGCGAAGGAATACTACGTCTTGCTTGAGCCGAAGTGGGGGGCTAGTGATCCAAAGGACGCGATAGGGGATGCCCTGACAGCTAGAGGTCTAAACCCAAGGGAGCTGAGGATGGAGACCGCAGTGGACGCGCTGCACTTGTTGGAGTTCTACGCTGCGACGCTGCCGAGGGAGGAATTCAAGAGGCGGGCTGAAGAAATTAAAAGTAGGGAGCCGAGGCTTTTCGACGAGGCCGTTGTGCTGGCTAGGGTGCTGGCCTCAAGCCTACCTGCTGAGGACCCTGAGAGGGAGTTGGCCAAGCAGGTCGTGGAGGCGCTCGGGCTGGCTACTCCGGGAACTTTGGAACCATTTCTTCATGAGGTGAGGTCGGATGCTGACAGGTGACAACAGGGTTAGGCAAGACGTACACGACGAGGCCCTTGACGAGAAGATGGCCCCATCGCTGGGCGGAGTAGTTCTAGGGAACGAGCACCAAATGTACGTGAACCCTGAGAATTTCTTCGAGAGGACGCTGGTCACGGAGCAGATGATGAACATTCTTGAAGGCATCCTGAGAGTGTTGAAGGGCGAGAGCGGAAAGAAGGTGATCGTCCTAAACGCCTTCTACGGAGGAGGCAAGACGCACACGCTTCTGACAATATACCACGCGCTAAACGCTCCATATTCGTTATTGAAAGCTAAGCCTGAAAACGACGACGTCAGGGCGCACATAAGCAAGTTTGTGGAAGAGATGAGCGAGCTTGGAAAGCCGGACTTAGTGGTGATCGACGGCTATTTCTCTGAACTAGCCCCCTCGCCAATGAGCCCGCTGGACGCTAAGGCGTACAGGGTCCGCACCCTTTGGGGTTACTTAGCTCATTACCTTGGAAGCTACGGCGTGTTGAGGGAATACGACGAGAAGCATGTTGCACCGGAGGCCGACAAGCTCCTAAAAGTCTTCGAGAACCGAAGAGTTGTAATCCTCATCGATGAAATAGCGAACTACATCAAGAGGTTCTATGAAGCGCCCGATAAAGAATTGCAGAAGTACTGCTCGGCCGTTGAGACCTTCATGGAGATGCTGGTGAAAGCCGTCGATCTAACAAAGAGTGCCGTCTTAGTCATATCGTTGCCCGCAGAGAGAAGTGAGGAAGAGATATTCGTCGAGACCACTTACCAAGCAATAAAACAATCAATAGATAGAATGTTCAAAGCGCTCGAGAGGGTCCACACAGAGTACGTCGAGCCGATAGCGCCTAGAAACGTGCCAGCCCTGCTGAGGACCAGGTTGTTCGAAGAGGTGGACGGGAGGAGGGCTAAGGACATCTCCGACATGCTTTATAGGTCCTACGAAGGAAACAAGGAGGTCTTCGGGGCGCAGGCGATCCCGACAGAGGAGGTGCTGAAGACGTATCCATTCCACCCACTTTATGTGAAAACTCTCATAGAGATCTTGGACAAACACGAAAGACTGCAGAAGACGAGGGACCTGCTGAGGATCAGCAGGAAGGTCCTGAGGGAAGTGTTACGCGAGGGCAAGGCTTATGACTTGATAATGCCGTGGCACATAGACCTCAGTAGGGATCCAATAAGGAATACGCTCCTGATAGGCGATTATGAGGGTTTCAAAGCCGTTGTGGAGGAGGACATCAGGGAAAGGGTGAGGTACTTTGAGAAGCCCCTGTTGACGAAGATAGCGGCGCTCGCCCTCCTGGCGAGGACCTTCGTCTACGGTGGAGGCCTGGCGTTGCCGCAAAGGGTCGAGGCCCTCCCATCGGAAGAGGACTTGGCCCTAATGGTCTACGAACCTGCAACCTTCCACTCGGAGGGGTGGGCGCCAAAGGACATAGTGGATGCTGTGAGGTGGATGAGCGGAAATTTGCTCTACGTGGTCAGAGACGAACGAACCGGCAGACTGTGGTTCACGAGGTTCGTGACCCCAATAAAATACGTAGAAGAGAGGGCGAAGAAAGTGGATGACCTGTCGGCCATCGAAAAAGTCCGGTCGTATACTGAAAAGCTCCTGAAAGAGACTCCCGCAGATGTCACAAGTAGGAGGAGGGGAACGAGGGTTCAGCCGAAGGCCTTCGACCCAGAACTATCGCGGGCGTCCAGGTCTTGCGAACCCATCGACGTGGACTCTAGGAGGTACGTGCTGCTGGCCTGCCTCGACGTCCCAGAGAGGGAGGACGAGAGGAGGGGCCTACTGGAAGAGGTGCTCTATAAGACCGAGAGCGGTGGCATGAGGAGATACGCCAACACCATCTACGTAGTCTTCCCGAGCGTTCAAGAACGTAGCAGGTGGGCCTTGGACTACGCCAAGAAGTTGATAGCTTGCGACGAGGTGGAGAGAGAAGGTATAGTGGAGAGGCTGACAGGGTTTCTAAGCGGCAAAGAGGCAGAAATAGCTAGAGAGATACTGAAGAGAAAGCTCAATGAGTATAAGACGGGCGTCGAAGAAGGTCTCATAAACACTACGCTGGGGATCTTCGATAGGATCGCCTATCCGCACTATGATGAAGCTCATCGCGTGAACACAGTCAAGGAGATGGAGCTTATGGCGCATGCAGACAGCATTATAACCGCCGTCGAAAGGAGTCTAACCTCGACAGGTGTTGGCAAACTCAAGACGGAGATGGACTTCGACACCTTAGAGTATTTCCTGAAGGGGATAGGCGTGGATGTGTCTGAAGGAGAAGAACCTAGGTCCGTCAGGGACATCATTGACTACTTCTACTCGAACCCGAGGTTGCCTGCGGCGCCCGAAAGCGCAATCCTAGATGCAATAAAGGATGGTGTGAGGAGGCTTAAGATCGGCGTCAGGGCCAAGGGAGAGGTCCACTTCAAGAGGGTCTATGCGGTGGAGGCACCTCAGTCGTCAGAGGGCGGGCTGGTGACGAAGCTAGACGACAGTTACGAGGTTTTGCCGTGGAGGATCGCTTTAGTGGAGCAGATGAAGGCTCTCAAGAGGCAGGAGTTCACTGAAGGAGGGGTGCGCAAGGTAGAGGAATACCTAGTTAGAATCGAAGGAAGGGACGTAGCCGTCGACGAAGTGCTCAGCAATCTGATGAAGTTCGACCTAGAGCAATTGAGGGTCGCTCCGATAGTCAAGGTGGTCAGAGAGATGACAGTCAAGCTGGAGGCACCCCAAAATGTAATTGAGGTTAAGGATGGTGGGCCCGTCTCCATAGAAGTATATGTGACTCGCATCGGTCCCTACACGGGAGAAGTGCTTCTAAGACCGACGGCCGGGAAGGTGGAGAAAGAGAGGCTGGTTATAGACGACGCCTTCACTACGGAGAGGATCCGTTGGACCATAGAGGTGCCTCCGGAAGAGGGGCAGTACCAGTACACGTTGGAAGTCGCGGATCCCCAAGGAGCAGCATTGGACGTGGCGAACGCGTTCATCAGAGTCTCAAAGGGTGTCGGGGTTGGCTGGATGGAGGGCGTGCCGCCGGCAGGCGCTAAGGTCGGGGAGCTAACCTTAACAATTGATAGAGGAAAGTTCTCGCTCAAACCTTTGGAGGTACTCAAGAGGAGGTTGAGTGGGGTCGCAGTAGTATCTGAGGCTAACTTCGAGATGATAGTAAAGGCCGAAGAAGGGAGAGAATCGTCGATTAGGTTGAGTGTAGGCAACATGCAGATTGACGACGTGGCGACATTGGTGTTGGCTATTCTCAATAAGTTCCAATTGTTCGCGCGCGGGAGCTTTTTAAGCGCTAGACTGACGCCAGCGAAAGGAGATTTCTTCACGATGCCGGAGATGACGGAGGAGGAGAGAAAGTCGCTTGGAGAGCACAAAGTGAAGTACTTCGTTCGGACATGATTAGGCTATTGACCAGTGAGATACAACGAGTGATAGTCTTCGGCAAAAAGAGAGTCGGGAAGGTACATAGGCGGTACGTCGACGTCATGAGAATTTATCTCAGCCAGCCGATCAAGGAAGTGAAGCCGCTCTTTGAGGCCCGGATCAGAGGGGAAGTCGTCAAGCTCGCTCTAGAGCGCTTCAAGGCCGACTTCGAAGATAATGGGGCGTTCTTGATGTTGAGTGGCGAGGATGTGGACGAGAAGGTCAGGAGGCTTGTCGTTTTTGGTGGTGCGAGGCAAACAGTTGACGAATCCTTGGGGAGACCTCTCTTAGAGATAGTTGCCTCGATGAACGAGGTGGAGGTACTCTTTTGGTATTCTAGGTTTATTGACGCGTACGAGAGAGGTGGTTATTGGGATGTCTACAGGATCGCCAAGTCCCTCAGGACTTTATACAGGATATAGGCCGAACGACGAGGCCAAAGCCCTACTCAAATCGGTCATTGACGGCTTCAGCTACCATCCCTTCTTCTTCATGCTGAGGATGAGCACGGCCTCGGACGATCCCGTGTATCCGTTCGCCCATCAGCTGGAGTTACTCAGCAAGCTTTTCGCTAGGAAGCCGATAAGGGTGCTCGTTGGCGATGAGATAGGTCTTGGAAAGACTGTCAGTGCGATAATGATCATCAAGTATCTCCTCGAGACGGAGGGGGTCAAGAGGACCTTGATCCTGGTGCCCAGGGTCCTGATGCAGCAGTGGTTGACCGAGCTGAAGAGGTTCGGCCTAACGAATGTCATGCGGCTGGAGAGGGACACTATCCCGAAGTATCATGAGCTGGGCTTTCCTCAGGGGATCTACATAGCATCAATAGACCTCGTAAAGAAGGAAAAGCACAAGAGGTGGGTGTTGGACTCGACGTGGGACTTAGTGGTTATAGATGAGGCTCACAGGGTCGGCAAGCTGGTCAATCGCGAAACACTGAGGTTTGTGTTGGTAAGTAAGCTGATCGGAAGGCCGGACGCGAACGTCGTAATGTTGACGGCCACGCCGCATAGGGGTAAGCCGGAGGATTACATTGAAAGGCTCAAACTGGTTGATCCTAGCTTAAAGGCTAGTCCGAAGGAGCTTGACGATGAGAGGTTCTACAGACTGTGCATGGGCTCGATCGTCTTTAGGCGAACGAAGCTGGACGTGAATGACATTTACGAAAAGACGAGAATATTTACGGACTGCAAGTTCAGGGCTAGAGTGGTAAGGACCTCCGAGGAGGAAGAGCTGTTCCACAGAGAGCTCATAGAGTTCCTGCGCGCGAAGCTCCTGCAATATTATAACATGGTCGGCGAGGAGCCTAAGGCATTGCCTCTACTCATGACCTTGATAGCTAAGAGGGCTTCGTCGAGCCCCAGAGCGGCAATGATAACTCTTGACAGGATCATTCAGAAGAGAGCAGAACACCTAAAGCTCCTCGAAACGAGAGGTAAGGCTACGATTATGGCGGAACTCGATAAGGACGCAGACCTGATCGCTGATGCGGTGCTGGGATACTCCTTCGAAGATGTCGGCCTGTACGAGGACGAAACTGAGGAAGCTGCCGACGCCGATGAGGTACTGGACGAATTCGCCGAGAGATGCGGTGTGCTTCTTAACGATGAGGACGTCAAAATGCTCAAGAAATTGCATGAGCTGGCAAAGACCATAAAGGGAGATAAGGATTCGAGATTAGGTTCCTTAGTAAACGTGGTCAGCAACCATTTAAAGAAAGGCGATAAAGTAGTGGTCTTCACCGAGTTCAGGGATACAGCCGAGTATGTCTTCGAGGAGCTCAAGAGAAGACTCCCTGAAGCTGCCGATAGGGTGGCTCTGATAACGTCGAAGGAAATCGTGCCGCCAGCGACGAAAGGCAGACCTTCGAAAAGGTACGACGTAGAGGACGTGAAGAAGTGGCTTAAGAGTGGCGATGTGCAAGTCCTCATATCGACCGATGTCGCCTCGGAGGGGCTCAACCTGCAGGCAGCTAATGTCGTAGTCCACTACGAGCCCACCTGGAGCCCGGTCAAGATAGTCCAGAGGATAGGGCGCGTGTGGAGGTTGGGCCAGGAGAAGGACGTCTATAGCTACAGCTTGCTCTTAGCTATCGAGAGCGATAGGGCTGTGCTAGAGATACTCTACGCGAAGCTCCTCTCGTGGATAGTGTCGGGGATAGAGAAGGGTGTGCCTATAGGCGAAGAGGTGGAGTTCGAGGTAGACATGTTGCCGAGGGACAAGTCTGCCTCCGACGTGATGCAGCTACCCCTGACGACTGAGAAGGGAAGGCCGCAGTACAGCGAGTTTAAGGCTTGGATAGAGTTCATAGCCGGCGGTAGGAAGAGACTGGAGAGGTACATTAAGGATATAATCACAGCGCTCATGAGACTGAAAGAGCGGGCAGAGCGCTTAGGACTAACGAAGATAAATGAGATAAAGGTGGAGAAGCTTCTCGAAGAGGGTCTCGGATCCCTATATGGCAGGAAAGCCGAGTTAGCTCTCAAGGGGTTGCTGCTCACGTCTGCCAAGCTTAGCGGCTACGATGTCGAGGAAAAGGAATCGGGGCTCTTCGTCAAGGGTACTCATATAACAGGGCTTAAGACCTCACTAGATGTCTACAAGGTGATAGAGGGCCTGCTCAAGGGCGTTGAAGTGGGAACCCCAATCGTGGTAGTCGTTAATAGACCGCTCTCGCAAGATGTCCTCAACGTAAAGGAGCTGTACCTCTATGAGGTGATGGTTTACGTCGGAAGAAGACCGACGTACTCGGAGGTCGTTGGTGTCGCCGTCAAGGAAGATGCATCAACTGAGATTTGCAAAGGTTCAGTTCTATTGGAGCTTCTTAGCAGGCTGTTGCTCAACGTTATTGGCATTGGGGATCTGTTCTATTACGAGGAGAGATTTGGAGACGTTGCGAGGTCGAGGGTCCTCTATGTTTACCGAGACGTAATGGTCGACGACTTCATAAAGTATCTTGTGGGGGTGGAGAGAGGTTTCAGCGCCCCACATAAGGAGTGGATTCCGAGGGAGGACGGGGGACGGGACGCTTCTCACTTCATCTCAGCTTCCCAAAGGCTCTTGGGGGTCGTAGTCGTAGCAGGCGGGGCGACTAAGACAAATCCCTCACCGGTCGCTAGAGAGGAGGTCGAGCGAAGGGCCATGGCATACGTAATGGAGTTCGAGAAGAGGAATCAGAGGAACCCTGAGGACGTGAGCAAAGTGGAGCACTACGACATCAGGAGCGTCGACCCGCGGACGGGTGAGGTCATGTTCATAGAGGTGAAGGGCCGATGGGAGGTCGACATAAATGTCGAGCTCACCGAACCCGAATACGAGTGCGCAAGGGAACTCGGCAGAAACCACTGGCTCTATATAGTCTATGGATTCTCGACGGACAATCCAAGGTTGCTAGCGATTAGAGACCCGGTAAACAGGGCCAGATGGACCGCGATCAAGGTAAAGCGATATCGCCTCTTAGGGATGTGAGGCTTCATGAACCAATCGAAGGTTCTCGAACGTCAGTACGGCAGAGTAAAAGTGAAGGTCTATGGCGGGCTAGACGAAATAGGTGGGAACTGCGTCGTCGTGGAGGACGGAGACAATAAAATCGTCTTCGATAACGGTATCAGATTCTCGGTCCTCAGGAAGTACTACGGTGGGAGAGTAGAGCCATTTGGCCTTTCAGAGCTACGCACCATCGGCGCGCTACCGCCCTTGGACGCTCTCCAAGAGGCTATCGCGGTTTACATCTCGCACTTCCACTTAGACCACACCGGGTTGCTTAGCTCGATCCCACCAGATGTGAGCATCAGGGTCCCGAGCGTGAGGGTCCTCGAAAGCACGTTGACGTCGTGGTACAAGAGGTCTGGAAGCTGGTTAGCATACGTCCCGCCGGATTACACGGCCACGGTCGAGGAGTTTGGGTCAAAGAGGGAGGACGAGAACGGAGTGACAGCCATACCGGTAAGCCACAGCTGCTTTCCAGCCTACTCGTTCCTATATAGGGGAAGCGATGCGACCGTATTTTACAGCGGGGACTTCAGGTTCGAGCCCCTGGCTAGCGTCAGTAGTAGGTTGGACGAGACATTGAGGGGCGTGGACGTAGATGGTGTGGACGTTGCCATCCTCGAGGGGACGAACTTCAGCGTTGAGCATGCGTTAATGACAGCGCCCATGTTCAGGGAGTACATCTCCCTTCTGCTTAAGGAGTACGGACTTGTCTCCGTCTCAATTGATCCGCTAGACCTAGAGGCCTTCGTGGCGATACTTAACCTGTCGTTACTGCTGGACAGAAGACTGGTGGTGGGATCAGAGAGGTTGCTGTGGGTCGTGGACGAGGTCATAAGGGAGAGACTGGAGGCACTCGAAAGAATATGTGTCAGCGAAGAGCTTGAGGTCCCCGCGCCGCTGCCGCTTGAAAGTGTGAGTTTGGCCGATGACATTCTCAAGAACCCTGAGGGCTACACGCTTTTGATCGAGCCTGTTGGACTCCTTCAGACGCTCAGGAAGCTTAGGATGTGGAGGGAGTCTGTAAGCCTAAATGGCTCGGCAGTCGTTCTGATGGACCCTGAGCCTAGGGAGTCTGTTAAGGAAGTCGAAGAGAGCGCCCTAAGGACGTGGCTTAGGTCCTTCGGCGCCCAGGTCTTCAGGCTCAGGTTGTCCGGACACTACCTGCCTCATCAGTTCCGCTACATAGTTGAGGCGCTGAAGCCGAAGGATCTAATCCCGCTGCATACTGAAGAGACTGATCTCATGAATAGGTTATTCAAAAGTATTTTAAAAACGTAGCTAGCTATAATCTTCACGTTAAAACCATAAGTGCAGATCATAGCAGCATGAACTCGCCTAGAGCATTATCTAGAATAATAACTGCTAGGGACAATTAACAAGCTTTTTAGCCGAACAACTCGATACTGACTAGTTTTACTTGAGCCTTTTAGGATGGTCTCTGGCCGTGATGCATGTCACTGATGCTGAACTGGACTCTTTCTCCAATAAGGCTTGTAGCAGTAGACAAGAAGTTCTGGAGGTGAAAGGTCAGACTGGTTGTCTTTGGGCCGCAATAGATGTGGATACCAACGAAATATTGGCCCTATGATGGTCCTTGAAGACTTTTGAGACTTCAGCCGACCTTACCTTGCGCTCCCTTTGTTTCATGACTTCTACCTAACCGGCCATGAAATCGTATAACATGTATGTGCATATCTTGTGATGTCGGGAAATACGTGCCTAAAATGTGGTTCACTTGCTACACTTACCTATGCGCTCTACGATGGGATATCGACGGTTAGCTTGGTCATGGAGCCCATAGACGCTGTTAACTGTCAATTGTGAAATGAAAAGGGAAAAGGGGTGGGTTTTAGGATGTCAAGTCTCCTTCTTCAGCATCCTTCCAACGACGCATCTTTGTAGGCGTTCCTGCTTTCTCACGATGGTGAATCCTACGTGGACGTAGAAGTCCACGGTGCAATAGGATCGTATGCGGATGCAGTAACAGTCTTTCTTCGTCGTATATATTTTCCCAGTAATGGGATCTATTTTTATTAAAGTACCTTCTCGCGTATGAATCCTTGGCCCCGTTGACTCGATGCCGAATCTTCTAAGAAGTTCTTGGACATAGGTAAGGAGTCTCAGCTCTGTGTTGTAAATTATTATGTGGCCATTTTTATCAACGCTTCCTTCAGCATCAGCGAATCCCCTGAGGAATGCCGCCATGCACTTCTCGCCATGTTCAATATACTTCCTCAACCTCTCGAGATCGATCGGCTTTTTGAGGAGTTCCCAGAGCGTCTTCGACTCGACCTCGATGAAATATTTCCTCGTGCCTTTTCTGATCTTCAGTTTCGGTGGCGGCCTGTTCAACACTACGGCTATACATCTGGCGACCTCCTCAACGAACTCTCTGTCTATAGCCTCAAATCGTATTATAGTATGCCTGTAGCCCTTCCGGACGCGCATCTTTATCTTAG
>Ga0272449_1003635_pt1 | contig 13073 bp, 10 predicted proteins | sample YNPCB0241_FD_198679 | JGI IMG/M metagenome (GOLD analysis project Ga0272449, IMG submission 198679) | Hot spring sediment microbial communities from Yellowstone National Park, WY, United States - YNP-CB-024-1 | ecosystem: Environmental > Aquatic > Thermal springs > Hot (42-90C) > Sediment...
TCATGGGCGCCGAACACGCGGTTGGGTTGAGTGAGGATCTGGATTCCTGCCCAGGTCCCTGCTGCGGTCGCACCGGTTCGTAGAAACTGCCGGCGGGAGATGGATTCCGTTTGAACCGACTTTGCGTTCATTGCATACTCCTTGCTTAGGGTCGGATACACACCTTCGACGATGAAACCAATACTACAAGCGCAATCCCTTGGCGTCAATGTTCTACGGAAGTCGTGGGATTTGAGCTGGTCGGCCCTGGTTTGGACTACCGCCTGGGTGGTGCAGGTTACATCTTCATTCGCGGCGATACCGGAGCTTGCGCTCCTCGACTCCGGATTTCGGGTCGAGGACTTGACCGCAGAAGACCGTATGGACTGGATTCGCCGCCAGGGGTTCGCGGGGGTTGTTGTAGAGTTGAGTGAACCTCAGTGGATTCGGCAGACGGGGGAACTCGCTGACCGGATGCACGTACGGCTGCATGGCGTGCGGACGTCCGCTCGGTTGACGCGAGATGCGTTGGCGGTGGACCCGCGACTCGAAGGCGTGGTAGCTGCGCTTCGTGGATTCCCGGCGGCCATTTGGCTGGTGATCCACAGCGGTGAATTTACGCGGTCCTCCGAGGTGGGCGACGAAATCGCCGTGCCGGAGCTTCGCAAGTGGGCGGATCGCGCAGCCGCCGCCGGTACACGTGTGGCGTTGCTTCCCGCTCCGGGCGCTTGGGTGGAGCGATTGGACGACGCTCTTCGACTCTTGCGAAAGGCGCAACATCCGCAACTGGGGCTGGTGGTGAATCTCGGCCACTGGCTCCGCATGGGTGGACGAGATCCCGATTCGCTGTTCGTCGAGGCCGGGCCATGGCTGTGGGCGATGGTGATTCATGGGGTGACCAGATCGGAGAGCAACCCGGCTTCGGTGCGAGTCGTTGGGTTGCACGAAGGTGACTATGACTGGGCCGCCGTGGTTCAGGCTGGGATGCGGCACGGCTTTACCGGCGTGTGGTGCCTCCAACTTCCGCCTGTAGGAGATCCAGTGGAGATCTTGCGGGCGTCGGTGCAAGCCTGGCGCAATAAGTTCCCGTAGCGAATCGGGGGACGGCGGTTGCAAGGATAGAAGCCGAGCACGGGGTTGGGGCCGCGTACACTGACCCGAGGCCCGTCCTGAATTCGAGATCTAGTCCTACGGGAGAAGGTGCATGGCCATTCCGACGCTGGCTGCGCGGGGTTCAAAACGTGCTAGACTTATGCCGTGGGCCCGTAGCTCAGGTGGTCAGAGCGGAAGACTCATAATCTTCGGGTCGCAGGTTCGAGCCCTGCCGGGCCCACCCGAGAGGGACGGCACGCGCGTCCCAAGGTGGGCGACGGATCTTCCTGCGACTTTTCGCTGCGAAGCTCGCATTTCCACTGTATTGCGCTGGCCGATTCTGTGTTGACAGACTCGGACGGTTTGGGTGCGCTGGCGTAGGGACCGGGTATGGGGGGGCGGAGCGTGGGTGCCGACGTTCCTTGAAGGGGGTTCCGATCAGTTCCGAACAGTCTTGAAGCGTGCCGAACCGCCGAGACTTGTTCGGGCCTTGCGGTAGCTCCTCCTCCCTGCTGCCACGGGGCTGGGCCCGCGCAGCACCGTGACTCTCTCGGAGCCAACACCAACGCCCGGAACTTCCCGGCACTCGCGTGCCGATCCCGTGGAAGAACGCTGGCACTCTCGAACTACCGCAGATTCCTGGCTCGAGTTCACGGCACGAACAGCTCGACCCACGGCGTTGGGGCTTGCACTTGTGCGCCCAACGGTGTTCACTAGCGCGTTTGTACTGTGGAACCGATTCGGTACATCAGCACTAACCGGGATCTTCCGGGTGGTTATCGTGGCGCGGTGAGTTTCGCAGAGGCGCTGCAGCAGGGGTTGGCGCCGGATGGCGGCCTATACATGCCCGACCGCTTGCCGCGATGGTCGCCGACGGAATTGGAACGGCTGCGGGGTGCCCCGTACGCAGCGGTGGCAGAGTTCGTACTGCGTCCATTTGTGTCCGAGTCCATTCCGCCGGATGTGCTGCGTCAGATCTGCGAAGAGTCGTATGACTTCGAGGTGCCGTTGGAACCGCTCGACGACGGCGTTTGGATCTTGCGGCTCGACCGCGGGCCGACAGCGTCGTTCAAAGATTTTGCGGCGCGGTGGATGGCGCGGGCATTGGAATATCTTTCCCGCGGGGAACGGCACACCGTCCTGGTGGCCACCTCGGGGGACACGGGCAGTGCAGTCGGCGAGGCGTTCCGCGGGCTGGAAGGGTTTCGCGTGTTCCTGCTCTATCCCGCGAACGAAGTCAGCCCGGTTCAGAAGTTCCAGTTGGACCACATCGGCGAGAACGTCACCGCATTGGCGGTGCATGGAACCTTCGATCAGTGTCAGGCGCTGGTGAAGGAAGCGTTTTTGGATCCGAAGTTGGCTCCGCTCCGCCTCACCTCCGCCAACTCCATCAACATCGGCCGCATTCTGCCCCAAGCGGTGTACTACGTGTATGCGTGGCTCCAAATCACGCAAGGTGCGGACCTTGTGACCTTCGCAGTTCCCTCCGGTAACTTCGGAAATTCGTTCGGCGGGGAATTGGCTCGGCGCATGGGGCTGCCAGTGGCGCGGCTGATTCTCGCCGTCAACGCGAACGATGAATTTCCCACGTTCCTTCGCACCGGGCAATACCGGCCCTTGGTCCCGTCACGCGCGTGCCTCTCCAACGCCATGAACGTGGGCAATCCCAGCAATTTGGCACGCTACTTTGATTGGTATGGCGGCATCCTCACGCGCGAGGGAAAAGTCCCGCGCCCGCCGAACCTCGAGGCGATGCGCCGGCAATTGGATTCGATGTCGGTGGACGATCCGGCCACTTGCGAGCGGATTCGGCGCACGTGGCAGGAGCGGCGGGTGTTGCTCGAGCCGCATGGCGCCGTGGGTGTCGAAGCATTCTACCGCCTCGGCGCTGGGCCCCGCCCCGCCGTGTGCCTCGAGACGGCTCATCCGGCCAAGTTTCCGGAGGTCATTGAGTCGGTGGTGGGATTTTCGCCGACCCCACCACCGTCGTTCAAACGTTGGGCCCAGCGGCCGCCCGCCGTCGAGCCCATGGAAGCAGACTACTCCGCGCTGGTGAAGCGCTTGATGAGAGACGTATGAGGGGCTGGATCCAGGTCTACTCGCCCGCCACGATCGGGAACATCGGTCCAGGGTTCGATGTGCTCGGCATGGCGGTCAAAGGGCTGGGCGACGTCGTCTACGCGCGGCGCCGTCCCAGCGGACTCCGAATTGTGGAAATCCGTTCTCCCACGCCGATTCCAAGCGATCCGGCCAAGAATACCGCGGCAATTGCCGCGGCCAACGTGCTGCGGTTTCTCAATGTTCGCGGGGGACTGGAGCTGCGAATCCACAAGGGATTGCCCGCGGGCTCGGGGTTGGGATCCAGCGCGGCGTCCGCCGCCGCCGGCGCATTTGCCGCCAATTGGCTTTACGGTCGGCAACTGAGTACCGAGCAGCTCATCCTGGCCGCCACCCAGGCCGAAGCGGAAGTTTCGGGCGGGTTCTTTGCCGACAACACGGCACCGGCGCTGTTGGGTGGGGCCACGCTGACGCGATGTTGCGTGCCGCTGGATGTCACCCGAATTGGCATCATCCGGCGGCTCAAAATCATCCTCGTGACGCCGGCGATTACGGTGCTCACCCGTGATGCGCGCAAGATCCTCCCCGACACCATTCCGATGCGCGCGTTCGTATTCAACATGGCCAATACGGCCCTGATCACGGCGGCCTTTGCTAAGAATGACTACTCGCTCTTTGCCCGCAGCCTCAACGACGTGGTGATCGAGCCGGTACGCTCCAAACTCATTCGCGGCTATGATCAGGTGAAGGAAAGCGCCTTGAAAGCCGGCGCCGACGGCATGGCCATTTCCGGGGCGGGCCCGTCGGTATTCGCGATCACCGACAACATAGCCAAGGCCCGCGTGATCGAGCAGCAAATGGTCCTCACGTTCAACTCGCTTGGCATTCCGTCCAAGAGTTGGATCACCACAGTGGACCCGCACGGCACGCGCCTGCTCGACGCTGGCGGACTCCAATAAGTGGCATCCTTGTAGGACCGTGAACTCTTGCGCATCGTGCCGGCACCAGTTCGCACGAACGAGAAAACCGCAGGTGGCCGGCGCGAACCTGAGAATGTGCAAGGGCCGGCGCCGATCCGCTGTCCTCGTCCATGTTGTTTTCCCGTGCTTCCCCCGGAGTTACGAACAGTGATTTGTCGGGGAATCGAGTGTGGGGTGGCCACCGAGGTGGTCCGGGACGATGGCGCGCGAGTTGTCACACGGGGCGCTCCACAATAAAATTGCGTTGATGAGGCGCGCGCGGCAAGTGGGAAGTCTTACGGGATTATTCTACGTGCTCGCGCTGTTCTCCGCGGGGATCGGGTCAGCGCTGGCATTCATGATGTATCCCGATGTGGGCATTTATGTGCCCGAGTGGACGTTCCGCCTTGTGATCGTGCTTTCGGCAGGCCTGACCTTGCTGTTTCTGATCTGCGCAACGGCGAATCTATGGTTCCGCCGGTAACCTGAGCCCGCAGGCGTTCTTGAAGGGCTCCCCACGTGCGAGGTCTCTGGATTCACACCTTTTGTTCGGTCCCACCTGGTCCAGGATGCGGCCCGTTCGCATCTCGTCACCAGTTGTGCCAAAAAATTCTCTGGATCTTCGACGAACGTGCCGAGGACCAAGGGAGCAAGTTCATCGTGACTGAACACTGGCGTTCTGTCCGTCCGCGCGTGTGCGCCTGCGCGGCGGGGGCCATGCTCGCCGCCACCGTCGCTCACGCCGATCCAGCTTGGTCCAACCGCTGGGTCTGGATCTTCGGGTTGAATCCAAACCGGGACAGCGACATGAGGGACATCGAAACCATCCTGCGCACCGCCGCGCAGCATCGCTACAACGGCGCGGTATGGTCGGCAGGCCTGGACAGTCTCTGCCGCAAATCGCCCGAAGATTTACGGCGGTTGGAGACAATCCGCGCGTGGTGCGAGCAGCTCGGGTTGGAGTTGATTCCTTCGGTGTTCTCTGTGGGTTATGGCGGTGGCTTTCTCGCACACAACCGCCATTTGGCAGAAGGCGTGCCTGTAAAAAACGCATTGTTCGAAGTGCGAGGGGGTTCGGCATGGCTGGTACCTGATCCGCCCGTAAGCATTCAAAACCCGAGCTTCGAGGACCATACGGGGCACCGAGTGGCCGGATACCGGTTTCATGACCAACCTGGACAGGTCAGTTTCGTGGACACCAACATTGCGCGCAGCGGCCGGTGTTCGCTGCGTTTCGAAAACTTCCGATCCAATCCGCACGGCCATGGCCGCGTGATGCAGGAAGTCCGTGTCCATCCCCATCGCTGCTATCGCGTGTCGGTGTGGGTGAAAACCGAGGGACTTGAACCTCGAGATTCCTTTCGTGTGCAGATCCTGGATGGTTCACGATCGTTGGCTCCGCGCGAGTTCGGGTTGGAGGGAACACGGGATTGGACACGCCTGGTGTTGGTGTTCAATTCCATGACATGCGAGGTCGTCCGCGTCTACGCGGGTGTCTGGGGTGCACGGTCCGGCCGCTTCTGGCTGGACGATTGGTCCATCGAGGAACTCGGTCCCATCAACGTATTGCGACGACCGGGCACGCCTGTGCAAGTTCGCGCCGACGACCCGACGCAGGAGGTGTTCGTCGAGGACCGCGATTACGCGACGCTGGTGGATCCCAACTTCCATCTCTACCGTTGGGACCGGCCTGCGCCGGCGATCCGGGTGCTGCCCGGCGGCCGAATTCGCGACGGCCAGCGGTTGCGAGTGAGTTGGTACCACCCGATCCTCATTCATGAGTCCCAAATCACAGTGTGCATGGCCGAGCCGGAACTTTATGAGATTGCCGAACACGAGGCAGCGCTGTTGGCACGGCATTTACGACCGCGCCGCGTGTTGCTCAGCATGGATGAGATTCGCATGGGCGGCACATGCGCTGCCTGCGCGGGTCGCGACATGGCCGCGCTGCTGGGCGAGTGCGTGACGCGCCTGTCCGCCACGCTGCGCCGCCATATCCAAGACTGCGAGGTGCTGATCTGGTCCGACATGTTCGATCCGGGGCACAACGCACACGCGCGCTACTACCTGGTCGAGGGCGATTTCACCGGTTCGTGGAACTACATTCCGAAGTCCACCGTCGTTGTCGTGTGGGGAGGGCGGCCCCGCGAATCCAGCCTGAAGTTCTTCAGCGAACACGGGTTCCCGATCGTGATCGCGGGGTACTACGATTCCGATCGGTTGGACGACGTTCGCGAATGGCTGCGGCTCGGTCGGGCACTGCCCGCGGTGCGCGGGTTCATGTACACGACGTGGCAACGGCGGTACGAGTTTCTCCCGGAGGTGGGCGCGATGCTGGTGCAACCTTGATCCCTTCGCTGACCCGAGCTCGCCGTCCGCGAAGGCCTTCAGCGCCGACTTGGCCCTAGCGGCGTTCGTATGTGCCCACCAGTTCCGCTTCCGCCAAGATGTGGCCCCGCATCGCCAGCTCCAGTTGGCGACGTGTCGCCCGAGCCGGCAGGTCCAACATCGTGTCCAGCGCGTACAGTTTGAAACGGTAGTGGTGGACACCACTCCCGCGCGGCGGCGCAGGACCGTTGTACCCTACACGCGGCCAGCTGTTCAGTCCTTGTCGGGCCTGGTCCAGTGCCGCCACCACATCGGTCTTGGGAACGTTCTCAGGAATTTCCGTTCGCGTGCCCGGGATGTTCCAGATCAGCCAATGATCCCAGATACGTCCCGCCACGGGCAACGCGTCCGGATCGTCACAGATGATGGCAAACGACTTTACTCCCTGTGGCACACCCTCCCACTTCAAGGGAGGGGAAACGTCAGCGCCGTCGGCCGTGTACTTGGAGGGAATCCGCTGGTTGTGCTCGAATGCGGGACTGATCAGCTTCATTGTCGCACCTCCCGTCGAAGGCGACTCCCCAATCGCTCCGAGTGACACCGCGATGAGCATGGCGATCCCAATGGACGCCCGCTTCATGACGAGTCTCTTTCTATCGCTGCCACTGGGAAACGTCAAGCGTCCTGCGACGCAGCCGTGGCCTCGCGTTGTAGCCGGCGCGAGCCATCACCAGCCCGGGTGCAGAACCATCTAGCGGCCACGTAGTCGAGACGCCCACACGCGGGGGCAGGAGTCGCATTCGAGCTCGGAACGCACATGCAAAGCAGTGATAGGTCTTGGCGGCCGGCCCCGAAAGCCTCGCCGTCCAGGAGGATTGGCTTGAAATCTAAACCTCGCCTCGGCAAGCTCTCATCCAAGGGGGTTTAAACATGAGCCAGTCGCGGCGACACAAATGGCAAATCTGCATGTGCGTGTTGTGGACCGTCCAGTCCCTCGCGCAGGAAATCCTCCAATTCCGCGACGCGAAGCCCGACGTGGAAGTATTGGCAGGGACGGAGACGTTGTGCGTTCTTCGGCCGGACGTGGGGCCATTTCCGTTTTTTCATCCCGTGCGCGCGCCCGGCGGTAGAATCGTCACGCGACCCGTCCTTGGCTTGGATGCACCGGACCATGCGAAGTACGATCATCCCCATCACCGCGGACTTTGGTTCACGCACGGGGATGTCAACGGTTGCGACTTTTGGAGCCTCGGACATGGGATCATCCGGCAGGAGGGGCCGGCCGAAACCGACGCCCAGCGCCGCGCACTATGCACCACCAACGTGTGGCTCGCGGAGGACCGACCTTGCCTAAGGGATATTCGCGAGTGGCTCGTGTGGGATTTGACGCGCGACCACTACATCCTCGAGTTCCGTGTGACGCTCCAGGCGCTGGACAGTCCCGTGACGTTCGGCGACACCAAAGAGGGCTCGCTGGCGATCCGGTTGACGGATGATTTGAGAGCCGATCCACCTGGGCGGGGACGCATCCAAACCGCAGACGGACACACTGGTCGCGATGCGTGGGGCAAGTTGTCCCGGTGGTGTTTGTATTCAACCGATGATATCGGCGTCTTGATCATGGACCATCCTCGCAATCCGCGTACGTCAGCCTGGCACGTACGGACCTATGGTTTATTCGCCGCCAACCCCTTTGGGCGCAAGAGCTTTGGGCTGGCGACCGAACCCCAACCGTTCCAATTGCCATCGCGTTCTTCCACCACGTTCGTCTGGGCGATCTGCATCGTTCGCGGTCAAGTGGATGCCCGCTGCGCGGACGAACTGTGGCGGCGCTGGGCCACCGATTCGGTGTCCCGCGCGGGGAAATAAACGGAGAGGAAGAATTCCCCATGAAATCCACGGCTCGACGCATGTCCAAGACTCCCGCTCCACGAATGTGCACCGCCACGCTGGCCATGGTCGTGGCCGCGATGGCCTACGCCGGCGAAGAGTGGTTTCCATTCGTAGTGCCGGCGAACTGCCTGGTGACCAACGCCACGGACTTTTCCGCCGAAGTTCCCAAGCCCGCGGGCGCTCAGGGGTTTGTCACCATCCGCGACGGCCACTTCTACCTGGGCGACCAGCGCTGGAAAATTTGGGGAGTGAACCTGTGTTTTGGCGCCACGGTTCCGCCGAAAGAACTGGCTCCGACCCTCGCGGCGCGTATGGCCCAGTTCGGCATCAACGCCGTGCGGTTCCACCATCACGATTCCGCGCCCGCCCCCCGTGGCATTCTCCGGCGGGGGGCCGACGGCCGGTGGGAGATGGACCCCGAGATGGTCGAGCGGCTCGACTATTTTCTCGATCAGCTGCACCGCCACGGCATCTACGCCAACCTGAACTTGCACGTCGGGCGCAACTACGCCGAGGAAGACGGTCCCGAGATCGCGCGGGCCCTGCCCTACGAGTGCCGGTATTCGAAGTACGTGCTCTACTTCGTCCCCGCCATGCGCGAGCGGTTGAAACGGTTCATCCGCGAGTACCTCGACCACGTCAACCCCTACCGTGGCCTACGCCGAGCCGAGGACCCAGCCATTGCCGTTCTCGAACTGACCAACGAAAACAGTTTTAGTTTGCGCGGACCGCGTCTTGCGTTGGAGCTGCCCGCGCCGTATCGCGAAGAATTCCGTCGTCAGTTCAATGTGTGGTTGGCACGGCGATATCCGAACGACGAGGCCTGGCGTGCGGCTTGGCTGGCGAACCAACCGCCGCCCGGGCCGGTGGTGGCCCGCCTACAATCGCCGGAGGATTGGGCGGCCGGTTGGCGGGTCAGCGCGCCGAGAGGCGAACGAACCCACATCCGTTGGCTCGAGCCCGTTCCAGGTCTCGGCCCCGTCCTCACCATCGAGCCCGCCTCCTCCACGCGCCAAATGGCTCACAGCGAGCTTCAGTGTCCGAACCTCTCCGTGGTGGAAGGGCGCACCTATACGATCGAGTTCCACATCCGCAGCGATCGGCCGCGGCAAGTCCAGGTGGATGTGTCGCGGCAGGGGCCGGACTCCTGGAGTGCGGTCGGTTGGTCGGAACGCCTCGGAGTCTCCAACGTTTGGCGACACGTCCGCCGGTCCTTCCGCGCGACGGCCACCCTGGAGCGCGGCGCGCGGATCTGCTTCAAGTTCGGCGACACCAACCTGCCGTTCCAGATCGCCGGGTTGGTGTTCCGCGAAGGGGGCGTGGGCCCCGAAGTGATCCAGGGACAATCCGTCGAGCGTCGGACCGTTCAGATTCCCGACGGCTCGTTGCCCGGCCAAGCTGAGGACGACGCACGTGCGTTCATGGAAGACGTCGAGCGCGAGTTCATCCGCGAGATGATCGCCTTTCTTCGCCATGACTTGCGTGCGCGCATGCCCATCACGGCGTCCCAGATCACCTACCACGGTGCCGCGATCGTGGCGGACACGTGCGACTATGTGGACATCCACGCCTACTGGCAGCATCCGCGGTTTCCGGGCCGTCCCTGGGATCCACGCAACTGGCTCATCGCCAACACGCCCATGGAAGCCGCAGCCGGCCGCGATGTACTCAGCGAACGTGCCACCTGGCGGCTGCTCGACCGCCCGTTTACGCTCTCCGAATGGAACATCCCAGCGCCGCACGACATGGCCGCATCCACCGTACCGTTCGCCGCGTTGATGGCCGCGCGGCAGGATTGGGATGGCGTGTTTTTCTTCACCTACTCGAACTCGGGTGAAGAGTGGAACCGCGACACCTTGGGAGGGTACTTCGGCTTCATCGGCCACCCCGTCAAGCTCGCCACGCTCGGCCTGTTCCGGCACCTCTTTGTTCGGGGAGACCTCCCGCCGCTCGCCAACGTGGTTGCCGGTACGGTCAGCCAGCGACCGCCCGCCGCGCTTTCGCTGCAGGCCCGACTGGGGATCATCACCAGCTCCGCGCCGTCCGCCGCTGCCTCCAATCCAGTGCCTGCGCGCCTCGCCAGCCCCGACAAAATGGTCGTGTGGGATGCCGCCGACTCCTCGCGCGCCCATGTCATCGTCAACACGCACGCGACGCGTGCGGTGTGGGGCATGGTCGGCCGCCGCACGTTCGAACTCGGCGGCTGGAAACTTTCGGTCGGTTCCGTGGACCGAGATTACGCGCTTGTGGGGCTGACGAGCCTAGACGGACAGCCGTTAGAGTCCGCTTCTCGGATGCTCCTGGTGGCGGTGGGGCGCGCTGAAAATCAGGGAATGCAATGGAACGCGGAGCGGACCAGCGTGGGGAACCAGTGGGGCCGTGGTCCCACGATCGTCAACGGCGTTCCGATCCATTGTGAACTCGAGGGACGGATCGAAGCGGTCTACGTACTCGACCCCAAGGGCGATCGTCGGGACCGTGTGCCAGTCACTCAGGCGGAAGGGCGTTCCTTGTGGTCCGTCGGCCCCGAGTGCCGAACGATCTGGTACGAACTGCTGCGCGCACCATAAGCCACGGGTGCGGAAATCTGCCGACGCGGGTCCGTTGTGACGTGGACTTCGTGCCGGTCCAACGATGGGGCTCCTCCACCGCTCGTCCTTCCAATCCTTGGACGGTTTTGTGCCGGGTTTGTCCAATCCTTGGACCACTGCGCCGCACGTTCGTCCAACCCTTGGACGAATCGGGCTGGTGTTCGTCCAACCCTTGGACAAGTTTGGCCTGCGATGGTCCAACCCTTGGACCATGCGGGTGCAGGAAGCAGTCCGGATCCCACCGCCGCGGAGTGGACTCCGCTCTTGCGGCCGCCAAGCTCCCACATTATCTTGGCAAGGGAAGTTGGACCGATGTGGCCATGCCGATCTACGAGTACCAGTGCGAGTCGTGCCGAAAAATTTCGGCGTTCTTGGTCCGGAACATCGCCGCGCACACTTCGCCGGCCTGCCCGAAGTGTGGCAGTACTTCGATGCGGCGTGTGCTTTCGCGCGTGGCCGTGATCGGAGGGCGGAAGGGCGGATCCGTCCGCTCCGCCCAGGATGAGGCCACTGCGGCGTCGGAGCACGAGGGGGCTGGCGGCGCGGGCGAAGATCTGGGCGCGGAGGATAGCTCGTTCCCCGAACCTTCCCCAGCGGAGATGCGAGAGCTGGAGTCGCTGCTGGACAGCGTGGATGAGAACGATCCGCGGTCCATGGGTCGGGCCATGCGCCGGATGGCCGAGTTAGCTCATGAGCCCATCGAGGGGGAAATGGAAGAGGTGATTCGACGCCTCGAGGCGGGGGAGGACCCCGACAAGATTGAGGAAAAAATGGGCGACGCGCTCGGCGAGGGCGCAGGAAGTGGCGGCGATTCTGGGGATGAGCTGTACGACGGCTGATCCCACCCGCGGAGCAGCTCAGCGGAGGTCATCGAGTGCGCGCCAAAGTTGCGGTGGTTCGGACCAGCCCCGCCACCGTGTTGCGGGACATCGGCCGTGCGATGGAGTTGGCGGGCAGTGGCACGGCCATTCCGCGCGGACCAGACGTCGCGCTGAAAATCAATTTGAGTTGGCACTTCTTTATGCCCGCGTGTTCCACCACTCCCTGGCAACTCGACGGTGTTATTCGGCAACTGTTGCGGGAGGGCCACCCGCGCGAGCGGTTGTTCGCCTGCCAGAACCGGACCGTGGTGGTGGATGCGCGGTTCGGCGAACGCGAACACCACCACCTCGCGGTGGTTCAGCTGCACGGTCTGCGCAACGTGCATTTGTATGAGCCCGAAGTGGAATGGGTGTCGATCCACGACGCGGTGGGCTCCATGGTTCAAAAGTTCCGAGTGCTGCACCGCGTGTATCCGCACGGGTTCCATATTCCCAAAATCCTGATCGGCAGCTCGATCGTGCACCTGCCGACCGTCAAGACCCACGTCTTCACCGGCACCACCGGCGCGATGAAAAACGCCTTCGGGGGGTTGCTCAACGAGCATCGGCATTGGGCCCACCCGGTGATCCACGAAACCCTTGTCGACCTGCTGCGGATCCAGCAGCACATTCATGCCGGGTGGTTCGCGGTGATGGACGGAACCTGGGCGGGCGACGGCCCCGGCCCACGATGCTTGAACCCACGCGTGGGCAATGTGCTGTTGGCCTCCTCGGACCTGGTCGCCATCGATGCCGTCGCGGCCCGGCTGATGGGGTTCGACCCTCTCGCCGATCTCCGGTACATCCGACTTGCGCACGACGACGGCCTTGGCTGTGGGGACCCTCGCGAGATTGAGATCGTCGGAGACCTCGAGGCAGCCCGTGAGAACTGGCGGTTCCAAGGCCCGTTCCGCCACATGTCGTTCGCGGCCCGAATGCAACACGCGATCTACTGGGGCCGGTTGCGCCGACCGATCGAATGGACGCTTCGGAGCGCGTGCGCGCCGTGGTCCTATGTGGCCAGTGTGGTGTATCACGACCTCATGTGGTATCCGACGCACCTCGGCCGAATCCGTGCGGCGATGAACTGCCCGTGGGGATGGCTGTGGAGTGTGTGGCCCAGGGTAATGTTGCCGGCCGACGACCTTCACACGCCGGGCTGGCCGGACCTAGTTGCGGTTCCTCCCCGAGTCCGGGGTCCAGTGTCTGCGTTCGCCTGGGCGTTGCGAATGTTAGGCCACACGATCGTGCAATCGTCGCGGCTGGACCGTCCCCCCGTGCGCCGCGCGCATCATTGAGGCAGGCCCGCCTGC
>Ga0272449_1003637_pt1 | contig 13072 bp, 8 predicted proteins | sample YNPCB0241_FD_198679 | JGI IMG/M metagenome (GOLD analysis project Ga0272449, IMG submission 198679) | Hot spring sediment microbial communities from Yellowstone National Park, WY, United States - YNP-CB-024-1 | ecosystem: Environmental > Aquatic > Thermal springs > Hot (42-90C) > Sediment...
ATAAACTAAAAAACAATTCACCTGACTGCTTCGGAAGCGGTTTTCTGCACCGGGCATCCGCAGACTGTGAAGACCGGACAATTGGGGGGCCGGAGAGTCCTTTGACGGATCTGCTTATCCAGCCCAACAACTTCCTTCAGCTTCCCACGCCGGGCCTCTCAATTGAGCCTCCGCTTAAGTTTGAGGAGGCTGAATCTTTCCTAAATTTCGGGTAGTCTCTGCTTTAAAACGTTCGGCTCGAATTGCCCACAGATCAGGATAGCCGTTGTTTTTTTTTGATCCCCACTCGTCCTCGGGAAAGAGGTTCGATCCAAATTCATCGGACCCGGTCGGCTCACTTTTTCAGTAGCCGTTTCAATCTTCGGTACTTCCGACGGCGGAAAGCCTCTCGCCGGGGTTTAGGTTTTGGTAATGGCTGCACTGCGTGGCACCGTTTGCATCTTTTATCATGTTTTCCAAGTTTCGATCCGCACCGTGAACACCGCCGCAACTTCCGGGCTAAAACCAATTTTGTTCGTTCACGCAGTCTGCCCACGACTAAGCACTCCTCTCCTGTGTGCAGTGTTTATTCCGCTTCAATCTGCCTGAATTCACCCAATGAGTAAACGAGCAATCGGGACTTCTCCAGTCCCACCCAAGGTTAGAGGGGCTCGGACGCTAAATCTTTGTGCCCGAGCACCCTGCCTTGGGGATTCGAGTTTGTGCGAAACGATAATCGTGACTGCCGGACCGCATCACAACCCCACAGGAATCGGGATTTCGGATGCACGAATGTTGCCCAGTGGCATCCTGGGGGGTTTTTACAGCTTAAGGCCACCGCACGGCAAAATGGTGCATCCAGCCGCCCAAAGATGGAACTACCCAGCTCCCGTCTTGGATGGGGATCGCTATTGCCCTATTCGGGGAGGGCACGGACCCTCATAGGAATCACCAAGGTAACAAATCATGATAGGAAGCTAGTCCGTGGGCTGCAAGGGTGCCGCTAGTCGGAGGAACACGAAAGAGTGCCCAAACATGGGTTGCCAAGGAAGTCAGCCGTCGGGCTAATGTCGTTGCAAATTGACCCCCTTTCGCAAACCCAAAACCTTGGCATGGCTGCCCTGGCTCAAGGTTAAGGAAGCTCCAAACCGTGGTGTGTTACTATGTTGGTGTGATATGGCACCTTTGCCGCCAATCGCCCACCTACTTGTGGGTCCCATTGATTTCCCTTTGATAGCAGACCCATTACCGAAGGTTTGCCTTTTTAGTGGGTTTTCGGGAAAATTCACATGCATTTTTCTTGTGAACCAGATTTTGGGTGTGATAACGCCGGGGACTGCACCTTGCCGAATCTGGGCAATATGGTTGAAGACACTCCAAAAACATCTTTCGAGGGTATGTTTTCCGTATGAAGCAGACGGGGGCTGCACAAATCACACCTGCCGGACTGGAAATCCTTGCTCGGGGCGAGGAGGAGACCGCTCGTTTAGGGCAAATTCTCGCCAGGTGTCTTCCAGAGGGGACCATTGTGGGACTTGAGGGAACTTTGGGGGCGGGAAAGACCCGCTTGGTGCAGGCAATCGCGAGGGCTGCCCGCTGTGACCGTCATTTCGTTGCTAGCCCCACTTTTGTGCTCGTCCAGCAATATTCGGGAGACCGGCTAATTACCCATATCGATGCATATCGGGTTGGAAGTATTCGGGAGTTTTTGGAACTTGGGGTGGAAGAATATTTCGAAGGGCCGGGAATTGTTCTTATCGAATGGGCGGACCGGGTTTCCGGGGCCCTGCCTCGGGCCCGTGTCACAATTCAGATTTCGATTGTGGGGGAAAATGAGCGGCTTTTTCTCATCCAGGCTCCCCCTGAACAGTTCCCCGGTCTGTTGGAGAGGATCCAGGCTGCTTGGAACGAGCAGCCGTGATATGTTGGAGAGCGAACGATTGGAACCTTTCTCCCTCCAAGCTCCGCCCAAGAACCTGTGTGTTAAAAACCTCGTTAGAAGCACCCAAATTTTCCCCCGGCTATCGCCGCCCACCTGGATCTGCTTCCGATCCCACACTGCTTTTTTCTTATTTTCTTGTTTTGTCAGTAAGCCTCAAGGAATACGAGGCAATGATTGCTCGAGGGAGAAACCGGTGCTTAGCAAGTTAAGCTCAAAAGCAAAAAATCGAGATTGATTGGCAATCTGGTAAGGCAAAAGGACCGATAGAGCCGCAACAAGCAAGGCCGGACAGGGTCACACGAGATCGCGAAGGCTCCGAAGCCCCACGGGTTCTCGGCTAGCAAAAGGCTCCCCGTAACGAGTTCCAATTACCCACCCCCAGGTGGCTCCTTGTTCAGTCAGCCGGTCGAGAAAGCTTGGCGTTTCAGCCCGAGGACCGGTAAGAAACTGGCTTTTGTAACAGCGAATCGCAGCAATCTTCCTGTCCCAATAGGGGGAGACATCGACTACAAAAGCAGGATTGGGGATGAGCCGCAAATGGATGCAATAGTAGTACCAAATTCGCTCGGGGTAATGGGGCTCTCCCGGCAAATCGATCTTCGTGAGTTTGGCCCAAAATCGAGCTGCTTCCGCAAGCTGGCACGCCGCCACATGATCCGGGTGGGCATCCTCCCAGTAAGGAACGAAAAGCCATCGCGGCCGAAGACGGCGAATATACCCAGCAAGCAGACCCCGAGCCTCTAAGGTGGCCTCCAAATAACGATTAGGAAGCCCCAGGTTGCCTCGCCAATCCACACCCAGGACGGCGGTCGCCTCTTCTGTTTCCTTGGCCCGTGTTTCGGGAGAACCGTAGGGAGTTGGTTCCCCGTTGGTCAGGTCCAAAATTCCAACGGCCCATCCTTCAGCCTTCAGCCGGAGGATAGTACCTCCCATCCCCAGCTCCGCGTCATCGGGATGAGGCGAGATGACCAACACATCAAGGTGAGGAAAATCCGGTTCCATCTTGTGATTTAGGCCAAAAGATGTATTTGCTTCCATTCGTTCCCGAAGGCCAACACCGATGACCGGCAAGCCTTTCCGGGGAATCCCCAAGAAGTTCGTAACCCAAGGTAGTCCGCAATACCAAATCTGGAATGCTTCCGGAGAGGTGCCTCTAAATGTAGTTGTTCCCACCAGCACGAAGCTTAATTACCAGGGCTGATGCCGGGCATCTCGGCAAAAACCCACTGGCCAGCAGGTGGACACGCAGATTTCCGAAAAAACCTTTCGTCCGCCAATCCGGCAATACATTTGTCGGACTCAGCAGATTCATATCGGCTAGTTTGTGCCTAATTATTGGTATGGCCCCAGTCACGGGGAATGACGAAGACTTCGTGTGGAACTGAAGAAGGAAGAAAACATGGCAAGAGATGAACAAGAGCCTCAGCGGATGCAGCCCCCGGCGGTCGAGATATCCAAGCACGGAGGCTGCGAAGAATTTTTGACATCTGAGGTGAGGTACCAACTTATCGATTGTTTCGCGTGTGGTCAACCTACATTTGGCACTCGGACCTGACTTCCTAAAGGCGGAGAGGAAAAACTGAACAACTCCTCCGCGAAGAAAACCCCGCAGGACATGAAACCACTGCTCGGGCAAATTGGGGGGGTTCCGCGGCAAACTAAGCCCACTTGTTTCTGAGAAGCAAAGGTAGCAAAGCCAGACCGTGGCCCACTTATCGGAGCTTTTTTGGGGTCGTTGGGAGGTCGCGAGGATTTGTCCCCGCCCAGGAAAACTCTTCGGCGGAAAACCACCAAATTGCAACCACCTTGGAAGTTAACTTACCGAGCCAGATGCCCGACAGAACAGCCGCCGTAAGCAGGAACGATCAGGGTTAACCCAACTTTAGGTCCCGGCAGAAAAGGGGGGCGTTAATTGGAACCAGCGAGGGGTTACAAACCCTTCCCATTGGATAGAATCCCCTGAGCGAAGTCGGGGCGGGCGGATTTGAACCGCCGACCCTCTGCTCCCAAAGCAGATGCGCTACCCAGGCTGCGCTACGCCCCGAAAAACTTTCTACAATTCCCTCCTTCCAACATTCATTCTACGCAATCATGAGCTTTTTCGCGAGAACCCGCCGACTTCAAAAGGTTGCTCTTCCGTTGTCTCGCGGAGGGCCTCCTAAAAAACCGGCCTCCATCAGATTTTGGAGGACACCGAGACCCCGGTCCCACTCGGTTCGATAATTCCACTCGGGTAGTTCCGGTAGTTAGGTGCAGCAAACCGGTGGCCGCCCTGCAGCACTAATGTTAGCCGGAAGTCGACTCTGGCAAAAGTTCACTTCTTGCTTGAATGAAGCTGAATTCCCCTTTTGTCCAATCCAGCGATGTTCGTCCGCAAGGCCAACCAAGATATGCCCAAGGCCGCAGATGGCGGCCGGCGTCCGTCCGGTTGATTGACGGGTGTCGGCCCATTGCAATCGTGGGTCTAGGTTTTGGAGAGCTTTCTCTCCTGTTTGGCTAGTTGTTCTGTTTCCGGGGGTGGACCAAACGAGGGGAACTACTCGCGGGTTACCATGAATTTCTCCCTAAGGGCCTGTGCCTTGCCTAGATCTTGAAGCGGCAGAGTGGTCGGGTAAGGAACTCCACATCCTCGCTAGTTCGGGTACCTTATTGCGGGGATTCGGTTTTTCCCTGTGTGTTTTTCGATATCGCTTGGAGAAACTGTTTGACTTTCGTGTAGTATTCCGACGGCAGAGGATCATTGTGGTCTGCCTTGGGAATTAGGAGGAACTCTTTTTGACCGGAGGCTGCGGCAAAAAGCGTTCGGCCGTGCTCCAGGGGGACAATGGTGTCTCGTTCCGCATGAGCCACGAAGACTGGCCCGGGATATCGCCTCAGATGCTCCAGTGCATCCAATCTGGTTCGCAAGAATGGCCAGACGGGCAGCCAAGCATAATGGTACCGGGCCATGTCTCGGATGCAGGTGAACGTATTTTCCAGAATAAGAGCCCGTGCCCCGTCTTGGCCGGCAATAACTGCAGCGACTGCTCCCCCTAATGACTGGCCGGCAAGCACGATTTCGTTTTCTGGAGTGCCCGTGCGGTTTGCGAGCCAACGCCGGGCTGCCCGAGTGTCCGCTAGGATTCCCTTTTCGCTCGGACGTCCCTCGCTCCGGCCGTAGCCCCGATAGTCGAACACAAGGATGCTCACCTCGGTCAGGTGACGAAACTGCCAAAGCACATCTGCTCGATGGGTAACATTCCCCGCATTGCCATGGCAAAAAAGAACGACGGCTAGGGGCTTCGGATGAGGTAGAAACCAACCGTGAAGCTTTGTTCCGTCCTCGGCCTCAAACCAGGCATCTTCCGCTCCTGGTGGAAGAGTCCAATCCCCGGCCGGGTAGGGCATCGGAAAAAATATGAAGGCTTCTTCCCACAACATGGCTAACCCCAAAAGTGCACCATACCCTAAGAGCATAACAAAGAGAACCCGGACCAAAGCAGGCCAATGTGCACGCCACAATTGATTAGAAAGCCGAAGCTTAGTCACCGGGTGAGTTCCCATAATTGGCGAATTTTGTCTTCGGAACGCTGTGAACCGGGTAAACCAGGGGAAAACTCCTCCTCGGATTTATTCCTAAGAGAGCGGTCTTTGCGTAAGTCTATGGTACGACTCCTGACGGCAGTCTATGGTACGACTCCTGACGGCGGAAGAGGATCGCTCGTTATATAAGGAAAGGGGCGTGGTTTTCGCTTGTGGGTGACCCGCAAGCCGAACCGCCGCTCTGCCAGCCCCCCGGTCTTCTCAACCCTATTTTTTGGGCAATGACCTATTGGGACAGAGCAATTCTAAGGGGCATTTGTCGTATGCATAAGAACTTCCGCGAGTTGCGGGTCTTGCAACCAAAAATCCTCCTTCCACTTTGGAGGAAAATTGTGTGTCCGTGCAACAAGTGAACCAGTCTTTTCAGAAGTTGGACAATCCGTAGCCGCATTGGCCCGGCCTGCAAGGGCCGAAAATTCCTCCTCGAGGATTGCTTGCCGCAAGGTCCTCCGCCGATGGGCATGGGGAGGCGGGCGGCACGAATTGTCCATGCAAGCCCCCGTGGACATGAATGCTTTTGAAGACTTCCCAGGCCATTTACTCTCGGCTGGGCAAGATATTAATCGAGAGCAGAAGATTCGCCATGTTTGGCGGAAAGTTCGAAGGTCGCAGATTTCACTCTCTTCCGTTGCTCCTGTGCTGACAAGAGGGGCCAATCATCGATCGCCGGAATGGCTGTCGCTTAAAGGCGTGTGGTTTTATGGGCAAGATATAGTTGGATATGCCACGCGGCATGGGTTTTCGACTCGGTGCTCGTTCACGCAACGATGGCGTTCCGCGTAAACCCTCTAGGCGGGCACGACAGAAGGCACAGTACTCAAATGGGAATGAGGCCGCCTTTCACTGAGTCTCTGCTAAATGCAAAAAAGCTTTCTTGGTGGGAATTGACCCTTGCGTTGACAAGCGAAGGGCCTGGTCGAAATTGCTAAAGGATGTGATGACTCGAGGGTGCGGTAAAATCTGACACCTGGTGCCCAAATCACCGGCTGATATCGGCGGAAACCAGAAACTCACGATGAACGTGGGGTGAGCTTCAGGCTTTCCCTTACCTAAGTGGGGTTCTGAGCTTCTGATGGGGAAGACCTGCCGAGGATTAAGTGAGTATCAGACGTCAGCTGCATCTTGCGTTTAGCTCGTGCGGACCGGAGCAAGCTCCCCGGCCAGGGATCGAACCTGGGACCTGGCGGTTAACAGCCGCCCGCTCTACCAACTGAGCTACCGGGGAATGGCTTCGAAAACTTTGGAAATCTGCTGAAGGTCTTTTACCGATCCGGGTACATGCTATTGGCTGATTTTTCTTAATCGCCAAGCTAGCCCCCCTCAAGTTAAATATATTTTCGCTCAAATTTTCGGCATGCAAAGGGGGGAGGATCGATTTCTGTGCGGTGAAAGTGCGAGTTATTGTCACTCGGATGATGTTCTTTCTGATATATCCCTTTTTAAAGCCGGCGGCAAATCGCTCCTCGAAGTCGGGGAAAATCGATTGAGTTAGCTACCACAAGTTTCGATGGGCAGGTCCACGAGAGGCCAAATTTAGGTCTTTCAATGATCTCTTCTGTCACGAGTGTGATTTAGTTAGTAAACTTTTCTTCCGGATGTGCTTCGTCAATCCACCACCTGCACTGGCCCGGATATTCGGGAAAACCCAGCTGCCCATTTTCCCGGCCGAATTTTTTCGGAGATTCAACAGTTGGCGGGAAATGAACACGTTGGCGGGGAATGAAATAGTGGTGGGGGGAGCGGCTTGGCCGGTACTTGCGGGCGAGGGCTGGCTTCCTTGATTCCGCCTTCCCTAAAAGAGGGGCCGGTCGGACCGGGCATCGGAGGTCGAAGGAATCGGCCTGGCGGCTTCCCGGGGAAGTGGCGTAAATTCTTTTGCGTGCCAAGGCACAGAGAATCTCGGCGGCTGCGGTTTCGTGATTGCCGAGGCCTCGTTCAGCTTCAGCCTTCACGGACTTTTGCTTGGTGCAGAGCTTTGAGCCAGTTCCTCCGAGGGACCTCCGGCCGAGGCTTATCTCCAGTTTGGTCGCGGGATCGGCGGCAGGTTCTTTGGGCTATTTCCAAGGATGCTCTTTGTCCGGGGTAGTGACAACACAGCAGCAAGCGGCCTCGTCTGGGAATGATTGCGATGTTTTTGATCTTCTCCTGCCGGATCGGTTTTAAGTGTGAGGGTACGGGACTCTGGGTTTTCTAATCCTCGAGGGGAGAGGAGCAAGAAGCACTGTCCCAGAACGGACTCTAGACACCAAGGATAATCCTCGCTATGAGGTGGTGGAATCACGTGTCTCCGATGCTTGGTTGCTGGCACCTTGTTTCCGGTTTAAGAAAAGGGAGCCATCGGGAGAATATGACTTGCAGAAGATTGGGGGTGCTTTTACCTGTTGCTGGAATCTTACTTCTGGTGTTGGGACCTTCAGGCCAGGCAAACCCTTTAGAACGTCTGTTCACATTAAATCGCGTGGAGGCGGATCCTCAAAAGGTGTACGAGTTAACACCTCAAAACGGTCCTTGGATGATCATGGCATGTAGTTTTTCCGGGCCTCATGCGATGGAGGAGGCCCAAGCCCTCGTTCTTGAGTTGCGAAGCCGATATAAGCTACCGGCCTATTTGTATAGAAAGCGATTTGATTTGGAAGAGGAGGAGTTGCCTACTCGTGTGGACCGATACGGTCGGCCGGTGAAACTTCGGTATCAGCGGGGTGAGGAGATCGACGAGGTCGCCGTTTTGGTGGGGGATTTTCCGAGTATTGATTCCCCGGAGGCCCTGGCCACCCTTCAGAAGATCAAGTATTGTAGGCCGAAATGCCTAGAAATCAGTGAAGGGAAATCTACGAGCCGAAATTTGGCTGCTTGGCGGCTCTTCTCCAGCTTTGCGGATCCGGAACGACAGAAAAAGGGACCGATGCGGAACGCTTTTCTGACGGTCAACCCGCTCTTACCCCGAGAGATGTTCACCCCCCCTGGCTTAGATGATCTGTTGGTTAAGGCGAACGAAGGGGTTGAATACAGTCTGCTTAATTGTCCCGGGAAATACACGGTGCAGGTTGCCACTTTCACGGGAAAGATTGCCATCAAGCCGGAGGAGATCGAACGCTTGAAGAGAGAGCGTTTCGATCCGTCGAAGAGCGAATTGGTTGTCGCGGCACAAATGGCACACAAGCTGGCAGAGGCTCTCCGTCTGAAAGGGTATGAGGCTTATGTTTTTCACGACCGTTACGCCAGCGTTGTAACGGTAGGCAGCTTCGATTGGATTACCCGGCAGTTACCGGACGGGACAGTAGAGTTTAATCCTCAGGTGCGGGCCATCATGGAACAATTTCGGGGAGAACTGGTCACCGAAGGGCCCATGGCCGGATCGTATGTCCCCCGAACCTTAGTGGGAATTCCTTTCGATATCTCGCCGATCCCGGTTCTTGTGCCAAAACCTTCCATTCAGACAGTGTTAAATCAAAAAAGAGGAACGTGACAAGCCGCAACTGACGTCCCACGTTTTGGAAGGGGCACCGTAGAAACAGCAAGGCCCCGGCAAAAGCGGACCGTCGCCTGTTTTTAGGCCTGCAACCGAGTCCCGGCTTGTGCTGACGGTGAAATATAGGCCTGCCTACTCCCGCTTTGGAAAACAAAAGCGGGGATAGTCCCCCGGGTCTGTCCCTCGGAAACTACCCCCACTCATCAGACAAAATAGAAGCAGGCCCGAAGGAGGTGAGGTCGCCAGGACCTTTACCAGGATCGAAATCTAAAAACTTTCGCTCTCACGCCCACCTTGAGGCGTCCCGGTCCCGGTGGTTTTAGAGCACCCGCTCAAGGTACCTGCACACTTGCACCGTCGGCTCGATGACCCAATTGATTCAAAACTGTTCGATCGATCACATAAGGAATCACCCGGACGGAAGCATCGCCCAAGCAAAAGTTTACACCCGCGGGATGAGCCGAACCGAAGTCAAATCCTACATCGGGACCGGTGTCCGTATCCGGACCGTATCCGTATTGGGTCCCGGTCGACCGCATAATATCGGGGTCCCAACCATCGGACCAACCACGGTCATCGTGCCAATCGCCAGAGAAATAATTGCGAATCCGTAATCGTTTTTCGCCCACCATTAAGACGTTCGAAGTTCCATCCCGAATATCGGCAAACGAAATTGGGGGTGTAGACCCTGCGGACCGTCCTTGCTTGGTCGCCTCGTCGATATATCGCCAATTGGTGCGGACGATAATCCCCCACCACTGGCGATTCTCCGGCACATTCCAAATCTCCCCTTGCCAAAAGTCATCCGGTGTAACCCCGGCATAGTCATTAAGCACCCGGTCACCCTGCCGGCGAACAGCAGCCCGGCTGGGGCAAAAATAGCTGGAAATTACCTGCCTTTCTAGCTCCGACTGCGTTCGCAAGTCATAAATAGCTTTTTGCTCAATGAATGGAAGAATCTGGAACATCCAGCCCAATCCTTGCTTTTCCGGACCCCAGTGACGACCGTCGTCGCTATGGTACTCCAACACCGGCCAAGGCTTTGTTCCACCGGTGGGAAATACTCGCATCACATCGGCGAAGTTGTGAATAGCAAGTCCAATCTGTTTGAGGTTATTAGTACACTGGGCACGACGTGCAGCCTCGCGGGCTGCCTGGACGGCTGGCAGTAAAAGGGCAATCAGAATACCGATAATCGCGATCACCACGAGCAACTCTACCAGGGTAAACCCCTGAGAGACCTTGGTGCTTTTTAGAGGCATGTTTTTGGACTTCATGGCTAGTTTCTCCTTTAAACCTACAAACCAACACTACCGACAAACACCGACCTACCGGCACAACCCCAAAATTGAAAAGAGATTCGCTTTGGGAACATGTGAACTGGCTCTGCGGTCTTTGTCCGACTTTTTACCCTCAGGCTGCCCAGCTTAATACTGTCAACGCTCGCAACATTTTGGACTCGTCAAGGATTTTCCCGTGCCTCCAGCGTTGAAGCAGCACAATCCCGTCCGTAGTGATCTTAATTTTCCCAAAAGCACCGAAGGCTAAACTCAAGGAGCATTTTACTGAGGCACCAGCTTGCGGAAACGAGCTTCGTCGACTTCTTCGACAGCCCCTAAACTGCTTGCCACGAAGCGACGCCCGTTTACTCCCTGCCGCTCATAGACGCACACAGGTTGCCCCGCTAAAGCAGGTGGTCCTTTAAGTTCGCCGTAAAGCACTACATAAGGCTGCTTGTCTCGTTCGGAAATAAACAAAGCATCCACACTCGGGATGCCGAACTGTTTAAGCATGCCCATGCCGCGGGTCTCGATGAATTTCTTGAACTCCTCTTCGCTAGCAGGAGGACGGCCTTGATGTTGGCCCATGAACTGCCCGTACAGCATGGCTAGCGGCTTAATATTCGATTCCTGCATTGGAGCACTAGCCCTGCCGCCACCACTACAGCTTAAAGAGAGGGACACCATCCAAACGCTGAGGATGGCAACCCCTAAGACCCCGTGGCTGTGCTTTGAAATCCCGTGTGCCCAAAGACGAAGATACATCTTCCCCCTCCTTCAATGATTCCCAAGGACCTATGACTGAAAGACCTTGAAACCCACCCGGACCGAAAGCCGTCCCTGAAATTCCCCAGTGGATTCTCCCTCTTTCGATAAGCAACTCCATATTTTGCGATTAGACCCAATTATACTTTACCAAAGTCAATCTTAAGCGTCAACAATCCCTGAAGTCCTGGGGCTGGGATTTTTTTTGATGCGTCCGGTGCAAAACTAGGTGTTAGGCAACCTACACACGGCGGAAATCGTAACCCGCCTGGAGTTTTCCCCACCGAGTCAGAGAGACCTGCGGAGATCCACTGCGAGATTGCAGGCCGTTCTACGCTGTGGAAGCCCCTCGGTGGACTGTTTTAGCCAGCCCCCTTCTATAGGGCTAGTTGAAATTTAGGAGCGGGTTTTAGCTCATTTCTCCGGAAGGCGTAGTCCGGCCTCTTGTTACAAATGGCCCTGCTGTTAAGACTTCCCGCCGAGGATCTTCGGAAACCGTGTGGGTCGAACTAGTCGGGGATAGTGATTTTGCCCTGAGGGTTAAGAAGGCGGTACAAAGTTTCCCCGGCATGATCGACCACCAAGATGCCCTCATGTTCCCGGCCGCGGAAGCTATCCACGTCCAAGCTCGCTGGGTCCCGATAGTTCAGATTTACCCGCTCCACTCGTTCCCGGGGGATACCCGTGGCCAACGTGACCTTAATTCGAGGCCTTTCGATGCCGTTTTCAAAGGTTCCGATGCCCCGCACATGGGTGGAATGGGCCAGTACACCCCATGGGACATGCCGGAACTTTTCCCACTGCTTCAAAAAGTAATCTCGCACATGGTAACCGATTTGGTCTAACCATTTGCCGTGCGTGTAGGAGATCTCCTTAACATGAGGAGCGTAGATGATTAGTTCCCCACCGTCGGCCACGATGGGTTCCAACTTGTACATTACTTTGCCTGCTACCCAAATGTCGTCGTACATCTCCGGAGCAATACCGATCACAAGCTTATAAGGCTCATCTTTGTACACGATATGAAGTTTTTCCGATAAGTCGGCAGCATGGGACCATGCTTCTTTGGGCTCGCCGATGAAGCACCCGGCCAGCTGATGATCATGAACGACCAAATTGATATTCAGAATTGGTTTAGGAATCATCTCGGCCGCTTCGTCGATGAGAGCACGTACGGGAGTGTGTTTGATGCCGATAATCTTGATGCAAGTTATCACCGCACTAAACCAATGGAAGAAATTGATGAAATCCCATTGGCTGATTCCGGGGAAGAAGTACTTTAAACCTCCAGAGAACCCGACCACCTCATGGGGGAACGTAGGGCCGAGGATCATTAACTGATCGTAATCCAAGATCATCCGATTCACACCGATAGGAACGTTTTGCTCCATTCGGCCCCCGGTGACTTCCCGGATTCGCGAAGCGGGGATTTCGCCGAGCATCACGAAAGTGTCAGGCTCGGACCACATGTGGTTGAAAATACCCACTTGGTGAAAGATGGAATCACGTTCGCCGTTGCAGATCCCGAGCATTTTGTGGATCTCTTCTTTGCTCATCGGTTGGTGCGTGCCGAGAGCAATCAGGAGGTCAAGTTTGCGGACTCGGTAGAGTAACAGGTCCACCAATGCCCGAAAGAGGAATGGCAGGGGACAACTGCGGGTTTTATCGGGAATGAGCACAAGAACTCGTTTACCGGCAAGATCCACCTGATCGAGAGCTCTTTTTAAAAGGGAATAGACCTCGGCTTCGTCAAGGTATCCGTTAGTCAAACCCTTGCCTGCAAGAAGCACCATTTTTGGCCTCCGTCGCTGAAAGCGGATGGATCAACCTTTTTGAACCTCTCTAACAAGGGTAAGTCAGGTGGCTTTTGGGAAAGCACACCCGGTTGTTCCACAGATCCGAGCTTAAGGTCGAAGCGAGAGCCCAAGGAACGCCTCCGAGTTTTTGGGCTTGCAACGATCGACATGGAAGTGAATTCCCCATGGTTTGACAAATGATAAGTGAATCGCGGGGTTGAGGCAATCCGGAGCTTATGGAGCCATCGAAGGGCGAACT
>Ga0272449_1003638_pt1 | contig 13072 bp, 13 predicted proteins | sample YNPCB0241_FD_198679 | JGI IMG/M metagenome (GOLD analysis project Ga0272449, IMG submission 198679) | Hot spring sediment microbial communities from Yellowstone National Park, WY, United States - YNP-CB-024-1 | ecosystem: Environmental > Aquatic > Thermal springs > Hot (42-90C) > Sediment...
TGAACATTGCGACTACTGGGTCTTTAATATGGCACAAAGGCCATGAATACGCGCTTCAAGCGGTGCGCAGGGTGTTGGATTATGGATACCAAGTGCGGTTCCACGTTGTGGGCGATGGGCCGGAGAGGCAGCGGGTTGTTTACACTATACAAGACCTGGGTTTGGAAGGTGTTGTCGTCCTCCATGGCCGGTGTGGTGAAGAGCAGGTGGTTCGCCTGCTCCAGCAAAGCGACGTGTTTCTTCTGTCTAGCCTGAGCGAGGGTATCTCGAATGCAGTTTTGGAAGCTATGGCGTGTGGACTGCCTGTTGTGACTACTGAGTGCGGGGGGATGCGGGAGGTTGTTACCGATGGTGTGGAAGGCTTCGTGGTGCCGGTTCGAGACCCTGAGGCAATGGCCGGAGCGCTTATTCGCCTGATTGAAAGCCCGGATCTCCGCTGCAAAATGGGGTGCGCTGGCCGTGAACGAGTCATCCGAGAATTCACGCTGAGCCAGCAGGTTCAGAAGTGGTTGGAGCTCCTGGAAGCTGTTGCATGCAGCTGGTATTCTGGAGAGCGAGCACAATGAGAGTTGTTTTGGTGGTGCCTTCATTCCCACAGGTTTCTGAAACTTTCATCATCAGCAAGTTCTTGGGCTTGCTGAAGCGGGGTTGGGATGTGCACGTGGTCTGTGGGACTAGCAGTCCTGAACAGTTGCATTGGTTCCCGGAGTTGGAGCAATCTGCACTGGCCAGGAAACGCGTCCACCGTGTTTGGCCCGTTCGCCCGAAGCTGGTAGGTGCGGCTCTCGTACCGGCGGCTTTGGTTTCCTGTTTGGCATCAGCGCCAGCCCGAACAGCTCTCTATCTGTGGAAAGGAATACGGCTCGCGGGATCTGATATCTTGCGGCGTCTATATCTTGACTACCACCTCATAAAGCTTCGGCCTGCCGTCGTCCACTTCGAATTCGGCGCACTTGCAGTGGGACGGATGTATCTGAAAGAACTGCTCAACTGCAGAATCGTTGTCAGCTTCCGTGGATACGACCTGAACTTCTCAGGGCTTGAGCAGGAGGATTACTATTCCGAAGTCTGGCAGAAGGCGGATATGCTTCATTTCCTGGGGGAGGACCTGCGTCGGAGAGCCTTGCGCCGAGGCTGTCCTCCTGACCGCCCGCATATGCTGATCCCGCCAGCACTGGATATACGCCGGTTCAACCCAAGCGCGCAAAGCCACACCGAGGTCCTCGGAACAGAGAATCGGCCTCTGAGGCTCCTCAGCGTGGGAAGATTGGAATGGAAGAAGGGCTACGAACACGCCCTTCAGGCGGTGAGGTTTTTGAAGGATAGAGGGATTAAGTTGGTATACCGCATCGTTGGTGCGGGACAATATATTGAAGCAGTGGCTTTCTGCCGCTATCAGTTGGGCCTTGAGGACTGCGTTGAGCTTCTGGGAGCGATGCCTCAGGAGCAGGTGCTGGAGCAGATGAAATGGGCGGATGTGTTCCTCCACGCGGCGGTGAGCGAGGGATTTTGCAATGCGGTGCTGGAAGCCCAGGCGATGAAGCTTCCGGTGGTGTGTTCAGATGCTGGTGGCTTGCCGGATAACGTTGCAGATGGCGTGACGGGATTCGTGGTTCCTAGAAGGAACCCTAAAGCTATGGCTGATAAGCTGGAGCTTCTGGCGGCAAATCCAGAGCTTCGCCGGCGCATGGGAAACGCGGGACGTGAGCGCGTGGAATCCTGCTTTCGGCTGGAGGACCAGATCGACCGCTTTGAGAAGCTGTATTTGACGGTGCTGGATCAGGAACGGCCGGGTATGGGCAAGGGGGTTATCTCCGGTGAAGGTTGATCTCATTATTCTCGGTGAGGCCGAAACACCCGCCGAATGGACGTTGGGAGATCAGATTTGCGTGCGGCCTGACGTGACATCAGTTGCCGCTCTTGGTGAAAAACGCCTTGGCAAGTCGCCGGCTAATTTATGGCTGTTCTGGGACCCATCGCTGGGGGTTCCAGATCCAGATAAAGTCTTGGAAGCCATTGAAAGGCCCGGGGATGTATGGCATGTAGGTCTTCGCTTGGGTATGAAAGGGCTTCCGCGGCTGATCGATACGGTCGCGCCGACTTGGATGCTCAACCGGGATCCTGATCCTGGTATTGAAGCTACATCTTGGCGGCTTTCCCTACGGGCGTGTTTGATCAAAGCGGATGTGGTTCGGCAGATGGGGTGGGTCAACCCCCGGTTTCGCACCGTTGAGGCGGCGGCGTTGGAGATGGGGCATCGGTTTGTAACTCGCGGCGTTTTCACAAGGCATATCCCTTGGTTGCTTCAAGGTTATGCGGAATGCAAGCCGCCCTTGCTTCCTTTTGAGGATGAACTACGGTTTGTGTACTATCGCTACGGTTTCAGGTGGGCTCTTTGGGCGCTGTTTCGATCAGTGCTGCGGAGAGATGTGAGCCTGAGAATGGCATTAGGTGCTTGGCGGCAGCTCTGCCGAGAGCCAGTACCGCCTCAGCCGGAGCCTTACCAGCGTCAGAGGCCGGAACGCATTCCCAATGTTGATGGAGCCAAAGTATCTGTTCTGATTCCTACGGTGGATAGATACCCGTACCTAAGGCAGGTGCTAGACCAGTTACGGCGGCAGACCATTAAGCCGTATGAGGTCATTGTTGTTGATCAAACTGCTCGGGCCTATCGAGACATGTCAATCGGAGAAGAGTTTAAGGATTTGCCACTCAAGCTCTTCTATCTTGAGAAAGCAGGCCAGTGCTCGTCGCGCAACCTAGGCCTCAAAGCTTTGACTGGAGAATGGATCCTGTTTCTGGATGACGACGACGAGGTGCCGCCGGAGCTGATCGAGGTACACCTCGACGGGGTGCTGGCGTTTGGGACCCGCGTTTCCAACGGAGTGGCGCATGTGCCTGAGGAAGGGGAACTGCCTAAAGACCATGGTTTTGTTCGAGTGTCTGGTGTTTTTCCGGCCGGTAATACGCTTGTTCACAAGGATGCTCTGCTAAGGTCTGGCCTTTTTGACCTTGCATACGACCGCGGACAGCGCGCAGACGGCGACCTAGGCATGCGGGTGTACCTGACCGGAGAGCTAATGGTGCTGAACCCGAATGCTTGGGTGATCCACCACCACGCGCCTTCCGGCGGCCTGCGCAAGCACAAAGCTAGGGTTGTGACCTACGCAAGCAGTCGAAAATACCTGACACATCGGAACTTGGCAAGCGTGTGGGATTTGTACCTGGCTAAGCGGTACTTCAGAGACGACCAGGTAAGGGAGATGCTTTGGCTTGACGTGCTGGGCACATTCAGCATCCGTGGAGGCCGGTTGCGCAGACTTCTAAAGGCGTTTATAAGCTTGGTGTGTCTGCCGCACACTTTGTTGGTCCTGCGCAGGCGGGCTTTCCAGGCTGAGGAGATGCTCAATCGGTACCCGCAGATTCCGAGGCTTCAAACGACAGGACCGGAGATGGGGAACAATGTTGCATCTGATGAGATGGGCAGTGGTTAGAATACCAAGCTCGCTGCGGAGCAGGTTGGGTCTGCGCCCGAGGTTGGTACGGAGATCCATTTTGGGACGCGAAGTACTGGTTCTGGATGGGTCCGTAAGGGAGAAAGCGGACTACGACGACGCATGGTGCTTGGCATGCGCTGCGCACTCGCGTATAGTGTTTGATGTTGGCTCAAATGTGGGGCAGGCGGCGCTGCCGATGCTGTTGACCGGGGTCCCGGAGCTGGTTGTGCTTATAGATGCTAATCCGCAGGCACTGGCCTACGCGGCGGAGAATATTTTCCGCAACGGGTTGTGGCGGCACAGTCAATTCGTGTGCGCCTTTGTTGGTGCTACCGGGGGGGACGCTTCGCTTCTGGACTGTGGGCACAGGTGCGGCAGGGAGCTCCTGTCCGCAACATGCTGTTACGGCGGCTAGAGCAGATAGCCGCTTCGAGGTCCCAACAATTACGCTTAACGAGGTATGCAGTTGGCTTGGTGTCTGCCCTGACTTTGTAAAAATTGATGTTGAGGGTGCGGAGTCGATGGTACTTGACGGAAGCAGAGACTTTGTATCAGGCAAGCAGACAAGGTTCCTGGTGGAGATGCATTCGAACCCGACTCTGCGGATGAGTGCAAACGCTGAGAGGGTGCTGAAGTGGTGCAGTGAGATGGGATACAAGGCGTGGTATCTGGCCGAGGCCGTGGAGTTGACGTCTGCAGAGCAAATTGCGCACCGCGGTCGGTGCCACCTCCTGTTGCAGCCGGTGGATTGGGAATACCCGGAGTGGTTGAGGGGCATACGGCAGGGAGCCGAACCGTCGGAAGGGCTGACGCACAGATGCATGTAATGCATGTTATCGACGCATTGGGCTTGGGCGGAGCGGAGCGGATGCTGGTGGATATTGCGAATGCAGCCGCCGCGGATGGCCACAGGGTCTCTGTATGTGTGACGCGGTCAGGGATATCAGAGGAGTACAGTTTTCATCCGGGCGTTCGCCTTTGGGAGATAGGTCGTAAGTCCCGCTTTGACGTGAAAGGCATGTTGCGGTTCATGGCTTTGGTTAGGAGGGAAAAGCCTGACGTGCTCCATGTGCACGGCCGTTCCACGGCTTCCTTTGTAGCCTTGGCTAAGGCCATGGGCGTTTTCGAGACGCCTCTTCTCATGCATGACCACTACGGGATAATAGAGGTGGATACAACTGTGCCCTGGTGGTTTTGGATATGGGGGAGAAGGGCTATCGATCAGTATGTCGGTGTCTACGACAAGCTGGGTCGATGGGCGGTGGACGCTGGGATTCCTGGGGACAGGGTGAGCGTGATCGGCAACGCTCTTGACCTCACCCGAATATCCTCTGCCCAGCCGATTGATGTTCGAAGGCGGTTTGGCGTTCCGGGGGAAAAGCTTGTTGGCGTCATCGTCTGCGGGATACGGCCCCAAAAGGGGATCGATATCCTGATGCACGCGCTGGCCTTGGCTGTATGTCGGATGCAAACTGTTGTCTTGGTTGCGGGCGAGGCTCGAGACGACTCATACTTTGCCTACTGCAAGGCACTCCGTAAGGAGCTGGAGCTTGAGAACACAGTGATGTTCGTGGGCGGGTGCACCGATGTGCCTGCGTTGCTGAAAGGGGTTGACTACGCAGTGATGCCCTCCATCAGCGAGTCGGGCCCCCTCGTGCTGATCGAGTACATGGCCACGGGGCTTCCATTCGCTGCATCACAGGTTGGAGATATATCTCGAAGGGCGGCGGAAAGCGGTGTTCCCGGTTTTGTCCCGCCTGGGGATGCGGCCGCTCTAGCGAAGGCCATTGATGAAATTCTTTCGCTATCCCGGCAGGAACGCGTCGAGAGGGGCCAGTTCGGAAGAGATGTAGCACTGCGAGAATTCGATATCCGGGTCGTCATGCCGCGCTGGTACGCTCTGTACGACAAGATGATCAGGCGCGAAAGATGAGACTCCTAATCGTGTCTAACATGACCCATTATTGTGATGGAGGGCGTATCCTGGGTCACGGGCCTACGGCGCGAGAGATCAACTATCTGGCGCGCATGTTTGATGTGGTGCGCCACGTAGGTTGCCTGTACCCTGGCGATCCGCCTCTGAGCATGCTTCCTTATGAGGCTGGCAATGTAGTCCTGGTTCCTGTTCCGCCGTCGGGAGGGGAGTCCCTGCGGGGCAAGCTGGGCATTCTCAAATGCCTTCCACTGTATGCGCGGACCATACTTCGGGAGCTTCCAAATGCGGATGTCGTTCACGTGCGCTGTCCGGCGAACATAAGTATGCTTGCGATCGTCCTCCTGGCCTTTGTGAAGCACCCGCGAATCCGATGGGTGAAGTATGCCGGCAACTGGCATCCAGATGGACGGGAAGCATGGTCATACACGTTCCAGCGGTGGTGGTTGAACAAGGGCCTCCACCGCGGTATAGTGACGGTGAACGGGCGGTGGCCAGGCCAACCTCCGCATGTGCATTCGTTTCTGAATCCGTGCTTGACGCAGGCTGAAGTCGAAGCAGCTAAGGAGCTAGCCCTGAGGAAGGAGCTGTCGCGACCGGTGAGGTTGCTGTTCGTGGGTCGGCTGGAGGAAGCGAAAGGCGTCGGCAGAGCTCTGCGGGTACTGCATAAGTTGGTAATGCGTGGGTGCGATGCCGTGTTGGACCTGGTTGGCGATGGGTCTGAGCGTACTATATTTGAGAGGCTTGCCGATGAGCTTGGCATTCGCGAGCGCGTCAACTTCCATGGTTGGCTGCCGCGGACGGCTTTGGGGCCGCTGTACGCTCTTGCTCACATCCTGGTGTTCCCTAGTAGTAGTGAGGGCTGGCCCAAAGTCCTAAGTGAGGGGATGGCATACGGAGTGGTGCCAGTGGCTGGAGCAATCTCCAGCATACCGCAGATTTTGGCGCAAACCGGCGCCGGAATCGCCGTTCCGCCCCACGATGTGGAGAAAATAACAGACAGCGTGGAGGCGCTTGCATCCAATGCGGATGAGTGGAAGCGGCTGTCTGAGAAAGGGGTGGAGGCCTCACCGCTATTCACATACGAAGCCTATCTGCGTCGAGTGGCTGAAGTGTTGGGTATTGAACCGCCGAGCGAGTTTGCTTCGGCCGGAGGTTTGGGAGAATCCAGATGGCAACCTCTGGAGTACTGACTTCTGGACCTGAGTCAAACCACGAGCTGGTATCATCGTTGGTGGAAGAGAAAGTCTCCGGTGGCTTGATAAGCCGTTCGGAGCTCAAGTGGCTGGTTTTTGCCGGCTTGCACATCCCGTTGGCTTTGCTCATGCGGTACGACCGGTCGGTGGCAACCGCGCACGCCGTACTGACGCTGGCAGTGGCTGTGGCCCTGGTGCTGGTGAAGCGCAGGCGCGATCCAGCAGCGGCAGTGGCGGCGGGCTACATAGTCGGCGCAGAGGTGCTGTGGCGGGCGGCACGGGCCGGGGTATTCTGGGAGTTCGGAAAGTATGCGGTTGTGGCTGTTCTCGGGTTCGCCGTGTTAAGGCGGCGCACGGTGCCGCGGTCGGCTTTGGGACCGCTGTGGTATTTTGCTCTGCTGTTGCCTTCAATTGTACTCCTTGCCAGCTTGGATCTGGAGAGAATAAGGCAGGAGGTAAGCTTCAACCTATCCGGACCCTTGTGCCTGGCGGTGTGTGCCCTTTATTTTTCGGGCTTAGAGGCGGATTGGCGGCTACTGAAGCGGATTTTGATGGCTGTTGCGGCCCCAATAGTTGGGTTGGCAACCCTTGCTTTGTACTCACTGATGGCAGCCGGACGAATACAGTTTTCCACAGAGTCAAACCCCGCAGCCGCAGGCGGGTTCGGACCGAACCAGGTGTCACAGATCCTGGGGCTTGGGGTGCTGTGCTGTTGGCTTTTGGCCATAGGTTTCGAACGGCGCCGTTTGATGCGGTTAGCTTTCACGGTTCTGTTTGTGTGGTTCCTGTCGCACGCACTGCTTACGTTTTCGCGCGGCGGGGTCTATCTGGCAGGATTGGGTATCTCGGTTACGCTGCCGTACTTCTTGCGACTGCGGTTAGTGCGGCGGCGGACAGTGTATGCCCTCGCGGTGCTGGTGCCACTGGCTGTGCTGTTTTTGATACCAAAGCTTGATGCGTTTACCGGGGGTTTCCTTTCCAAGCGCTACTCGGATACCAGCGGGACTAACAGGGAAAAGATTGCATCCGCCCACGTGAAGGCATGGCTGGAGCATCCGTTGTTCGGTGTTGGACCTGGTATGGCGAAGCTTGAGGTGGCAGATGAGCTCGGGCACAGTGCCGCGTCACACACGGAATTCACTAGGCTGTTAGCAGAGCATGGGTTGTTCGGTCTAACAGCCCTGGCGATTTTGCTGGCGAGCGCCTTGCGTCGATATCGGGGCGCTGGGACTCCGCTTACGAAGGCCTTTGTGAGTGCCTGTTTAGCATGGTCGTTTGGTGCGATGGCAGGCTATGCGATGCGGGTGGCGGCAACCTCGTTCGTGATGGGGCTGGCATGGTGCTCTCTGCAAACCGATGAGGAGCGCTGCAGATGATTGCGTCTCGGTTACCTCCTAATACGGTGGTGGAACAGCGAAGAGTGATGCTCATCGGCAACCACTTGTCGAAGTGGGGGGTGGCTTCGAGGCAGGTGTGCGAGGAGCTGGCCGACCGCCTGGAAGCCCGCGGCTGAGGGGTGGCAATGTTGGAGGTGGTGGCAGTTGGCGGCTAAAACTTCGTGTATGATCTTCTGGGACTTTGATACGCAGTGGGGCGCAGACAGGTGTCGTGGCAGGTCAAGCCCCCGGGTCCAAAGCTGGGGATCTAAGGATTTCAATGGAGTGGAACGGCTCTTAGCAATCCATTCGGAGTACAATGTTCCTGCGTGCTTTGCTATTGTCGGATCAGCCGCATTGCCCGGTAGCCGGCCGTATCACGATCCAGATCTTATCAGGCAGATCCACCTGAATGGCCATGAAGTGGCAAGCCATACACACCGCCATGACTGGATCCCTGGAATGACCAAAGAAGAACTGCTGCGGACTCTTCGTGAGAGCAAAGAGGTGCTAGAGCAATGCATTGGAGCGCCTGTATTGTCTTTTGTGCCACCCTACAATCAACCATGGGACTTTCCGCAACGCCTCGCCTTCAGTTTCTCTGAAAGGCGCGAGGTTCGTGGCTCTCGAATCGATGTCACGGGACTCTGTTCGGCATTAGCTGAGAGTGGTTACCAGTTCTGCAGGCTGCTGTACAGAAACGTGTTTGCTCAGATCGCAAAACGCTTAACGGGACGGACGTTCCCCAGACCGGAATCTCCGCAGGTTGTAGCCGGAATTGTGTGTTTACGTCTCAACGTTGTGGGTTTCGGAGCCGATGCGCACAAAATGCTTGATGTGTGCCTGGCGAAAGGAGGGTGTTTGGTTACCTACGGGCATCCACGCGGTGTGTTGGGCAGCGGGGACCAATCGGAGGATATGGTTAGGCGGTTCTTCGAGCGCATTGCGTATCTGCGAGACGCCGGGGCTTTATCTATCGTGCAACCGCGAGATATCGTGAGAATGGTAGCTACGAGGACGGTGTAGACAGTCGAGCGCTTGAATCTCCTAGGAGTGTTAGGAGCGTCAGGTGAGTCGCGGAGTTCTATTGTGTGGCAACCACTTGTCGAAGTGGGGGGTGGCTTCGAGGCAGGTGTGCGAGGAGCTGGCCGACCGCCTGGAAGCCCGCGGCTGGCACGTCATCCGCACATCCTCCCGCCGTGGCAGGCTGGCCCGGCTGGCCGATATCCTCTGCACCGTAATCCGCCGGCGCCACGAGTACTCTATAGCCCAGGTGGATGTGTTCAGCGGTCCCGCCTTCCTGTGGGCCGAGGCAGCGTGCACAGCCCTGCGCTGGGTCCGCAAGCCGTACGTCCTCACCCTGCACGGCGGAAATCTGCCCCAGTGGTCGCGCGGCAGGACCGGCCGCGTGCGCAGGCTGTTGAGCGGTGCCGGAGCCGTCACCACGCCCTCGCGCTACCTCCTGGAGCAGATGCGGGAGTACCGGAGCGACCTCATCCTCCTGCCAAATGCGCTGGAGATAAGCGCGTACGAGTTTCGGCCCAGAACCGCGCCCCAGCCGAGGTTGATGTGGCTGAGGTCGTTCCACGAAATGTACAATCCATCGCTTGCCGTTAAGGTTACCGCACTGCTTGCCGAAGAATTTCCCGATGTGCGGTTGACGATGGTTGGTCCGGACAAGGGCGACGGAAGCCTGCAGAGGGTGCGGCGCACCGCCGAGGAGCTTGGCATAAGCGAGCGCATCGAGACCCCGGGCGGGGTGCCCAAGCGCGATGTGCCAACCTGGCTGAACCGCGGAGATGTGTTCTTGAATACGACGAACGTGGACAACACGCCGGTCAGTGTGATTGAAGCCGGGGCGTGCGGTCTGTGCGTTGTGAGCACAAACGTGGGCGGACTACCGTACCTTCTGGACCACGAGCAAGACGCGCTTTTGGTCCCGCCGAACGACGCGGAGGCGATGGCGGATGCGGTGAGGAGGGTGTTGAAGGAGCCGGGATTGGCAGAGCGCCTGTCGCGGGCCGCCCGCGCTAAGGCGGAGGGGTTCGATTGGTCGGTTGTACTGCCGCGCTGGGAGGCGCTGTTGGAGGAGGTGGCTGGGCGGTGAAGGAGTTCAGTGCGGACAGGGTGCCGCTGCGGCTCAGGCTGGCCAGGCTGCTGTGCCGGCGGATGCCACCTTTGGTGTCTCAGCGTATTCGGAGTTTTGTCTATCCGCAAAAGGCCGCCTTCGCCGATAACCACGAGTTCATGGTCACAGCACAAACGGGTTCACGGTTCGCGGGTTCGACTGGCGATTTCCACGCCTATCCTTTCGCGGTACACGGGTACTACGAGTGGAGGAATTGGGCAGTGGCGTTGGCGGTGTGTGGTCCAGGGGATACCATCTGCGAAGTAGGTGCAAACGTTGGAACAGAAACCGTTGGCTTCAGAGATATAGTGGGCGAAGCTGGCCGTGTCCACGCTTTCGAACCTATGCCGGCTAACGCTGAAGCTCTGCGCCGGCTTGTTGAGATTAACGGCTGGAGCAACGTGGCCGTACACGAGGTTGCGCTTGGTGCTGTGCATATGGAAGCGGAGTTCGTACTACCTGAGCATAGGTGGGCATCTGGGGTAGGGCATTTGCTTGGCCCAAAGGAAACACCGCGTAGTACTACTGTTAAGGTGAAGGTGATTCCGCTGGATAGCATGAAAAGTGTGGTCGGAACAGTGCATGCTATTTTCATCGATACCGAAGGAGCTGAGGTCGATGTTCTATCGGGAGCAGTCGAGGTGATATCGACCAACCGGCCTGTCATAGTTCTGGAGTCGTCGCCAAGGCTGTTAGCCCGCTCGGGTAAGAGCATTGGTGACTTGCAGGGGGTCTTAACGGACATTGGCTACACCGCACGGGAGATAACACGCTTCGGGCTGGCAAGCCCCATGAAGGCCGATTTGGGCAAAGCAGCTAACTGGTTGTGCCTGCCGGATGAGAAGGCTGACCTGACGTATCGCATCAGCCGCTATATACTGCTGTGCGGTGCGTTACCGTGCATCGCCGGCGTCAACCCAATGACACGGAGGGCCGCATCGTGAGCCAATACAGGTACTTCATTGGCGTCAGCCTTGGGGAAGGGGCGATCCCCGACCACTTCCGAGCCCTAGCTAACGAGCTCGTCAGGAGAGGACATGAGGTTGTTTTGCTACCTTGGGGAGCAGGAGCAAAGGAGCAAGCTCGGTCTGGCAACCCTGCAGTGGTCCCCTGGCCGTCGAAGAGGCCCACGAAGCTTCAGGATGCGATGTTCCTACTAAAACTGATAAGGCGGCATCGGCCGCACTGTGTAATCGGCAACTTCGGCGCAGTCAACGTTATGATGTTGATTGGATGGTTGGCAAGGGTGCCGCAAAGAATTGCTTGGTACCGCACACTCAGCGGGCCGATTGTTCTCGATTGGAAGGGGCCAATGTGGCTTCTTTCGTTCTTGAACTGGCGCAAAAAGCTTGTGTACCGCCTATGTACCCATATCATCGGCAACTCCAAAGCCGCAGTGGATGACGTATGCCGCGTGTACGGCGTCCCGCAGCATAAGTGCTTGTTTTTCTACAACACGCTGTCGGACCCTTTGCAGACGATTGCCGTTCCTCACGAGAAGCGCGAAGGACTAGTGGTGTGTGCAGGACGGTTCCATCCCTGTAAAGGACAGGATGTTCTTGTTGAGGCGGCCGCAATCGCACGGAAGCAGGTTGCTTCCCTGGGACTCTGCTTTCTAGGCGCAGGGCCGCTGTTAGATGAGTGTGCGGAGAGAGCGAGGAAACTTGGCATCGATGGGATTTGCGAGTTCAAAGGGAGCGTGCCCCACGACCAGGTGCTGAGGCAAATGGCGGAAGCCAGCGTCACCGCCGTGCCTAGCAGAGACGAGGCATTTGGGCTGGTTGCTTTGGAAAGTATGGCCGTGGGGACTCCGGTTGTTGCTAGCCGTGTGGGTGGTTTAGCCGAGATCGTGCGTGATGGGATTGACGGATTCTTAGTGCCTCCGGACGATCCCAAGGCACTCGCTGAAAAACTTGCCGTTCTGCTGAGCGATCGTGAGATTCGCGATCAGATTGGTCGGAATGCCCGCCAAAGATTCCTGGATACCTTCGAACAAAGCAAAGTGGTGCAGGAACAAGCCAATTGGTTTGAGAGGATAGTGGCTGAGGCCGTGCAGAGGGGCTGACGGTGAGGGTTCGCCTTTGTCTCTTTCTCTTATGCAAGCCTCTCGTCCACGGTCTGCACACCGCGGGGAGAAGGGAGCGCTCGGTTTCCCTCTCCCGGAACAGGGAGAGAGGTTAGGGGTGAGGGCAAGGGAAAACTGTGTAAGTCAGCTCTCACCCACTCGGCGGGAAGTTAGGTATGCGCCAGGGGTGAGCACAAGAATGCCGCACACGCTTCTGCCGAAGAAGCGGCCGAAATGCTCTTTATCGCCGGTCAGCAGGTGTGTTGCACCGCACTCGAGCGCGGCGGAGAGGATTGGGCGGTCCTTTTCTGGCAGGCTGAGCAGTTCGGGGATGCTTGGGTCGGATTTGCTCTTGGGCAAGACAACGAGTTTGGAGGCGAGATGCTCAAGAATAGGCAAGGCATTGGGCCTGGTGAGAGCGATATTTCTGCGTGCTTCTTCCACCGCGTGGGAGGATGTAAAGAGGATAACGTCCTCAAGCTGCCAAAGGCGCAGAAGAGGAGAGTTGTTTCGGTAGGCAGCGGAAAAGAGTACGTTGGCGTCGAGGAAAAGCTTGTCCACGGTGGTGGTTTACGCAGGCTTCTCGTGGATGATAGCATCCGGGTCGAGGCCCATGGCGCGAACTTCCTCGCGGGCGCGGGCATAATCCTCGGAGTTCACGGCGTTGGAGAGAATGAACTGAGCGATTCGCTCAGGAGTGTATATTTCGACGGGAGGTGTGTCAGCGGGTCGGATCAGGATGCCGTCGTCTCGCTCCTCTGCGATGACGGTGGATCCCTCCGTTATGCCGAACTTCTTTCTGAGTTTGGCGGGGATGGTCACGGTTCCGCCCCTGCCGACTTTGGCCGTCTGGGAAAGTTGTTTGCTGGGCATGGAA
>Ga0272449_1003640_pt1 | contig 13069 bp, 10 predicted proteins | sample YNPCB0241_FD_198679 | JGI IMG/M metagenome (GOLD analysis project Ga0272449, IMG submission 198679) | Hot spring sediment microbial communities from Yellowstone National Park, WY, United States - YNP-CB-024-1 | ecosystem: Environmental > Aquatic > Thermal springs > Hot (42-90C) > Sediment...
CAAAATTCCTTTCCTTTGGAGGGATTCTGGGGATGCTCCCATCTTTCTGGGAGAGACCAACCAGAGAAATCCCTAAAAGGAATAACCCAAGGACCCCTAAAATTAGCCAATACCTTTTGGTTAGATAACCCATCCATTAACCTCCAGATTTTTTCTATTCAAATTTTATGCCATTTTCAAATTTTCCCTCCCTTTGCAATCCCTTATCTGTAAATGAATTCTAATTTAAGGTAATGATGTTCAAAATTTTGTATACAAATTTTTGAATAATGTTCAATTTTCCGAATTCAAAATTTATTATGTTCAATATTTTGAACAAATACTGTTAAAAAAATTGACATAAAAATTGGTAAAAAAGATTTAAATCTTCGGATTCGCATAGCAGTAAAGGCAGGAATGGGGGCAACTCTGGGTATAACTTCCAATATCAACAGAGTAATTACATCCACAATCCTTTCTCTGTCCATGGTCTTTTCTAATTTCAACCTTTTTCCCTTCAGGATGGAGTCTGTTTAAAAGTTCTCCATCAATACAAGATGCCTTCTTTGCTCCTAAATCAAGGGTCTCTGGATTGCAACAATTTAGAAGTTCAATTCCATGTTTATCTGCAATTTCATATATCTCTTTCAATATTTCCCTCTTCCTTTCCTTTTCAATACTAACCCATTCAATCTTAGCTTTTTCAGCCCTTTTAATACATTTTGGATAAATGCTCATAAAACTGAATATAACTCTCTTTACTCCTGAATCTCCAACAGCTTTTGCTATGAAGGGGAAAAATTCTATGTTGCTTTCAGTTTTCCCATCCTTTTTCCAGTAAATTATTGGGTCGAATCTGATAGCAACCCTTTCAGGATTACCTGAGATTTTTACAAGCTTCTCAATCTGAGAAACTGTTTTTTCAGTTCCTGGAACAGCTGGCTCAAGAAAAGTTCCTCCAAGCCCAGTTATTGTAAAGAGGAAATATAGCTGAGAATATTCTAACAGGATACTTCTTAAATCAAATTTATTAGAAATTAGATTAGAAAAATCTTTACTCCATAAAACAATAGTATGAACATTTTCTAAAGAAAGGTCAACCTCATATTTCCCCTTGAAGGGACCAAATACTTCAGCTTTTCTCTTTTTAAAGGATTCCCTGAGATATTCTGGGAAATGAGCAATCAGGTCAGTTCTGCGGGAGGCACTTATTATCCTTGACATTACTCCTTCCTCCAGTTATGATTTTAACCTCTTTTTGAATTTTATGGCAACATTAAGAGGTATAGGAATTTCAAAATTTTTTGGTGATAAGGAGGTTGTAAAGGGGATAGATTTAGAGGTTAGGGGAGGGGAGATTGTCGCCCTTGTGGGAAGGAATGGAGCAGGGAAAACAACAACTTTTCAAATAATAGCAGGACTTCTAAGACCAAATAAAGGTAAGATTTTCCTCGATTCCGAAGATATAACCCATCTTACATCCCATGAAAAATCTATAAGGGGGATTGTATATCTTCCCCAGGAGCATTCAGTTTTCCTAAAAGCAACTGTTGAGGAAAACATTTCCCTTGTCCTTGAAGTTCATGGTTTACCAAAAAAGAGGATTAAGGCTATAACCTCAGAAGTTCTCGAAACTCTTGGATTGTCCCATTTATCTCGTCAGCCTGCATATACCCTTTCCGGTGGTGAAAAAAGGAGACTTGAAATTGCAAGAGCCCTTTCAATAAATCCCAAATTTCTCCTTATGGATGAACCCTTTTCAGGGGTTGATCCCTTAACTGTTGCTGAACTCCAGAAAATCTCACTAAATTTGAGAGAAATGGGAATTGGAATTGTTATATCTGACCATAATGTTCGTGATACCTTTGAAATTTCTGATAGAGTATATGTAATTCACGAAGGGATTGTTCTTGTTGAAGGGACTCCTCTTGAGGTCTCATCCAATGAACTTGCAAGAAAATACTTTCTTGGAAGAGATTTTAAGTTCGGGGAGGAGAGAATTGAGATTTAAAATTTTTGTCCATCTTCCCTTTCATGTTTTCTGGAAATATTCTGAAAGACTTTTAATTTCTGGTTATGGACCAGAGATATATTTCAATTCAAAAACAATTGAAAGGGATAAAAGGGAAATTGAGGAAGTAGCAAAATTTTTGAAGGATAATTCAATTTCCTGCACAATGCATGCTCCCTATCTCGATCTTTCCCCAGGAGCAATTGAGGAAAGGGTGAGAGAATTAACCTTAGAAAAATTATTGAAGGCAGTTTCTGTTGCCAATATTTTAAAACCAATCTCCGTTGTTTTTCATCCTAATTGGGATCACTGGAGATATGAGGATGATGCGGAAGAATGGCTCGAAAATGCAAGGGAAACATTTTTGAAAATTTCTGAGAAACTTGATCCAGAAATTCCTCTCCTTTTTGAAAATGTCTATGACCAGAATCCAGAGATTCTTCTAAGACTAAGGGAGAGAATTGATCTTAGAAGGGTTGGATTTTGCTTTGACACAGGGCATTTCCTTAATTTTTCGACAATCCCATTGAAAGAATGGCTCGATAAGATAAAAAATTTCTTAATGGAAATTCATCTTCATGACAATATGGGGAAAAGGGATGAACATCTTGCCATAGGAGACGGAAGATTTCCTTTTAAAGAACTTTTTACCTATTTAAAAGAAAATTCTCTCCTTCCAGTTCTTACAATTGAAGCTCACTCCCTTGAAAATCTAATAAAGGGAGAGAGTAAATTGAAAGAGATATTAAAAGATGTTTATGGAGATCCCTCTTAAAAATTTATTGGAAGGGAAATAAAGTTTCCCCCCTATTTCTCCATATTTTCCAGAATTCCTCCCAATCCTTATCGTCGATTTTTCCATCAGGGTAAATATCAGCCAGAGGATTCCAGTTATCTGGAGCTGGAATTGCATTTGGACCAACTCCAAATTGCCCCAAATGGATTATTAAATCAACCGCATCTCTAAAATCAATTTTCCCATCCAAGTCAAGATCGCCGAGAAGAGCTGGTTCAAGATACCTTGCAAGGTGGGATATGGTTAAGAAATCAATATAATTTTTTGATGGAACTATCTGGGAATTCGGAGGATCAGGGGTAAAGCCATGACCTGCATTTTTTACCTTGATTAGAGCACATGGATTTCCTGCAAGCCTCAATTTCTCAGCCATAACTTCATTCTGATTGTAGGCAACAACTTTATCTTTATCTCCATGGATAATTAGTATTGGAGGGTCATCCTTTGATACATATGTGACAGGAGAGGCTTTTATTGCAACTTCTATGCAAAAGTAAGGGTCACAACCAAGGAAATCCATAACAGTGGGGTGCCCAGCCTGAGTAGCCTTTGTAAGATCAGAGGGGCCGAAATGGTCTACAACTGCGGATACTCTTGAAGAGATATTTTCAAGCCCTTCTCCTTCAAGCCCATCATTCTTATCAGCGGTTCCCATAAGAAGAACAAGGTGACCTCCTGCTGAGCTTCCCCAAATACCAATTCTATCCGGGTCTATTCCAAATTGTTCTGCATTTTTTCTCAGATATCGAATTGCAAGTTTACAATCGTTTATATGAGCTGGAAAATGGAATTGGGGAGAAAGGCGATAATTAATTGACGCAACTGCAAAACCAAGTTGAAAGAGCATTTTTGCATCACTTCTTGAGAAAGCACCTTCTTTATCACCTCCTTTCCATCCTCCACCATGGACGAATACTGCAAGGGGGACTTTTTGGTCTTTACAAATTGATGGTTTTGCAATGTCAAGCTTTAAAGGAATTCCATCAGCAATTCCGTAAATAACATCCTTTTTAATATCGAGCTGGGGAGTAGGAGCAGAAGGGTTCGGTGGTAAAGATCCTGGAACTACTCTTCCTCCAAGCTTCCATTCAGCAAAGGTATTTATGGCAGTTGATAAAAATAAAAGAATTAAAAAGAGAATCTCTTTCATTTTCACCTCTATTTAATTATCCTTCCTCTCTGTTTTAAGTTTCAGTAAAAGTTTTTTTTATCTAATTATTATTGTTCTTGATCCTGTATCTCCAAATCTTGGATTTACAACATTACTGTAAATTGAGCCAAAGGTGTAGCTCAGACCTATTGAAGCCCAGTAGTCATAGGTTGTCTCAAGCATCCTCCTTCTCAGAAGAACCTCTTCAAGACTTGTGCCAGCTTTTGGAAGGGAGAGCTGGTCGTGAATCCTTGAGTAGCTTCCAAAAATATTAAGAGAAAGTCCCTTGACGATTCTGAGGGATATGTCTGTGAAGATCTCAAGACGATTTTTGTTGAAATCATGGAAAAAATGGCTTCCTTCAAGGGTTGTGCTTATTGAGCCCCATTTTTCCTTAAGTTCCAAGGTCACGGACAAAGCCTCTTTCAATAGTCTTTCGTAAGTTTTGTCATAGATTGTTTCTTCCCTGTATTTTGCTGATATAAAGCCTAATAAATAAAGGATTCTAAGTTGCCTTCTTGTCGATTGAGAATAGGGGAATACATTGAATTCGATAGCAGGCGCAGGAGAAACAGACAGTTTTATATTATCGTATGTTGAGGATCTGATATTGAGCCATCCTCCTATTGACCAGTGCTCATTTATGCTTTTTACAATCATCCCACTGAAACTCCCACTTCTTGAATAGCTCTTTATCTCTTCATCATCAACAATGAAGGAGTCCTTTCTTAAACTGTTGGAAATTCCTAATCTAACTTTAAGTTCAGGAGTAACTCTACTTGCTGAAAAGTTTCCCCAGAGGGAGTAAGAGTTTCTTAATTTTTCTCCGTTTAGAAAGGTGTGGGTGCTCAGGCTGAATACCCAGAAATTCCATTTATCCTCAACAGCTGTAGGTTCAACTTTCTCCTCCATTGAGATATTCAACAATTCAGAAATAGGAGTTTTTGCAACATAGGGAACAAGCCCTATTTTAAGAGTTTTGACAAGACCTTCCCTTATCTCCTCTTCAGTATCAGTTCTTTTTGACACAAACTTTAAGACATTCTCCATCCCCTCAAATTCCTTCTGCCCCATGAAAGTTATTGTGTACTCCACACCTCCTCCCCCTGTCCCCTGAGTGGTTATGAGGACATGAACCTGAGCCTCCATCCTATCTCTTACATAATTTACAAAGGGAATTTCAGTCTTGATGTACTCAATATCGCAGTACTCGCAATCAATAAAAACCCTCGGAGCAGACTTCTTGAGCTGGTCAAACTTGGATTTTTCTTGAGAATAGAGGGAGATACCCATAATGTTTAAAATAGTGATAAAGGTAATAAATGATCGAGAAATTACCATAAACCCTCCGCCCTAAATCTTTGAAAAATTTTTAATTTTTATTTATACAAAATTTTTTTGTCAAAATCAAATTTTTTTAATTAGGTTAGGATTCAAAAATCCATTATTTAATACTTCTTAAAAATTCAGCATCCTTCTCTGGAAGGGAAGTGTTTATGAACATTCCAGAACCAAGTTCAAATCCTGCTGATTTTGTTAACCTGAGGACAATACTTACATACCAGTGGAAGAATCTTTCAGCACCTTTTCCTGAAGGATAAGACCTTAAAAGGATATTGTAGTCAGGATCATTTAATCCTTTATAAAACTTTAAAAGAATATCCTTTAAAACTCTTGCAAATTCCTCCATTTCATCATCTTTTGCATCCGAGAAGGAACAGCGGTGATTCTTTGGGAAAATCCATGTATGGAATGGAGTATATGCTGCATAGGGAATAAAAACAACAAAATTTTTAGTTTCCATTACAATCCTTTCACCGTCCTTGATTTCTTCCTCAAGATTTCTGCAATAAATGCACTCTCCATTCTCATCGTAGTATCTCATTGCATCCCAGAGCCTCTGTCTTATATCTGTTGGGATTATTGGTAGACCTATCAACTGGGAGTGGGGATGTTCAAGGGATGTCCCTGCTCCCTCACCATGATTTTTAAAAATAAGAACCATTTCCACTTTTGGATCTTTCCATGCTTCGAGATATCTAAGCTTATATGTTTCGAGGACAGTTAAGATCTGTTCTTCTTCCATAAATGGAATAAAGAGATTATGAAGGGGAGCCTCTATTAAAACCTCATGAATACCAACTCCCGTTATACTCCTTTTTATTCCTTTTAAACTCCTTATTTTTTCTCCCTCCCTTTCAAGGGCTGGAAACTTGTTGGGGACAACCCTAACCAACCAATTCCCGTCCTTTTTAATTGAAAAAAGTTCAGGAGGTGTTAGATGCTCGTTTCCAGGGCAGAAAGGGCAGATTGGAGAGTGAGAAGGAACTTCCCTTTTTTCTTTCTTTGTTTTGAATTCCTCAGGCCTTTTAGACCTCTCAGGAGCAAATATAACCCACTCCTTAGTGATAAAGTTCTGTCTTATTTCTGGCATTTTAATTTCTCAGCCTATTTTATTCCTCTACAAATTGCATGACAAAATATTTTGGATTTAGAGGCTCACCAGTAATTTTCTTTATCAATTCTGACCAGGGAAGAGAAGCTCCAGGACCATAAAAATTATTTTTAAGCCATTCTCCCACCTCTTTTCTTCCAGTGTATGAAACCTTCTTCGGATTTTCTTTAAGGATTTTTTCTGAAATGTAGTAGTGGAGCTGAGATGCAAGGAGTTCACCGAGCATATAATTGTGATAGTAAACAGGGGATGAGCATATATGAATTTTTGTTGCCCAGTCGTTCTTTCCTTCTCTACCCTCAGGTTTATTTACCAATTGATATTTATTCACCATATCCCACCATAAAGCATTAAGGTCTCTTTCGGGATTTTTGTATAATTCCCTCTCAAAGTTTCTCATGACCTGTGCCCATCGGGCAAATACAAGCTGGGAAATTTTAAGACTTTTATTTAGTAAGGGCTCAAGCTTTTCCCTCTCCTTTGAATCAATTATCTTCATATCCTCCATCCATCTTGCATTCTGGGCAAGTCTCCCAAAAAACATGGCAGAGGCTTCAGTCGTAAAAATGTGGGCTTCTGTTCTAAGCAAGTAGGGAAGTTTTGGATCAATATTTTTGCTGTAGACTGCATGTCCAAGCTCATGGAGAAGGGTTCCCATCCAATCAAGATTGTTACGAAGATTAAGCATAACTCTCACATCACCCTTTCGATCTATGTCAATACAGTAGGCATGAGGATATTTTTTGTCCCTTTCGTATATATCTGATCTTTCAAGGATGTAATCAACAGGAAGCCCAATGCTCCTATAAAAATCCTTTCCAATTTTTAATATGTCAATTTTTTCATAAAATTTATCCAAATCGACTTCGAAAATTGAGGGAGGTTCCTGAAAAAATGGGTCATGATAATGCCATGGCTTCATTTCTTCAACTTTAATCCCATATCTTTTTGAGAGAATTGTGTCAATCTCTTCTTTTAACTTCTTAAAAGGCTCATCCGTTAGTTTTTTTAATTCAGTAAATATTCTCTCAAGTTCTCTGTCATCCTGTTCCCTCAATTTCAGCATCATGGAATAGTAATCTGGAAATCCAGCCTCTCTTGCTGCTTTATTTCTTAACCTCACAAGATTTCTCAGGTCCTCTGCAACTATGTCTCCTACTTGCTTGGATGCCAGCCATGCTTTCTTTCTTTTCTCACTGTCTGTCTCCTTTCTAAGAATTTCCTTTATCTCATTCATTGTTATTTCTTTATCATCTATTTTTCCTCTGAAGGTGTTGAATTTCTGTTCAACCTTGGTAGATAGTTCAACAATCTTTTTAAGAAGATCTTTACTTACCTGGTTTTCAAGATAGGCGAGATATAGAAGATCCAACTGCCTCCTTAGTAATGGATCCTTTATCATTCCAGAACTCTTGAAAGATTCGATTTTTTTGAAATCTTCCCTGTTGCTGTAGATCTCCCTTATTTTAATCTGGAGTTCGCTGTATTTGTCATAATCCTCATCCTTTCCGAAAGCAGTGGCATTCCAGTAAGTCAGAGCTGTCTCTTTAAATAATGGCTCAACAATCTTTAAATGATTCTCAAGAAATTCTGAAAATTCCTTCTCCTTATCATTAATAGAAAATCCCATGGTTGCAAGACCTCCTAATAGAAAAAAAGTTAATATCCTTTTCATTTATCTCCTCCTAACGGGTCTTTTTAGTTCAAAAGTAATAGAGAAGATAGACAATTAAAATCTTTTGTGCCCGGAGCCGGGCTCGAACCGGCACAGTGCTTGCGCACCGAGGGATTTTAAGTCCCTTGCGTCTACCAATTCCGCCATCCGGGCATCTAAGTTAAATGATAACAAGCAAAAATTTAATAGTCAACATGTGGGATTTATTGATTTTTGAAGGGTAAAAGAGGGAAGCTATGAAAAAATTTCTTGACTTTTCTCTTTCAATGAATAAAAAATATATATGGTAAAGAAAATTTTTTTATTTGGATTAATTTTTTTAGGAATCATAATACTTCCCTCCAATCTTCTCGCAGAAGAAAAGGAAGAGATACTTCCTGTTAGTATTTTCTGGTCTATCCCCTTTGTTGCCCTTCTTCTTTCCATCTCCTTCATCCCTCTTATAAACAAAAAGTGGTGGGATAAGAATTACCCTATTGTCTCAATTATTCTCGGTCTTATTGTTGCCTTTTACTATCTCAATTTCAATCCAAAGAGGTTTATGCATTCGATCTTAGAGTATTTCAGTTTTATCTCCCTTATAGGAAGCCTTTTTGTGGTCTCAGGTGGAATTCTCATAAAATCTACAAGAAGGGGAACCCCATTTGTGAATGCTGTTATTCTTGCCATTGGAGCTGTTATTTCTAATATTTTTGGAACAACAGGTGCATCAATGCTTCTTATAAGACCCTACATCCGCCTTAACAGATACAGATTCAAGCCCTATCATTTAGTCTTTTTCATCTTCATTGTCTCAAACATTGGAGGATGCCTAACTCCAATAGGAGACCCACCCCTTTTCCTCGGCTATTTAAAAGGGATCCCCTTTTTCTGGTTTATTAAAAATCTAATACCTTTCTGGCTTATTGAGGTCGCTATTGTAATTGGGATTTTCTTTGTTATTGACTTTTTCAATTATAAAAAAATTAAAGAGGAAGCTCATCCAAAAGTTTCACCGCATTTTGAAGTTAAAGGGTTAAAGAATCTTGTTTTTATCTTTTTGATTCTCTTTGCAGTCTTTGTAAAAACCCCCTATCGTGAAATAATAATGATCCTCTCTGCAGTTGCATCTTATATTTTTACTGAAAAGGAGATCCATCGTGAGAACGAGTTTAATTTCCATCCCATAACTGAGGTGGCAATTCTTTTCCTTGGTATTTTCAGCACAATGACCCCTGCCCTTGATTGGCTCGAACTAAATGCCAAAATTCTCGGAATCACTTCTCCATTGATATTCTTCTGGGCAACTGGAGTTTTCTCAGCTTTTCTTGACAATGCTCCAACATTTCTTACCTTCCTTTCAACTGCAATTGGTGTAACAGGATTAAATGTTCACCAGCTCCTTATCCAAAAACCCCTCTTTATTAAAGCAATTTCAACGGGAGCTGTGTTTTTCGGCGCCAACACTTACATAGGAAATGGTCCAAACTTTATGGTAAAGTCCATTGCAGAACATTCCCATCTGAAAGCCCCCCACTTCCTTGAATACATTTACAAATACTCCCTTCCCCTTCTTATTCCAAGCTTTATAGTTATATCCATTATTTTCTTCTGATCAGCCCTTCTTTAAAATAATCCTTGCATCGACAACAAGGGCTCCCTTCCCTTTTTCAAGAACCATTAAAGGATTTATATCAAGCTCTTCTATCTCATCAAAATCGCAGACAAGCTGGGAGAGCCTCATAAGGCATTCCTCAATCGCCTCAATATCGGAGGGGGGTTCTCCTCTATAACCTTCAAGAATTTTAAAACCCTTAATCTCCCTTATCATTTTCTTTGCAGTAAGTTCTCTGAGGGGAGCTATTCTGAAGGAGACATCCTTCATTGCTTCCACATAAACTCCACCGATTCCGAACATTACAACAGGTCCAAAGAGAGGATCCCTCTTCATTCCAATTATTGTCTCCTTACCCCCTTTTACCATTTTTTGAACAAGAACTCCCCAGATATTAGCATCAGGTCTATTCCTTTTTACTCTTTCCATCATTTCCCTGAAAGCTTTTTCCAGATGCTCCCCATCTTCTATATTCAATTTCACTCCCTCAACATCGACCTTATGGAGAATATCAGGAGAGACAATTTTAAGGGCAACAGGATAACCTATCCTTTCTGCACTCTTGATACAATCATCAAGATTTTTTGCAATTGAATGGGGTGGAAGGTTGAATCCATAGGCTGATAGGATCTCATCCGATTCAGGTTCTGGAAGGAATACCCTTCCTTCTTTCCTTGCCCTTTCAATAACTTCTCTAACCCTTTTTTTATCCACATTCTCATATTTTCTCACACTTGTCAATGGTCTCCTTATCCACCATCCATACTCACAGAGCTTAGCCATAACCTTTGCTGATATTTCAGGAAAAATATAGTGGGGTATCCCTGCCTCCTCAAGAATTTTTGAAGCTTTTTCCATATCCTCTGTTCCCATAAAACTTACGGTTACTGGTTTTCCATATCTTGGGACAGTATCCCTGATTGTCCTTGCAATTGCATCAAGATCCGTGAAAACTGTTGGAGTGCAAATTATCACTGCTCCATCAACAGATGGATCCTCAAGAACATACTTGATTGCTGCCTCGTATCTATCTTCCTTTGCATCTCCAATTATGTCCACTGGATTTTCAACAGAGGCAGTTGGAGGAAGAACCTTTGAAAGTTTCTCCTTTGTCTTATCTTCAAGATTTGCAAGAACCGCTCCACTTTTAACAATGGTATCTGTTGCAACAATTCCAGGTCCACCCGCATTTGTTATTATTGCTACTCTGTTTGACCTTGGAGGAGGCTGGGTTGAGAAAGCTACACCACAATCAAAGAGTTCCTCGAGGCTATCAACCCTTATAACTCCAGCCTGCATGAAGAAGGCATTGTAAATCTCATCTGAGCCAGCAAGGGCTCCTGTATGGGAAGAGGCAGCCCTTGCTCCTGCTAAGGTTCTTCCTGACTTTATTACAAGAATAGGTTTCTTCTCTGATATCTCCCTTGAAAGCTCCATGAATTCAGAAGGATTAACAAGATCCTCAAGGTAGAAAAGGATAACCTTTGTCCTATCATCATCCTTCAAGACAAGAAGAAGGTCATTCTCATTGACATCAGCCTTGTTCCCAACAGATATGAATTTTGAAATTGATATATCCCTTTTCCTTGCATATTCAAGGGCAGCAACTCCAAAAGCACCACTCTGAGATACAAAGGCAATACTTCCAGCTTTAGGAACAAAGGGACGAGCAAAAGTGGCATTGAGAGAAACTTCAGGGTCAGTATTGATAATGCCAACACAATTTGGACCTATTACAGAAATTCCATATTTTCTGGCAACCTCAATAAGTTCCCTTTCAAGTTTTAGTCCTTCCTCTCCAATCTCCTTAAATCCAGCAGTTATCACCACAACCCCTTTTACCTTTTTCTCTCCACACTCCGCAACAACTTTACTGACAATTGTGTTCGGGACAATTATTACAGCAAGATCAACTTCATCAGGAACCTCAAGAATTGAAGGGTAGGCTCTAACTCCAAGAATACTCTTTGCTTTTGGATTTACAGGATAAACAATCCCCTTATATCCACTGAAGAGAATATTTTTGAAAACAGCCATTCCTACGCTATCAGGGCGGGATGAGGCTCCAATAACAGCTACAGATTTTGGAGAAACTATTGTTTTTAAATTTGTTGCATCCATTTCCATCTCCTAAATTAAAATTATAAATTATTCCATAATTAATGATTCCATTTGGTTTCCCATCTTGTTTATATTTCTTTTCCTGCCCTGATACTTACCATCTAAGAATAACAGCCCCCCATGTGAATCCAGCTCCAAAGGCATTCATCAAGATGAGATCACCCTTTTGAAGCTTCCCCTCTCTATTCAACTCATCCAGAGCAATAGGGATTGTTGCAGCAGACATGTTTCCATATCTCTCAATGTTGGTGTAAACCTTTGAAGGAGCTATTTTTGCCCTTTCTGCTGTTGCATCAATTATCCTTATGTTTGCCTGATGGGGTATAAAATATTTTATATCCTCTCCTGAAATCCCTGCCTTTTTTAAGACCTTTATTGCTGAATCTCCCATATTTTTAACCGCATGTTTAAAGACATCATTCCCTTTCATGTGGATTGTGTGGAGTTTGGCTGAGACAGTTTCGAAAGTTGCGGGCATCCTGCTCCCTCCAGCAGGCTGGTATAGAAGTTCTGCAAGGGAGCCATCCGCAGCCCAATAACTTGAAATAATTCCTGAGTCATCTTTACTTTCCTCAAGGATTGCAACCCCAGCCCCATCACCGAAAAGAACGCAGGTGGATCTGTCCTCCCAGTTTACAACCTTTGTTAAAGTCTCAGCTCCTGCGAGGAGAACTCTTTTACAGGCTTTATTTTTTATCAATGATTCGGAAATTATCAATCCATAAATGAAACCAGTGCATGCAGCAGAAATATCAAAAGCTGGAACACCATTTATTCCAAGAGCCTTTTGAACCCAGCATGCTGTTGATGGGAAAAGGGTGTCTGGAGTTGCAGTTGCAACAATTATTGCATCAATGTCAGAGGGTTTGAGCTTTGCCATTTCAAGGGCTTTATGGGTAGCTTTAACAACAAGGTCAGAGGTTGCTTCCTTCTCATCAGCAATTCTCCTTTCCCTTATTCCAGTCCTTGTTCTGATCCATTCATCAGAGGTATCGACCATTTTTTCCAGGTCAAAATTTGTCAAAACCTTTTTTGGTAAATAAGAACCAGTTGCTACAATCTTTACCTTACTCATATAAAACTCCAAAGAAACCAATTTTACAACAAAAATTAGATTTAAGCAAAGATAATTTATTTTTAATGAGTCAATAGGGAGGAAACAAATTTAAATTTATTTAAATCAAACATTGTTTATTCTTCTTGACCATTTTTTAAAAAAGAATTAAACTGAGATATTGTAAAATACAAAAAGTCCTATGAGATTTGAAGGCGAAATATTTGTAAGTGA
>Ga0272449_1003641_pt1 | contig 13068 bp, 23 predicted proteins | sample YNPCB0241_FD_198679 | JGI IMG/M metagenome (GOLD analysis project Ga0272449, IMG submission 198679) | Hot spring sediment microbial communities from Yellowstone National Park, WY, United States - YNP-CB-024-1 | ecosystem: Environmental > Aquatic > Thermal springs > Hot (42-90C) > Sediment...
ACAACTAAAACCTTTTTTGCAGGCATAACTATTCACCACTCCACCCTATTTCTTTAGCTAACTCGCCCACTGTAAAGTAGGGACAAGTTAATTTTTTAGCTTGTGCTTCTTCTATGGTTTCCATCTCCCTGGTTTTAAGCTCTTCTGGTATGCCTATGAAAACCTTAAGTCTCTTATAGGCTTGCTTGCCTTTTGGCTGTTTGTATGGCAGCATGCCCCTAACGGTTCTTCTTAGGATTCTGTCAGGCCTTTTGTAGTGGAAAGGGCCTTTCTCTGGGTAGCCTACTTCAAGGAACTCTTTTGCCTCCGTAACTTTGCTCTTCTTTTTTCCAGAAATCACTGCTTTTTCCGCGTTTACAACCAATATTTTTTCGCCTTTCAATAGGCGTTTGGCAATCGCGCTTGCCATTCTTCCAAGAATGAGGCCCTCAGCGTTTATGACGGTTTCTCCATTATTTTTTACTTGCATTTTTTCACCCTATTATTTTGACGTTTGAGCCCTTAGGATTTTTCTTTGCGAGTTCAGATATGGATAGGCATTTTCCCTTGGCTTTCGTTATTTTCTCTTTAGCTTTTTCGGAGAAGGCGAAGGCTGCAACGGTTATTGGATGGTTTATTTCTCCGACGCCCAAAACTTTTCCCGGGACAGCTACAACATCATTTTTCTGTGTGAATCTTTTTATGCGGCTTATGTTTACGGCTATTCGCTTTCTTTTAGGCTTTGCTAGGCGTTCAGCTATGCTTTCCCATATTTCCGCCCTGTTTTCTCTGCTGTGCTTTTTTAGAAAGCGGATAAGCTCAATAAGCTGGGGATTTGTTGTTTCAGTTTTCTTCAAGTTTTTGCACCTCAAGTTGTTTTGCAAATTCTTCAAGTTCTTTGTCCAAAATTTTTACAGCCTCTGTCATTATTCTTTCTGGGGGAAGTGCGCCCGTGGATTCTAGGTTGAATATGAAAGCGTTTTTCTCCCATCCTATTTCTATGGCTGGGGGTTCTTTTGGGCAAACATCCACGCAGTCTTGGCAGAGGGTGCACGCCAGCAAATCTCGAACTTCTATTTTTCCTCCAGACTTTTCTAAGACTTTTCTGGGGCAGATTTCTACGCATTTTCCGCAGGCGTCGCAGCGTGCTGCGTCTATTTTTACTTGGGGTAAATACTTGTATGCGCCTGTGGAGACAGGCTGCCATTTTGCGTGTTTTTTCCCTTTTCCAAGTCTTGCGTAGGCTTCAAGCTTCAACTTTTGTCCTTTTGTAAGCTTTATTATTGGGATTTTGTCGCTTACTGGCACTATGTTCGGGTTTTCTGATGCAAGTTCGCCGGAATAAACAGTTGTTGTTCCTTCCTTTGCTTCCTGATCTAGTGTAAGTGTAACCCTGCAGAGGTTGCATCCAAACTCGCTTTTGCATGGGCACTCTTCTGGAAGGTTATAGCTGTCTAAGTCTGTTTTTAGGGGTATGAGCCCAAGCCTATGAGCTATAACTTCATCATGGATCACAGAAGAATTTTCAATAATTACCACTTCGTCTATTGCCATGCATGGGACTTCCGCAAGGACATTTCTTCTTAAAGCGTTCACAAAGGGAGTATCTACTCCTCTTATAAGCAGACGCATGTTCCTATCGTCTTTTTCAAGCACTTTTATTTCCAATTATACGACACTCCATAATGGGATGAATTAACTGCAGTGCCGTTGAATAGAATATTGGTGCATTATTTCAATTTTTCTATAGAATAAGCGAAAATAAAGGGTTTAAACTCTTCTTCCCCTTCTGCCGCCTGGTCTCCTCGTGCCATCGTGGGGTATGGGTGTAACTTCTTCTATTCGTCCTATGCGGAAACCGGCTCTTGCCAGGGCTCTTATGGCTGCTTGGGCTCCTGGTCCAGGGGTTCTTGGGCCTGAACCTCCAGGGGCTCTTACTTTTATATGTATGGCTGTTATTCCCTTGTCTTTGGCGATTTCTGCTGCTGCTGAGGCTGCGCGCATGGCTGCGTACGGCGAGGATTCCATTCTGTCAGCTTTCACAAACATTCCGCCGGATGTTCTCGCTATGGTTTCGGCGCCTGAAAGGTCTGTTATGTGAACCAAAGTGTTGTTGTAGGAGCTGTAGATGTGGGCTACCCCCCACTTTTCACTTTTCTTGGCTGTTGTGCTGCTTCCACTGCTGCTCATTTTATCTTTCTCCTCTTGTTTTTTCTGTTTTCTTTTCAGCTGTGGTTGTGACTGTTATGATTTGGCGTAGGGGATGGCTTGGGTTTGCAAGGGGGCTTTCCGGCGCATAGGCTATTTGCTCTTCTTCGTCTTTGGTAACCAAATAGCTTGGAACCGTTACTCGTTGTTTTCCTATAACTATGTGGCCGTGGGTTATTATCTGTCTGGCTTGGTGAATTGATTTGGCTAATCCTTTGCGGAAAACTATTGTTTGAAGTCTGCGTTCCAGAATATCCTCAATTGTTAAGTCTAGGACATCGTCTAAAACTGCTGTTTCGCGTATTATGCCGAGCTTCTTTAAGCGGTTTAGGAGCTCCTCTTCCATTTTTCTTCTTTCTTCAGGCGGCTTGCCTATAAGCGCGCGGGCTGTTCCTCTGAATTCGGAAAGCATTGTTTTGTGGCGCCATAACTCCCGCTTGTTTCTTAAGCCGTACTGACCTAAAAGTTTGAGTTCTTCCTGTAGTATGTCGGTGCGCCATGGAAATCTTGGAGTTTCATACTTCTTTTTCTGTCTTTTTGGGTCTCCCATGGCTATCCGCCTCCGCCTCCAGGCTTCACAATGGCTTTTTTCTTGACTCCAACAGCTTTCCCTGCCCTTCCAGTGGTTCTTGTCCTTTGCCCCCGAACCTTTAATCCATAAGCGTGTCTGTATCCCCTCCAAGATTTCAAATCCTTCATTTTGTCAATGTCCATTTTTGTTCTGAGGATTAGGTCTGCGCTTATTAGGTGCATATCTTTTCCCGTCTCCAAGTCTTTTCTTCTGTTTAGAAGCCATTCTGGCAGTCCATGCTTTGCGGGTTCTTTGATTATCTCTTCTATTTTTTCAATTTCTGTTTCTGTTAGGAAGCCTGCCCTTATGTGGGGGTCTACTCCGGCTTTTTTGAGTATGGCGGTTGCTAGGTTTAGGCTTATACCCTTAATTTTTCTTAGGGCGTAGGGTGCTTTTAGGGTGCCGTCTACATCTGTGTCTGTTATTCTGAGTATGTGGCGGAATTCTCTTGACATTTGGCGCCATCCATATTTTATTAGCAAACTAGAAGTAAACCATATTTTATTTAAACTTTCCTAATTGAATTGTTTGTGTAGGCTTGGTGGTGTTAGGTGTGGCTTGTGGCGAGGTTCATTTTATAGGAGTTGTTGAGGAATCGGGGGATGAAAGGGCGAAGATAAGGGTTTTCCCGGAGTTTTGCGGCGGACTTAAGGGCATAGAAGGCTTCTCTCACCTAATAATATTATATTGGATTCATCTGCGGGACAGCGAAAAGGAAAGGCGCACGCTTCTTGTTTTTCCAAGAAGGCATAGGGTGAATGTGGAGACTGGAGTTTTTGCCTGCAGAAGCCCATCCCGTCCAAATCCCATAGGCTTATGCGTTGTGGGATTGGTTGAAGTTGAAAACTGTGTTTTAACAGTGAGGGGACTTGACGCCTTTGAAGGCTCGCCGATAGTAGACATTAAACCTTATATTCCAAGTGTAGACGCTTTTCCAGAGGCGCATGTTCCAGATTGGGCGCTGAATGAAGGCGCTGCACACCGAGAGAACCATTTTTAAAACGATTTTGCCCCTTTTCGCTTCCACTTTCGAAATGCGAGGATTCCAGAGGCGGCGGCAAGCACTACGATTGCTATTCCTGTTAGCTGTGGTAAGCCAAATTGTGTGTTTTCGTTGTTTTTGAAGAGTTCCGAGAGGAGTACGACTTGAAAGTTGTTTTCTTTTAGATATTTCATTTGTTCTTGGAAGTTTTTGGTCGGGGTGCTTGTTTCCTTTGGGCCATCATCAATTATGTAATGGTAAGTTAGCACGATCACAGTGTTTTCGTTTGCTTTTCTAGGATTTTTTGAACTCTTCGAGAGTTTGGTTTGTTATGGTCCACGAGCCAATGTTATAGCGTGTGTTTGTATCTTGGTTTTCCGTGGTGTAGGCTTCTGGTTTTATGGTTCTTGCGCATTTGTAGCCTGCTTCCTTCACATAGCCTATTATTGTTTGGTTACATTCTCCATAGGGGTAGACGAAAGTTTTTACGTTGAATCCGAGTTGGGTTAGGGCTTTTTTGGAGTTTAAGATTTCGTCAATGAGCCTTTCATGGGTAAGGTTTAACATGTGCGGGTGGGTTTTGGTGTGGGAGGCTATTTCCATTCAGCTGTTTTGAAGTAAATTTAGTTCAGTTAGGTTCATTCTCGCCCTGAAGGTTTCTCTTTCAAGTCCAATGTAGTCGGTCATTACTGCGAAGGTGGCTTTAAACTCGAACTCCTTCAAAACTGGGAAAGCCGTGTCATACTGGTTTTTCGGCAGTCGTCGAAGAAAAGGGCAACTTTCGGGGTTCTGGATGGGCTGAAATAAAAAACTCGGATAAAAGAAGACTGCATATAATAATTGAAATTAGGAGGCAGCCTTTCATTTTCCCCATCTTTGGTATTTTGAGGATATGTCTGCTTTTAATGGTTTATTCCGTGAAGGAACCGATGAGAAAAATCGCCGCATCGCCTTCATGTAATCGCCTAAAAGCTTAAGTCTTCCCTACCAGAACAAGTCCACGCTAAAACCTAGCCAATGTCCGTCGTCTTCAAATGTTGTTGACCAAAATTCCAAGCGTTCAACAACATTTAAAGCAAACAGCAAGTTTTCCATCAATGCAGTAGCCTAGGCATGCCCACGAATTCGGCGGTGTAATGATGTTTCGGAAGCGCAAATAAATCTGCTGCCATCATGTCATATTGTCCTATAGTATGTCATGTTTCGTAATATAGGTTAAATCTTTTAAAGGGTTGTGCATATATCTGAAAGGGTGAAATGTGGCTGGTTGAGTGTGATGGTTAAGGCTAAAAGTGTTGAGGTTGGAGATGAGGAGAAGGTTAAGCGTATATTGACGGATCCGAAGCTTTCAGCGATTAAGGCTATGTTGGAGAAGGATCATGCTATCGACTGCCTTTTGCTTTTGTATTTGGGGCGCGGCAAGTGGAAAGAAGCCAAGGATTTCATGCGGGAGAACGGTTTGACGCTTAGCGACGGCACTTTCAGGGCTAGGATGATTGAGATTGAAGATTTGGGATTAGCCAAAAGCGAGCGCATTGACCCGTTGAAGAAGAAGTATATGAAGACTGAACTTGGCGAAAAGATAGCGAAGCTTCTGCTGGAGTTCTTTGACAAACTGGGCGTTTAAACGTTAGACTGGAAAGCTATAATCCTAGTAAGTTTCGATTTTCAGATTAGGCACTCGTGAGAAGTGCTCTGTATTCCGCGTGACCAGTGTCAAATTGTAGTGTAGCGTGGTTGCTGCTATTATTGTGTCTGAGAAACTTATGGTTTGTCCGTTTAGGGCGAGTTGGGCGTCGATTTCTGCTGCTGTTTTAGCTATTTCATATTTGTAGGGCAAAATTTCAAACCGGATTAGTTCTGCTTCGGCTTTTTCAAGTTTGGTTTTTAACAGTTTTTTGTCGTGGCTGAATAGGTAGTAGATTCCTCGCAGGTATTCTTGGACTGTGACTACGGAGATGGCTTTGAAGGTTCCTTCTGCGTCTATTTCTTTGGCTTTTTGTATGGCGCCTTTATCTCCTTTTATTAGGTCTATTAGGAATGTTGTGTCGAAGATTTTCAAGGATGGCACCGTTCTATTCTAGCAGTTTTCTTCTTTTTTCTTCGTCGGCTTTTCTTTGGGGTTCGAAGGCTTTAGTTACTTTTTTCCAGTCTTCTTCGCTGATGGTTTTTGAACCTGCAATGTCGCTGAGTCTCATTCCTTTTTTGATGGATCTGCGTATGACATCGCTGAAGCTTTCGTTTGGAAGTTTTGATTTGACTAGTAAGTCGTAAACGTCGTCTGAAACTGCGATTGTTTTCGCCATTTCGATCGCCGCTTTACATATACATATGAATACATAAAAGGTTTTTGTTGATTCTAATAGAGGTTAGTTGGTGCTGGAAGCAACGCGCGTGTAAACGGTCATTTTTGTGTTAGTTTTAGGCTTCGCAAAATGGATACTCCTAAAGTTTTTGGTTAGATAAACAGCCAGCAGTGTCTACCCTCTAGTTTTACACTTGAAAGCAAGCGGACCGCATCTCTTTATGGTTTTGCCTGCTGATGTTTCCAGTTTTGGTCTTCTGTCTTTTACTTCTTTGTTGGGTGGATAAGCGGTCTGAAGATATAAGGTCTGCTTTGTGTTTTGTTGTTTTGTTTTACAAATAGTGAATATGGTGTATTAAGTCGTAAGATTTATATCTTCAACCTTCCCTTAAATACACGATAACCCAAAAAGGAGGGATAAAAAGGAAAATGAAAATACTGAAAAGCAAGAAAGCCCTAAGCCCCGTCGTAGCCTCAATCATACTCATCGCCGTAACAGTCGCCGTCAGCATCGCAGTAGCAGCCTGGATGGGAGCCCTAACATTCACATTCACAGCAACAGAACAAGTACAAATAACAGACCTAGAGTTCACAACGAGCGAGCAAAGTAAAGTAATAAAAGTCACTGTTAGAAATACTGGGACATCGCCAGTGACTATTGCACAACAAGCATATGTCAACGGAGAACTGAAATCAATTACAGAGACAGGGGCAGATTTGACGGTAGCCGCGAATGATGATGCGACTTTCACCATTGTGTATGGCTGGGAAAATGGCAAAACTTACGAGGTTAGGCTGATGAGTTCTAAGGGCAACGCGTTCCTAAGAACAGAGACGGCTCCAAGTGCCTAGATTTCTTTGCCTTGTTGCATTAGAGTTTGGGGGTAGGGTTGGCGAATACAGCCTAAATTCCCTCATTTGTTTCCGTTTGTCGGAGGTGTAAAACAAAAATGGTGGTAGAAATAAAGGAGTATGCTTCGGCTGCAGACATAGCAGAAACCCTAGAGAAGGAAATATCAGAAACAAAAAGCATCCTAGGCGAGTACCTGCGCCGCCTAGACGACATAAGGGCTTTAGCTGAAAAATCCAAAAAAATCCGCGAAGTAGTCATGAAACTTGCAGGAAAAAAGGCTGCCGCCGAAAGTCTAGGCGAAATCACCGTTGGCACCCTAAGCATAGTCTTAGACGCAAACCCGTTCCATGAGCTTACAGCCATAGAACAGGTGGTGCGCAGCTACCAGGAAAGACTCCTAGTGCTGCAGAAAGCCCGCGAAGCCTTAAAATGGCTCGACCAGCTAGGTGACACTGAAGGCCTAAAATACATCGTTGTCCAAAACGACGGAGTCCCGGAACGCATACTCTTCAAAATAACCTAAACGGCGCATAAAAATGCTTGATAAAGAAGTCTACTCTACAGCTTTAAAGGACGCCCTAGACGAGATGCGAAATGCATGTCCAGACATTCAAAACGCCTTCATTTTCACCGAAACCGGCGAAATAATTGCTGGAGATGCCGATATCTCTGAAAAAGTCATGATCCGCGTCATAGACGCTTTTGACGGCGTAATGGAAAGGGCTGAAGCCTTAGGAGGAATCGAATCCGTAACCATTGAGGGCGACAGAGGCACTGTCACTCTTTCACGCTTCGGCGAAAACTACCTTATCACAGCTGCTTCAGAGAAAGCAGACATGAAATATGTGGGCACGCTAACCCGCGTTCTGATTCCGACAGTTCTTAAAGTTTTAGAGAAGCTCAGCCCTACCCCCACCAAAAAAGCCATTATATCTCCCAAGCCCGCCGCTGAAGTTGAAATCGAGCCTCTAGAGGTTAAGGAAGAACCTTTGGAGGAAATCGAGGAAGGAGCCAGAATGGAGAAACCCATAGAAGAATCCAAGCCTGAACCTGATTCCACAAAGTCGACCTCCGAAGCTTTAACCGTCGAGCCTAAGGCTACGCAGCTTATGGTGGAAAACCTAGGCGGCTTGCGCGCGCGGGGCTTTCTTTTCCCGTCAGACACAGTGCGCATAGATAGTGAAATTCTATCAGAATGGGAGAACGTTTTCGGCGGCAAACCAGTCGAGTTTGTGGACATTGAAACCTTCGACGGAAAAGTCCTGAGGTGTAAAGTTAAACCTATAAAAGATTTAAAATATAACAGTAAAGGCGTTGTACAGATGTCTGAAAAGATGCAGCTTGCCCTAGAAATTAAGAAGGGCGAACTTGTAAGAGTTAAGCCCGTCTTTGAATAATTGAGGCGCAAACATGACTAGGAAAAAATTATCTGAAGGTGTTGCGGCTGTTGCCGAATCCGTGGCTGTGGAAACCGTGCACACGGAAGATTTAAAGGCAAGCCTTGAAGAAATTAAGGGATATGACGGTGTAATAGGCTACATACTAAGGAATTCCACATCTGCCGCCATAGAGCTTAAAGATCCATCTAAGCTCATTGAATATGCAATTCTTTCATCGTCCTCTCTCGATGCTGGAGAAGAGCTTTCAGAACTTTTCAACCTTGGCGATGTCAAACATATAATCATTAATGGGAAAAATATTAAAGTGCTTTCAATGACTTTCAGCGAGAACAAAATAAGCGTTTTTATAGAAAAACACGGCGACCTAGAGAAAGTCTTAGAGAAACTTCAATCTTTCAGGGGCTAAAACTCTAATAATACTTCTCCTTTTGTATAACATTCTCGTAAAACACCATTCAACCTTACTAGACGCCAGTTTAAACGCACTCTGAAATTGTTTAGAGCCTTCTTCCAGAAACTCCCTTCTTCGAGTTAGCTTTATTAGAGCTTGTCACACTACCTTCCATGGTAAGTTCCAGTTCATAGTTGGACGCGATGAAAAGGTTTAGGAAGAGGCGAAGCCACACCGAGGTTGTTTTAGACATCCTCATAGAGGCTTCGGAAGGCGTCAACAAAACTAGGCTTATGTACAGTTGCAACTTGAATTTTGGGTTTTTCAATCGCTATTTAAAGGAGCTGTTGGACGCTGGCTTAATAGAGAAGATTGAGAAGAACAACCTGGAAGGCATGGCGATCTATAAAACAAGCGCCAAGGGCATGGAACTTCTCGAAGTTCTGCGGAAAGCTAACAAAGTTTTGTCCAGTTAAAAGTTTGCTATTCAATTTTGCCTATGGCTATCTCTTTCAACTCTCTGTCCACGCGAATTTCTAACTCTAGGCTCTTGTCTGTTAAATTTGTTATATGAGTGTTCTGAATTGTTATGGTTTTTTGCGGCGGAACAATAATCGTGCCCACCGCCGTATTTTCCAATGGCGTCTGCGCTTCCGCCTCTTGACTTCGCTCTTTCTGATTTATAATTAGAGTTTTCCAATTCTGATTCAGCTTTATCTGGTTTGTTTCCTCGTTGCGAATTATTAGGTCCGCCTCCGCCAAAAACCGTGTTATGGATTGAACCTTCTCTTTTGGAATCTGCAATGCGTTACCCACTTCTTCTTGAGTGTGCCACTTTTCGTCGCCTAAAAGCGTCAATAGTTTTTCCAGTTTCGCCGCCGCCATATAAAAGCCTTCAGTTTAATTCTTAGGCACCTTTTGAAGTGTTTATATTTAGTTGCTTATAAATCATTAAGAATTTTTAGACTATACCAATAGTCTATCTTATTTCAAAATATAAACTTAAATTTGGATGGCAAACGTCAAGCATGTTTTCAGCAAAGCCTTTATCAAACAAAGCCTAATGAAAAAACCGATAAGCCCATGAAAAAACAAATAGACTGGCTGCCCATACTAATCCAATGTAGAGATAACCTAAAAATGCAGATAAATCCCCTTTTAAAAACCCTTAACCATCCCCAGCCAAGCCTAGGCATAGGAGCCGGCGGAGACCCGATAAAAAAGGTAGACCTAACGGCTGAAAACGCCATAGTAGAAACACTGAAAGAATACGGCTTATCTTTCACCCTCATAAGCGAGGAGTCGGGCATAAAAAAATACGGCGAAAACCCTGAAGAAAACTATGTTACGGCAGATCCCATAGACGGAACAACAAACCTAATGAGAGGGATACCATTTTACGCTTCATCAATAGCTGTATCCACAAAACCAGAATTAAACGCTGTTCACACAGCCCTAGTGGCAGACCTTTTCCACGGCGTAACCTACACAGCTAAAAAGGGCGAAGGCGCTAAACGCGACAACCAAAAAGTAACCCCATCAAAAAAAGCAACACTTGAAGACGCGGTGATGGGCATAGACCTAAACACGTACAAGGCCCGCGAAGTTGCCCCCCGCCTAACAAACTTGATTGAAAAGACAAAGCATATACGTCATTTAGGCGCCAACGCCCTAGAACTCTGCTATGTTGCTGACGGAACCACAGACGCCTTCATAGATATACGCGGAAAACTCCGAACGACGGACACAGCCGCTGCCTGGCTAATAATAAACGAGGCAGGAGCGAAAATAACAACCCCTGAAGGAAAGCCCCTAAGCGCCAAATTAGACCCAAAAGAAAAACTAACCTTTATAGCAGCCGCAAACCAAAAAATTCACAAAACAATCCTAAGCCTTATTAAAGCCTAAAAGCTGAACAAAATGATAACTCCCCTAATGCCCCACCCAGCCGCACTAATAGAGACAAAGGAAACAAGAACCCTAGTTATAACAGACCTCCATATTGGATGGGAAATAGCCCTATCAGAAAAAGGCATACACGTCCCAACTCAAGCTCCCAAACTTCTGCAAAAACTAAAAACCCTCATAGATACATACAAACCGGAAAAGCTCCTAATCCTCGGCGACGTAAAACACACGGTGGCAACGGCAGAACTAAGCGAATGGCAAGACATACCAGACTTCTTCAACAACATAAAAACATATGTTAAAGAAATCCAAATAATCCGCGGAAACCACGACGGAAACCTTGAACCGCTCCTCCCAGAAAACATAAAAATCTTGCCTTCATCAGGCACCGCAATTGGCGAAGTAGGACTTTTCCATGGACACCGCTGGCCATCACTTTCACTTCTAAAATGTAAAACTCTTGTGATGGGACATGTCCACCCAGTCATAGCCCTCTGCGACCCAGCTGGGTTTAGAATAACCCGCCAAGTCTGGGTAAAGGCCAACTGCAACAAAACTCAACTGGCAAAAGCCTTACTGCAAAAGCACGGCTTAAAATTTGAAAAATCCCGAGAAGAAACCTTAGCTAAACATGGAATTAAGCCGAAAACATCGCAGATTTTCATAATGCCCTCCTTCAACGATTTTCTAGGTGGAAAACCCCTAAACGAAAAAAATGCTGAAAGTGAAAAAAGTAGAGAAATCGTTGGGCCAGTTCTCCGCTCAGAAGCAGTTGACATGGAAAACGCGGAAATATACCTCCTAGACGGAACTTTTCTCGGAACCCTAAGCAGGCTTAAACTTCTACTCTAACACAAAGTTTATAGATTAAAGCTTTCTTCAAACTAGAATGGTGAAAAGTATGCCTTCTGAAGAAGATTTTCCCGAATGGTTTAGAAGGAGACGCTTTCCATCCTTCGGAGGCTGGTTCTTCGAAGACATTGACAAAATGTTCCGCGAAATGGAAAAAATGATGGAAGAAGAATTCAAAGCCTTCACATCGCAAGTCCCAAAAGACTACGTTAGAGAACGTAAACTTCCAGACGGCTCAACAATAAAAGAATGGGGGCCATTCGTATACGGCTACAGCATAAAAATAGGCCCTGATGGAAAACCAGAAATCCGCGAGTTTGGAAACGTTAAACCAAGCCGCTTCGGACCACGAGTTAAGGAGGAACGCGAACCCCTAGTGGACATCGTTGAAACAGACGGGGAGGTTCACGTCGTAGCTGAATTGCCAGGAGTGGAGAAAGAAGATATAAAACTCCACGGCACAGAAGACACTCTAACCATAACAGTGGACACTCCTCAACGAAAATACCATAAGGAAGTAGCGCTTCCAGCAAAGGTAAACGTCAAAGAGGCAAAAACGCAATACAAAAATGGAGTTTTAGAGGTTACACTGCCAAAAACAAAGGAAGAGAAAAGGCCTAAAGGCGAACCCATCAAAATAGAGTAAAATAGTCCCTCTGCGCCCACAACTCGCCCATTAAGCCTGTGCCCGCATGGACACAAGCAGCGAAGATGATCTGTTAGACGCTGTCTGTAAAGAAGCGAAAGCAGAAGGCAAGCTGACAGGAGAAAACCTCACAAAACTATATGAGGCCTTTGGACAACGCTTCACGAAAGCTTTCGAAGCCCTAAAAGAGAATAGGGTTAAAAAGTACATCTTCAAGCCGAGCGGCAAAGTCGTATGGATTGTTATTGGAAAAGAACGCGACTATCTGATAATGCCTAACGCCGAGTTCTGCACTTGCGATGACTTCTACTTCAGAGTCCTAGACCGAGAAGTCCACCTATGCTATCATCTCATAGCGCAGAAAATAGCTAAAATTTTAGGATGGTATGAAACCATAGAAAGCCACGACGAACTTTATGAATCCTTGATGAACGAGTGGAGGAAACCAACTCCTTAAATACCAAAACTTAAAATAGAAAGAGTGAAAAAGGAGAGTTTGCGGTGGAAATAGGCGCATACTTTGAAACCCTCAAATACATTCTCATGACCGCAACATTCATCGTTCTAGTTCTAATATTCCTATACATTTTCTACGGCAGAGAGGAAAAAGAAGGCAGCGCCTAAAAAGCGCCTTTACACCTTTTCCGTATCATAAAGAACATTATTAGGCTTAGAACCCCGAGAATTATGGCGAATAAAACCAGCCACTGGGCTTCAGGCCCACTGCCGAAAACTATTGGAAACGGACCTATAAGCACGAAACCGCCAAAACTTATTGAGCTTTCTGAAGAAAAAGCGGCAACCACCAAAAATATCGTGCCCACCAAAATTATGAAAAATCCTATGATGAACAAGACTAGAAACCATTTAACCCCCTGTTCTTCTCCACTTTGCCTGCTTTCCTCCGAGACCATTATCAATTTTCACCCTCCATAAATAAAGTGAAAAATAATCATGAACGATAGAAGGAGGA
>Ga0272449_1003642_pt1 | contig 13067 bp, 9 predicted proteins | sample YNPCB0241_FD_198679 | JGI IMG/M metagenome (GOLD analysis project Ga0272449, IMG submission 198679) | Hot spring sediment microbial communities from Yellowstone National Park, WY, United States - YNP-CB-024-1 | ecosystem: Environmental > Aquatic > Thermal springs > Hot (42-90C) > Sediment...
ACCATAGAAGATGACAGAATAATGACTGTTGATGTAGCAAAAGTTTCTGAACCGCCAGTAAAAAGCAAAATTACCACAGACGAATTTATCATGGCGGTTAAAAGAAACTTGGAAAAGCTTTCTCGGCACCATTAAACTTTCATCACGTACTTCCATTTTCTACGACTTTTGGGCTTGTTTTTGGCAAACACTTAAAAGGCTTTGTGTTGGGGATATTTGCTAATGTAAAAGGGTGTAGCGTTAATGCCAAATCGTCCAGTCATAGTTGGTGCTGGGAGGACCAAGTTTGGGGAACATTACGAGAAGCAGCCTGAAAGACTTATTGAAGAGGCTTGGCTCAGGGCCTCTGAAGAAGCGGGACTAGAGCGTAAAGACCTTGAGGCGTGTTACATTTCAGACTATTTCCTTCTCATAACAAACAAGCTTGGCCTTGAAGAGGGCTTCCTTTCAGAATTAACTGAGCTTCACGTGCCCATGGATTTTGCCCGTTCCTTCAGTTCAGCCTTTTCCAACGCGTGCAACGCCATTCAAGCTGGAAAATACGATTTGGTGTTGATTGGCGGAATAGAGAAAATGACAGACCGCTGGGACAAAATCAGAGACGACTTAATGCTTCTAGGAGACCCATGGAGCTATTATGCGGGAGGCACGCCAGAAGCAAACCACGAACTTATGCTTAGAGCCTACATTAAAAAGTATGGTATAGAAGGCGAAAACCTTGAAAAACTAAACCTAGCTTTAGCGCAGATTTCAGTTAAAAACCACTTGAACGCTTTAAAAAACGAGTGCGCCCAGTTTCAGAGGAAAATAACTGTGGAACAGGTTTTAGAGGCTAGACGAATTGCGCGTAGACCTTTGGGGGTTTATGATTTTGCCCCCATATCTGACGGCGCCACCGCGGTGATTCTTGCAAGCGAGGAAACCGCTAGAAAAATTACTGATGAACCAGTCTACGTTCTCGGCTCTTCGTCAGCAACAGACTACTTAACTTTCCCGGCAAGAGAAGATGTGACAGGTTTTCTTGCAACTCGCCTCGCCATTGGAAAAGCTTTAAAAACTGCTGGAATAAACTTGTGGGACATCCAAATTTTAGAGCTTTACGACCAGTCTACGGTTATGGAAATGGTTTCTCTTGAAGATTTGGGCTTCTGCGAAAAAGGGAAAGCTTGGAAAGCAATATTTGAAAGCTGCCAAGACTACAAGGGATATTACTCGATAAATGGAAGGAAGCTTTTCGTAAACATGAACGGCGGCTTAAAAGCTGACGGCAACCCATTGGGGGCTACGGGCGGCGCCCAAATCCACGAGGTTTTCAAGCAACTCCGTGGAGAAGCTGGCGAACGGCAAGTCACAAGCGATAAGGAGTTAAAGTATGGATGTGTGCTTGAGCTTGAAGGTTTCGGCACCAAGGGGCATGTGCACATTTTTGGGAGGGATTAAATGAGCAGCGAACCCATAGAAAGGAGAGTCTCCTATCTAGGCGACAGACTTAGAGGAAGACGTTGCCAAATCTGCGGGAAAGAATACTTCGAGATAAGGGATTACTGCGGCAACTGCGGTAGGAAAAGCTTCGGGAAAATGGCTGACATAGACCTCTTCTATGAGAAGGGAAGGCTTGAAATATGCACCCTTGTCAAGGAGCCTACAAACAAGTTTACGAAGTTGGGCAACTACATTTACGGAATAGTCTCCTTTCATAACGGGAAAATAAGGGTTCCGGGAAGGCTTACAGACAAGATAATAAAAGACGGCGAAACAGTCGATTTTTCAACTCTTGAAGGCAGAGAAGTCGTTCCAAGGTTCAGGAGACGCTATTCAGTAGGCAAAAGCGACATAATCCCAACCATTTCATTGGCTTTCACATTAGCAGATGAGTACTATCCGCATCAAGAATATGTTGTGGTTAAACCTAACAAGGAGTATGAGGCGCCTGGAATAGTTGGCTACGGCGCATACACTTCAAAGTTTAGGATAAAAGAGGGCGGCATGGAACGTGCAATCCCATTTATAGATGAAGATGCTATAACGGCGGCGGTGGAAGCTGGAAAACTTGCTTTAATTCATTCAGGTGTTGACAACTCGCTTATTGGAAAAGTTTACGTCGGCTCAGAGTCAAACCCCTATGCTGTGAAACCCATAGCCTCAAAAGTCGCGCAAGTCTTAAAACTTGGAGAGGAAGACGAAGATGTTCAAGGCGTCGACGCTGTAGACACGGAATTCGCTTGTAAAGCCGCCACAAGCATGTTTAAGGACGCTGCCTCCCTTGTCAACTATCCAAAACTTGGCATACCATACGTCATGGTTATAGGCGCAGACAATTCTCAAGCAGCTCCAAGAGACTGCCCAGGCGGAGAACTAGACCTCTTCGTAGGCTTCGGCGGCTGCGCCTACATATTCGGAAAAACCGATGTCATAGCCGAAATTGAAGGATGGTACTCATGCACCTCTGACACGCCTGACTTCTGGCGGAGAGACGGCGAACCATACCCAATGCATGGTGGACGGTTCACAGGCGACCCAGCCTACTTCAAGCACATCCGCAAAGCCGCCAAAAAGCTTATGGAAAGGTTAGGATTACAGCCAAGCGACATAAACTATTTTGTAGCTCACCAGCCCAATGTCCAGTTTCCAGTGAGAATCGCCAAAGAACTCGGATTCAAAGAAGAACAATATTTGCCATCGCTTCAAGTTGCCAAGTTCGGCAACGCCTATTCGGGCTCTTCGCCTATTGGCTTGGCAGCAGTCCTCGACATTGCAAAACCAAACGAACGCATTTTAATCGTAAGCTACGGTTCAGGAGCTGGAAGCGACGCCTACACATTCATAACAACAAACCAAATAACCGAAAAACGACAACGCCAAAAACTCACAGTCAGATACCAAGCGGAAAACCCATATCTGGAATACGTGGACTACACAACCTACAGACGGCTAAAACTCGGAATGTAACGAACCCTTAATAAACAAGCCGAAACAAAATATGGGCGCGGAGCTTAAACCTTTGTCTGCACACGAAATATTAAAAGTGTTGTACGCGCCGCAAAAGGCTTTCAGAGAAATAATCCAAAACCCAAGGTACATTGGACCCATAATTATAATGATTTTATTTGTTGCAGCGAATGCAGCGGCGACTTATGCTCTTGTATCTAGAACTTACGTTGAAAAAGCTTTTCCAACACCAAAAGACGAGTGGACTGAAAATGCGACTTTGTGGCAACCAGTTGACGGAGTTTATCCCACAGCTAATTATTCTGACCACATTGGAGGGCTTATTTATGGAAATAAAAGCATAGAATTTACGGTGAAAAACAGCACAGAAATCTCCATGCAGCTGGACAATATGGGATCAATAAACTGTTCAGGCCAAGATGGTTACACGAAACTTTATGTGAGAATAAAGTGCACAAGCCCCAACAGCGTTCCTAAAAATGTTTCAATTTATTTGTATTCTGCCGCCCCAAGTTTCTTTTATTGTAATTTGACTGAAAAATTTTCCACCGCGACAATTGGTATCTGGAACAACCTAACCATATCGCTTGCAGATGGAAATTGGTTACGCGTTGGCGATGCTGATTGGGCGAACATTACTGGCTTAAAGCTGGTTTTTGAATGGTCTGGGAAATCGGACATAACTGTTTTGGTTGATGGACTATTTTTCGGCGGTGTCTATGTGCCTTACGCAGAAAACATCGCTGCCTATTTAGCCAGTTACTCTGCTTTTTCGTTTATGCAATTTGTTATAAGATGGGTTTTCCTCGCCGGGATAATTCACATTATGAGCAAGGCGTTTAAAGCCAACAATGTCTGGAGGGTTACGCTTATCCTTATTGGATCTGCGTTGATAACCATGTTTATACAAGCTCTTGCAAACGCAGCCGTATTCTCAACAACCTTACCCCCAATTAAATATCCCTTAGCATATATCGGCGGCGTTGAAGGCGAAAGCGTAACAGCCTATAACCAAATATTAGAGGAAACTTGGCTTGTAAACCAGATTTACAGTTACGTTCAAGCAGCAATAATTATCTGGACTATAGCCCTTTGCGGTCTTGCTGTTCGCCTTTCAACAGGGTTTTCATGGGCTAAAAGCTTCCTTATAGCCGCCGTAGCCTATTTCGCCGCCACAACCATTGAAAGCTTTCTAGTGCGGTGAAAAACCGCAAACTCTCCTTACTCGTATCTTAGGGCTACTACAGGCGGTATTTTTGACGCTCGGTAGGCTGGAAGAACTCCGCCGACTAAGCCTATCAACATTGTAAGGGTTAAAGTTTGAATTATAAGTAAGGGGGTTATCAGCGGGCTTAGTTGTAGGACGATTCCGCTTTCACCTATTCCGCCGATGGTGAATCCCCTTGATGATAATATGTAGGCGCCTACTACGCCAATGGATATTCCAGCTGCTCCTCCAACGAGGCTCATCATTATCGACTCTAAAAGTATCATTAACAGTATTTGGGAGTTTGTGTAGCCTATGGCTTTCATGACGCCTATTTCTCTTGTGCGTTCCATAACTGATGTTATCATTGTCGCTGCCACTCCGGCGATTGCCACGGCGAAAGCTGAAAGCGAAGTTGAGAAGTTTATGAAGTTTATTGCTCCGGTAATGCTGGATATGGCTTCGGCAATGGAGCTGAAGGCTATAATCTGAACTTTCTCCTCATAATGTTGCCTCAAAGTTGAAACTGTGGGCTTCACATTGGCCGGGTCGCTTACCAAGATGAGTATTCCCGACCATTTGTCTAAACCCAAAAGCCTCTTGCCAGCCTCGAAGCACATAAAAACTGTTGAGTCTGGATCGACGATTAAGGCGCCGCCGTACTCTTCAAGGATGGCTCCTGCAACAACGTTTACGGTTTTCTTGCCAGTTATTTTTCCGCCTTCAATTTTAGGTATAGTCAACGTCAAAACATCTTCTAGGCCAAAATATTTCTCGCTGTCTTTATAGGCTATTTTTCTGCCTATTATGGAATAAATTATGTTGGATTCTGGCGGAATAGTTCCCTCGCCTATTTCTAGGCTGCCTATAGCCTCAAAAAGCAAATTATAGTCCACAGCAAATATGGACGCTTTAAGCTCTTCATTGCCTCTTTTCAAGACTCCTTGTGTATTATAGAAGGGTTCAGCCCTTGTGACCGTGTGAAGGGTTCTCAGGTAGTTTAAGTCTTCCTCGTCAAGCTGGTAATTTTCTGTTGGGAAAACCGCGATGGCATTCTGCCCCAAAGACGTAACTTTCTCAACTATGTAGCTGGAGTAGCTTCCAACAACTGAACTCATCATGACAAGGACTAAGGGGCCTATGGCGATGCCTATTATCGTGAGCACTGCTCTAGTTCTTCTTTCGCTTAGGGCTTTCAGAGAAAGTCTAACAAAATCTGCAAGCATTTTAGAGCCTCATGGGCTAAAGGCTTTCAGGTTTTTCCGTAAACCTTGTCTTCTTCATCATTTTATAAATCATCAATGTTGCAGCTGCAAGAAAGACTATGACGCCTGCCACGATAATCCATCTTTCAATCGGCCACTGTTCAGTCTGAGTTGGCGGAGGCGCTGTTTCCTCCTGCAATGTTATGCTGACAGTTGTTTCCTTTTTTTCCTGCTCGTTGAATACATTTAAGTACTTTATAGTTAGAAGCGCCGTATCATTGTATTTGTCTATGTCCACTCTGAACGCAATTTCTGAGCCTGGGTCTATATCTCCTATGAAAGAGGACTGCGCTATGTCGCCAATTTTTAGCTCTGCCTCAACACATCGTGCTGTGGAAGACCCGTAATTAACTATTATTCCAGTTACTGTTGAAGAAGCGCTTGTTCCAGTTGCTCTAATATTCGATATTACGAGTTCTATGAAGGGCTCAACAATCACTGTTATTGAATTGTTGAACGTATGAGAATATCCGCTTGCATCTCTATAAATGATTGAAACCATTAATGGGACCGGCCCATAAGTTATGGATGTGGCTCCAGTTTGGGAATAAAAGCCTAATGGGTTGTAAGCCAATGTTAATGGCAGTTGACAGTTTTCTCCCGGGTTTATTTTTTCAACGTGATTCACTGCTGGCGAAGCGATGAGTATGGGTGTTCCCTGATAAGGTGAAACCACAATGTAGGCATCGTATATTGGCGAGCTTCCACGGTTAACAAGCGTCAACGAAGTGTTAACGTATCGACTTCTCACTCTTAGACTGCTATCCATGGATATTTCAATGTAATCGACTTTTCCAAGTATGGTTGCCTGAATTGCCAGCGGGATTTCTCTTTCGCCACCCCACATATCAATGTAAGAGATCCTACCATTAAGCGTGTATGTTCCAATTTCAACATCTAAAATGTTAAGGCTCACCATGAAGGTTAAAACGTCGCCTCTGCTGTAAACCTGCGTTGGACTTGCCTGCTGAGCACTTAAGAAAGCGTTTAAAATTTCGGCAAGGTTCTGGGTTTGCAGTGCTTGTGGCAGCTGCGCAGAAACGGATAAAGGAGTTGCTTTAACGTGGCTGGAATTGTCCGCAGAATTAAAAATGCCCTTTGGCAAGTTAAGTTCAAGCACTGCGCCGTGAAGGCTGTCTACATAAACATTTCTAACCAGTACTATTAGGTGGGCTCCGTAGGTGTTCGGTCCAACAGAGCCTTCATACCATCTTGAATCCAATAGCTCCAGCGCGGAACCGTCGTCATTTACGCCCATTTGCACACTAAAGTTCTCCATACATCTGACTCCTGGGCCTCCTGAAAGCAGTATACAATCCGCTGTCAGATTTGCTTTGTAGCTTCCAGGCTGTATGGCTCCAACAGAAACCGTGAAGGAGGCTGTGAAGGTCGCTAGGCTTCTAACTGGCCCTTCAAAGTATGCAGTCGCCTCGTTTTGTCCCTTCGAAGTTATTCCAGCTGGAAGCCTCAGTTTGAGGTTTACTCCGCTTATCGAGTAGGGCGCCCTATTCGCCAATGTTACCTGGTACGTAGCGTTGCTGGTTACGGGGAAAACGCTTACATTGTTTTGCCATCCAGCACTAACCACAGATAGAAGGCTCTCGGAAGCTGGATAACTTTCCACTGGCAAAGAAGCCGTGAAGTTCCTAACCACGTTTATGTGGGTTCCAAACTCCGTGAATATGTAATTTGCAAAAACCTTAACAGGCACTGTTGGGGCAGTCGTGTTTATGTCAAAGTATAGAACCGCCGTGCATGAACCGCCACTTGCAACCGTTGTTGCGCATGCTTCTGAATCCTTTATTGGTACAAGGTGTTGCGACGAAGCATTTACAACAACACTCCAAACACTATACCGCCCATAATTGGCAAGCCTTATCGTTAAAGGTATATAACGCGAAGTTGAATAAACCGGCGTCGGGTCTGGATAACCCCAATAAGCCTCAACAAAAACCACCTCAGAAATGTAGCTGTGGGCACTCTCCACATTAATTGGGAAATAAACGGTCTGATTCATGAGGAAGGAAGCCCCAGAAACTATTCTGAGATAGGTTATGTTCAATCTGCCTACTTTCTCACCCAAATCCATCTGGGAGTCAACATCAACTGTTAAGTCGACAAAGCATGTGCCGCCCGGCGCCATCCCGTTAATGTAGGTTCCAGAGACTCCCCTAACAACCATTCCATTTGGAAGCGTTGCATTTACCGCCCTGGGGCTTATATTGTCTGGAAACCTATTGACAAGATAAACTCTCAAAACGACGCTTCTAGCGGATTGAAGAAGCGGAGCCGCGGCTCCATTGAAAAGCGTGTTTACAGACGCCACCATTATCGGTTGTTCTGGAGGCGGATTTTCAACCATAACCGGCACGTTAAGAGATGTGGCATTGCTGTAGGCTACTCCATCCTCTGTCCTTGCACTGCAATCCGCATAAAGAGTTGCGCTGTATGCTCCCACCAAGGCATTTACTGGTATTGATACACCGGTAAATGTCAGGGTGAAACGGTCTCCCTTATTAACAAGCCCAGTGCTTGCCCGTGGATTCTTAACAGTGAAGCCATTCGGAAGCGCAACATTAAAGTTCGCCGAGTTTATGGTGCAGCTACCATTATTCTCCAAAACCACGTAAAGGTTTGTGTCAACAGATCCGGGATAGGCGGCTGGCGAAAAATAGGCGTCGACCACTCTCAGAGAAACTGGCGGATAAGGCAAAATTATTATAGTTATTTGGTGCACTTCAAATGCCCTGACGCCCTCTTTCACATATGTTATGTTTAACATCAGATAATAAGTGCCAGCGGATAATGAACTGGAAACGTCAAGCAGATATTCAAACGTGACAACCGTGCCTATGCTGATTTCTTCGGCGACGCTTCCATTTAGCAGCCGCGCTGGGGAGCATGCACCACTTCCAGAACTGAAACCTATGCCTTCAATTGTTTTAAGCCATCCAACAACTTTTGTGGCATTAGCGGTGCTGTTTTGATAAGCTGCCTCAACTTTTAAATCAACTCTTTTACTGCCTGGATATACGTATGCAGTGTCAGCTGAAGACCTAACGTTAATGTTTCTTATGGCAAAGTCCGTTGGTGAATCTCCAAAAGCCATATTTTGAATAAAAAGAGACGCGAACTGTAATACAAGGGTCATGGCTAATGTAAGGGTTAAAACCTTCTTCAGGTTTTTCATTTTCTCGCCTTCTTCAATTAGCGAATTTTAAGTCTTGCTAATAAGGGATTCTGCCTTATTAGCCGTAAATTCCCCCACGATTTCTCCATCTCTTATAACATATATTTTTTCCATGCAGTTGGCGACTTCCGGATCATGTGTCACAACCACTATGGTGTGCCCCACCTTGTTTAAGTTTAGAAAAGTTTCAACAACAAGCTTAGCTGAGGCTCTGTCCAAATTGCCAGTTGGCTCGTCGGCCAATATGACAACGGGTTTTCCAACAATAGCTCTTGCAATTGCCACCCGCTGTTGTTGTCCTCCAGAAAGCTGATTTGGTTTTTTGCGAAGCCAGCTTTCGTCCCCTCCAGCCTTAGCCAACGCTTCTCTAACCATTTCGGCTCTTACTCTGCGGGGGATCCCCTTCGGTATCAAGGGCAACTCTATGTTTTCAAAGACGCTCAACCTATTAATGAGGTTAAAAGTTTGGAAGACAAACCCCAATTTAGTATTCCTCAAGTTAGCGAGGGTTTTGTCGTTAAGTTTTGAAACGTCAAATCCATCAAAGAAAATGTGGCCCTTCGTCGGCCTATCTAATAAGCCAATCATGTTGAGAAGCGTGGTTTTACCTGAGCCAGACGGCCCCATTATAGCGATAAGCTGCCCCTTAAAAATTTGAAAGCTTGTCCCCTTCAAAGCCATTGTGGAGATATTTCCAACAGTATACTCTTTATACACGTCGACGAGTTGAATTATGGGCTTTAGATGTGCTGGTTCTGACATGCTTTAATCCCAGCGTCTTTTTGCAGCATTATAGCAAAATAACACGCACCCTATATACTGTTTACTTTTCAAAGCTTAACGACGTTGCGATTTTCCTAGCAAGATTTATATGCGGGGATGTTGTTTGTGGTTTTAACCGGCCTTAGCCGAAAACTCAGTGTCAAAAGGGCACTCGAGTTCGTGGTTTTGAGGCTGGTTCCGCGATAAGGACGAAAAAACAGTATGCCACGAAGGCTTCCAGAAAAAACAAAAAACATCCAGAGAAAACCAAGAAGGTTTGGAAGTAGCAGGCGTTTCAACCCTGGCAGACCATTGTTTCAGATGACGCCTGTTAAGGAAAACCAGGAATTAGAAGTTGTTATAGACGATATTGGCAGCAGAGGCGATGGAATAGCGCGGATTCAGGGATACTTGATTTTTGTTCCAAACAGCAAAATAGGGGAACGCGTCAAAGTTCGGATTCTTTCAGTGGGCGGAAAATTCGCTGTCGCGGAAAGAATAGGCTAAAATGGGAGGATAAAATTGAAAATTAGGGAACTGCGAAACGGAATGAAAAGGGTAAACGTAGAGGCAAAGGTTGTAGAGAAGTCTGCACCCCGCGAGGTCTTGTCAAGATTCAGCGACACAATGCATAAGGTGGCTACTGCGGTCATAGCAGACGAAACAGGCACGGTAAAGCTGACGCTTTGGAATGAGCAAATAAACCAGGTGAACGTCAACGACATGGTGAAAGTGGAAAACGGCTACGTAACAAGCTTCAAAGGCGAAATTCAGCTTAACGTGGGAAAATATGGAAAACTCACTGTGGAGTGAAAACGCGGAAAATTTAATTTAACTTTTAGAGAGGTGAAAACTGTATGGAAGAAAGAAGAAGGTTCGGCGGAAGAAGAGAATTCGGCAGAGAAAGACGGTTTCCTCCAAAACCAGTTGAAATTGGAAAGGAATACGAAGTAGACGTGCAGGAAACAAGCCGAAGAGGCGAAGGAATAGCAAGAATACAAGGCCTAGTGACTTTTATACCCAACACGAAGCCAGGCGACCATGTTAAAATAAGGATAACACGGATAAGCCGAAGATTCGCAGAAGCCGAAGTTGTCAGCACAGCCTAAGATTAAACCGCCAAACCACAAATTAAAGATAGTAAGAAGGTGTAATTTCCGTAAAATTTTCCGATTTTATTTAATTTGAAATTTCATCATTCTTTCATTTTTGGGACTTAGATAAGACTGAACCGAGGGCTTTTGATAGGCTAATCGGAGCGTGGGAGTTTTGGAATTGATGTTTTTATTTTTAGCTGGTTTTCAGTTTTTCTTGTGATTGAGGTTTTAAGGAATTTGGGAGATGCGTGAGTGTTTGCCAATTGTTTTGGGGTGGTTGGGTTTGGGGGTGTGAGCTTTTATGGATTGTTAATTTGACTTTAAGGGAGGCGATTGGTGCGCACACGCAAATTATATTAATAGAATCTAAAATACCAATATTGTCGTTGTAAAATTTATAGGAGAATGGAGGAAAATTCAGTGAAGAAAGTGGGCAAAAATAGGCTCTTTGCTTTGCTGTTAGCTTTTACAATGACTATAATGCTTGTCTTGCCAGCTGCCAACGCGCAAGCCAGAAGAAAGAGTTATGCTATGTGTGTGCTGAACGCGCAAGTTATTGGAGTAAACCAAGAAGTGCTCGTTTTAGTCGGGATGGCTTTTCCAACAGCATATCCCCAAACTGGGTGGGAAGGTCTGCTTCTATATGTTACAAGACCTGACAATGTTGTAGAAAAGCTTGGCCCTTATAAGACTGATACAACCGGATGTACTGGCGTAGTATACCAGCCTACTATGACTGGCAAATACTATTTCCAGACGTACTTCCCAGAGCAAGTTGTGCAGGTCACAACAGCTGGCATTCCAGCAGGTACAATTTTAGAAGCTAGTTATAGCGACAAAGTGGAACTTACAGTGCGGGAAGAGCCAATAGAATATTATCCCGGGTTCTCGCTTCCAACAGAGTACTGGACCAGACCAATAAATACGCAACTTAGAGAATGGTCGTCCATAGCAGGAAACTGGCTTACATGCGTTCCCAACTTGTTCAATGCATATACTGAAGCGCCTGAAACTGCCCATATATTATGGGCGAAACCTTTAATCACAGGGGGGCTTGTCGGTGGTGAGTTTGAAGGCCACGGTTTCCACACTGGAGACGCGTATGAAGGTCTAATGATGACCCGGGCGTCGCCAACAATTATTAATGGAAAACTCTTCTATAACCAGTATCCTGCCAACTACCATACTCAAATGCTTATCGCTGTAGATTTGCGCACTGGAGAAGAGTTATGGCGCAAAAATGGTACTCGCTTAAGCCTGGGACAAATACTTTCGTACAATTCAAGGAACCAGATGGGATGTTTTGAATATCTATGGGAAGTTGTTGGCACCACATGGCGAGCATACCATCCCTTCACTGGAGAATGGATGTACACGATGACTAACGTTCCTGCATCCTTCGTATTTGGAACGTTCGGCGCCACAACAGTGTGGGGTCCCAATGGCGAAATCCTCGCATACACAGTTAACTCGGCGGAAGGCTGGATGGCCGTGTGGAACTCCACAGCTATACCCGCGCTTTTCGGCGGCCAAAATTACAGCATTCCTTACACTTGGGAGCAGTGGAGACCTTGGGGAAAGACTGTTGATGCGAGAGCCCCATGCCCAGTAACACCTGAAACTCCAATGGGTATATCTGGTTACTCGTGGAACGTGTCAATACCTAAAGGCTTGCCAGGATCTGTTCAAGCCGTCCTTAAAGACAGGATAATAGGTGCAAGCATAGCCACCGACATGGTTGTAGCATGGGGAATAAGCTTGGAACCAGCTCGGAGGGGAACATTGCTTTTCAACACAACCTGGGTTCCGCCGGAAATCGGCCAAAGAATCTCTTGGGTTGGTGCAAGTTTAGATGACGGCGTCTTCGTCCTGAGGATGCAAGAGGGAAGATGCTTCTATGGCTTCAGCATTGATACGGGAAGACAGGTGTGGGGTCCAACAGAGCCTGAAGGTCAATTGAACATATGGGTTGGCACAGTGCCTAGGCTTGCTTACGGAAAACTTTTCTCGGCAGGCTACGACGGAATATTGTATTGTTATGACTTGAAGACTGGTAACCGACTATGGACTCATGAGGTTAGCGATCCTTATCACGAGATCCTTTGGAGCTATAACTGGCCAATTCACATAGGAGCTATCGCTGACGAAAAAGTCTATGTATACCACATGGAACATTCCGCTAATGAACCTAAGCCTCGTGGCGCACCATTAGTTGCAGTCAATGTGAACACTGGAGAAGAAGTTTGGAAAATATCTTTCCGAGAAACCTACTGGGGATCAGACCCCGCCATAGCTGACGGCATACTGGTAATTCTTAACACCTATGACAACCGCATTTATGCTTTCGGTAAAGGTCCAAGCGCCACAACAGTGGATGTTCAAAACGATGTTATACCGCTGGGAAACAGCGTACTGATAAAGGGCACAGTGACGGATATTTCTCCAGGCACTGAAGACTCTTCTATACAGCTCCGATTCCCAAGTGGAGTCCCTGCAATAGCTGATGAAAACATGAGCAAATGGATGGAATACGTGTATATGCAATTCCCACCACGTCCAACGGACGTTAAGGGCGTATGGGTTACTTTTGACGTTAT
>Ga0272449_1003645_pt1 | contig 13056 bp, 8 predicted proteins | sample YNPCB0241_FD_198679 | JGI IMG/M metagenome (GOLD analysis project Ga0272449, IMG submission 198679) | Hot spring sediment microbial communities from Yellowstone National Park, WY, United States - YNP-CB-024-1 | ecosystem: Environmental > Aquatic > Thermal springs > Hot (42-90C) > Sediment...
AGAGAAAGAATAGGATGAGGGAAAGTAGGAGGCCTAAAGCAAGCTCAAATGATAATCCTGCAGCAAGAATATTCTTGACTTCAGATATTCTATTTTCTGACCTATATTGGGCAGTATACTTTATCATAGCAGAGTTTACACCCCAGTCCCTGAACAGGATTACTAGGCCTGGAGCCGCTAAAGCGACCGTCACTAAACCGTATTCAGCTGGGGACAAGAGTCTGGCAATAACTATGACGCCTACCGCTGATATTACCGTTGAAGCTACTAGGCCCCAGAAGAGGCTGAAGCCTCCTCTAGCAGAAACCTTAGCCATTTCAGCCGTATTCAATACAAAAACGCCTCTTACCTTTAAGCCTCAATATTAAAAAGTTAACATTTGACATGCTATTCCACTTTCTTTTGATCACACTCATCCATTAGAACTTTCGGGATCACCTCCGTTACCACTCACATCAACAGTTATACTCTTTTTAGCTCACGTATTTCGTATGAAGTTGATTTCTCACTGGTATTTAATTTCTGAAGCCGTAGCCTAACCCATAATATTTGAAGCCGAAGGCCTTAACTATGTTTGGATCAAGCATCCTTCTTGCATCAATTATTATTGGATTTTCCTTAACCTCGCTTTTTAGCAGTTGTAGGTCTACTTTTTTGAATTCTGCATGGTCGGTAACTATGATTATACAGTCTGAGCCTCTTACGGCTTCGCTAAGGCTTTCCGCCCTCTCCGCACCGAAGGATTCTTGGCAGTATGGGTCATAGGCGACGACCTTTATACCTGAATTTAAGAGTTTCAGTATTATCGGCTCAGCTGGGCTTAACCTCGAGTCTGCTACATCAGCTTTATAGGCTGTACCTAATACGGTAACCTTAGCGTTTCTAACGTCTTTGCCAGTATCCTTTAAGGCTAGAAGCACGACATTAACTACGTGATCGGACATACTATCATTTATCCGCCTAGCAGTTTTAATTATGTCCCGTCTGCTGGGTTTGATCCCGCTAATCAATAGATATGGATCTTTTGGCAGACATGGCCCCCCAACACCCGGCCCAGGCACGTGTATTGTAACTCTTGGATGTGTGTTAGCCAATTCAATAACCTTCTTCACATCGACACCATAATGTTCGCATATTAGGGCAAGTTGGTTGGCGAAAGCGATGTTTACATCCCTAAACGTGTTCTCCGCAAGCTTAGCTATTTCAGCTGTAGCAGCATCTGTTTCAATCACTTTCTTACATACCGTCTTAAACAGTTCGGAGGCAACTCTAGTACTATTATGTCCGACGCCACCCACTAGTCTAGGGCTTTCAACAAACTCTTGAAGAGCCCTTCCAGGCGCAATCCTTTCAGGCACATAAGCCAGATAGAAATCAGATTCCACTCTCAAACCAGTTAAAGCCTCCAACGTTGGCTTGACAAGGTTAGCCATTGTTCCAGGCGGTATCGTGCTACTTACTACGACAAGCACACCCTCATGACATCCCCTCCCAACCTCTTCCAAAGCCTTCTTGAGAAATGAGAGGTTAGGCTTCTTACTCTTATAGATTGGTGTTTGAACAGAAATTATAACAGCATCTGCTTTATGAAGATCTGCTTGCGAATTCAATGAAGACTTAAGCCTGCCGGCTAGGACGTTACGCTCAACGAGCTCTTGAAGCCCAAGTTCCCTCACAGGAGAAACACCACTATTAACAGCGTCAACAACTTCACGCCTAACATCAACAGCCTCTACACTAAAACCAGCGTCAGCAAATAGGGCTGCAGTTGGCAAACCAACATAGCCTGAGCCCAAGACCGCTAAGCGTAAACTCCTATCCTGAATTGATTTAATGAGCCTCTCCATCAACAAGCTATTTTTATCACACTTCCCTCAAGTCATACTTATAGCACTTTACTATTACTATGAGTCTTACAAAATTTATAGTAGGTTGTAAACTTCATCTTCTCACAAGTAAAGCCGCACTCCTTTAACAATTTAAACATTCACCAACCCTCATCGAAAGTGCGCACTTTCAAATAATGATTTGGAAATCCATAAGGATTCGTAATTTTCCTACAGTAGAGCTCCATCAACCTATCCTTTAATGTACTGTAGCAGTATCCAATATCCCTTTCGTATCCTGCCAAGTAGGTTGTTTAAAAGGAGCCAAAACCTGAATGGGAGGTGTTGAAAGATCGTTGATGCTGATACTATTTCTACGTTTGGAAAGTGGTAGCTAGAAATGAGAGCGTAATTTTGGGGTAGGAGTTGGCTCACTTTTCCTTCGTCCATCGAATGCAGGTGGCCCCATACAGGCGTCAGCTTTCCGCAGTGAATGCACCGGGTGTATGTTATTTGCTCCTTATATGGAACAGTGATTATAAGAGCACCCCCTCTTCTTAATACTCTATCTATTTCTCTGCAAAGCCTTTGCTGAGATTCAATAGGCAAGTGCTCTAAGACTTCGAGCACCGTTATCTTATCTATTGAACTTGCCCTTATAGGTATAGCCGTTGCATCAGCACGAATAAATTGAACATTATCCGCACCCAACTTTTGCTTAGCAATCTTAAGAGAATTTTCAGAAAGTTCTAAACCTATTACGAAACCAGCCTTCAGGAAATAGCTTGTTACAAATCCTTCAGCACATCCTACGTCAAGAATTACATCTTCTTTTTGAGGATTTAAATAAAAAGTTATCACTTGAGCTCTGCGTTGTTGCCTATGTCTATCTCTTCCACTTAGCTCAAAAATATTTTGGTTATCCATATCTTTCACTCCTTTTCATAAACCAGTTCTTTAGCCTTGAAGAAGAAGATTAATGCTACGAAAACCGGTAAAAATAAAAGAGTCCAAAATACTGCTATTGGCAATGCTGAAAGCTCGTTGAACACCAAAATCGGTGGATCACGTATTATAGACCCACTAAAACTGAGGTCCGCTATAGCATTAAACGTATCAGATAGTAAAATTGTAAAGCTTGCCCTTCCATGTATTATAAAATCCTGCCCCGATGCTCGGATTATATTATAGTTGGGTGAATAACCACTTATAGAAAGCTTTCTAAATAAAACATTTGAAGAAGTAAAACTTGTTGGATTGCGTGAATATGTTACAATTTCTTTATTAGGCATTATCCTTAGTTCTTTAACACCCTTAAAAAAGAAATAGTTGCCATTCGATCTTAACAAAACAGAGGAGTTATTACCATGTGGAAATAAGGATAATATATCTTTAATAAGTAATGTTGTATACAAACCTTTACCATCTATAACAGTTATGTTTGAAGATCTCATTTCTACAGATAGATATTCACTTAACGATAACTCAGTTACATTACTAAACATTTTTTGTTGGTTGTTTTCTAAAAAAACTTCCAAAGTACTGGCTTTGAAAGCAGGAAATACAACTGAAGTAGAATGGACAATAGTTTCATTTTGAAGTTTAATTTCTGCACAGTACCCTTCAGGATTAAACGAACTACTTATTTCATCAGATCGTGCGATCGGAAGATTAAAAAGGCTCAACAATTCGCCTAAATGTGGATAGAGCTTAGAAGCCAATGACATATTCTGGTTAATTGCAGTAATTATGGGAAAAACATTTATATAAAAAATTTTTCCCTTCCCGATTGCTTGTAATACAGCGAAAGGAGAGGTTTCTCTATTATCGTTCAAAAACCAAGTTAATACAGTAGCATTACTAGTTAATTTTGGAACAAATATATTCATTGGAAGCTTGATTGTGTATGACATATTAGAAATAAAATCGGCCATTATGCTCGTGGTAGAGTAATTTGCAAACACCATCCTTGAAAAGGCTCCTAAGCCATTTGTGTTTAGAACGACCAAATTACCACCAGAGGATATAAAATGCATGTATTCCTCTTTCTCCCGTAAATTAAGTTTAGCATAACCTTTTATATGAAAATCATCAAATTGTACCATATAAAATCTAGAATACATCAAACCAATAAGTCCATCTTGGGAGTCAATATTTACACTGCATACCTTCTTACCATTAATGAACATTTCATTCGAATTACCATCTACGACAACACGAACTTCATAATAATCGCCAGGTTGCCATTTTATTCCTGTAGTGGTGATCCAAGGATTTTCTGGAATAGTATACCCGTATGCCCATGAGGTACCATCCACAATCCTAAAGTATGCAACGATATAACCACTGGGATTAAAAAATAATTCTGCAGAACGGAAATGACTTTTATCCTTAAAACTATAAACTAAAGATACGTAGTTTGTAACGCTAGAGGAATAGTTCATCGGTTTAACTTTAAAATATGCTGTAAAGTTTTGGGCAAAAACATTACTTAAGATAATCCCTAAATCATAAGTCACAGGATTTCCCCCTTCCAATGCCCCGTTCTCAATTTTCCAAGAACCTGAAACGATTGTCCAATTTTTGAGATTGTTGGGTTCCTCAAATTGGTCCTTGAACTCATACTCTATTATGTTATTAGGCGGAGGATCAAAAGGTAATATAACAATTTTGTGGTTTAGCGATTTCGAATCTTGCTCATAGTAAGTTGTATAGTTATACAAAGCTTGAGAAAGTATTTGATATGCCAAACTATAGTCACCTAAAGATTGATCAAAAGGTATCAGAAGCGCAGCTTCTGAATAGAGATTTGGAGAAGACACCTTAGAAATGTTATAAATTTTTACTTCACGATTTTCAAAAACTATAGGACTTATTGGAATTAATTTCTTAGCCAAATATCCATTAGGATAATAGTTTTGTAGGAATGTCACGTCTCGATCGCTAAGGTACAGATATGGATGGGAAAATTTAGGGTTAAAGCTAAGAAGATATAATGAAAACTCCGGTGTTTTGGCAGTATATAGTAGCTCAGACCTGCCAAGAAGAGCTGAAGGAGCAGACAACATCACTCTTTCAGAAGAAGTTGGAGTTATGAGAAATGATTTTGGATCACTATCAAAAATATTTCTCAAGGATTCTAATGCGCTCATCTCCCCGTTAGAAGGAATATTTCTAGGATCATTTACAACAGTATTCCATCTTTCAAGAGATAGAAAAGAAGTCGATATGCCGCTTAGAACTATAATTCCAATAACTGCTGATACAGCCATCTTTTTTATATCATTATTCTTGTTTCTTGCTTTTTCGATAAACCATATTACTGGTACTGGAGCTAATAGAGCAAGTGGTATTTTCATGAACCAAATAAACCTATTTTCCCGATAAGGTGTAGCATAAAATGTATTTGAAAACGAGAGAAACTTCCCAGTTAAGAGAGAAAGCAAAAGAAAAAGTATAAAGATAATAAAATTAGAGCGCTTATAGGAATTGATTAAGTAGGGCATGATAATAATACTCAATAATCCATTTATACCCAATATAACGGGATAAATGAACCAAGGAACTAAGCCAATTTCATCAACTTGGGACGTACTGAATGAATCTGATAACGAAGTCCAAGAAAACAAAGAAATCATGTATATAAAAATTAGAGCATAAGCAAAAATCGTTAAAAATGTACATTTACCCCTAAGCCATTTAAAGGATATTTTACGCATAGTTTTAGATAGCAATAAAGATGATATTATGAGAAGAACAGGGACCGTCACTCCTATGATTGACAATAATGAGAGGTTAAATCTTGGAAAGATGTATGGTAAAAATGAATATAATATTCCAACTATTAGATAGCCCACTAATGATGCTAGGAGAGAATCTTGAAGTCTATATTTGTTTGCAAACAACATATTACAGATTGCTATAAATAGAATGAAGAAAGTAATTTTAAGCGGATGTGATAAGTAGGAGATTAATACAAGTGTTGAAAAGAGTAGTAAATATTTTGATTTTGGAATATCTCTTCTTATAATAAGGGAAAATGCCACTATGATTGTGAGAAGGGATATATTAATTGGCACATACCATAGACCGAATATTGCATAGTGAATTCCATGCCAAGTTTTATCGTCGGTTATTTCTAATATCTGAAGCTGAGATAGGCTAGTTGATGACAATTTCAATTTCGTAAAGTAAACCCATGAAAATCCACCCAAGCTATTAGTGAATAGTACCCAAAACAATGTTGCTATGGAGGGAAGTTTTGGATGTTCCTCTCCAAAAAGTCTCTTAGCCATAGAGTAAAATGCAATCGGCAGTAGAAAATTAAGAGTAAGAACACCTACCTGTTCATTCAATATAGTTGTATTCGACAGGGCTATTATCACAGATTCATGAAGATGTGAAAAAAGATAATTCCAACCGGTATAGGCTGAAGGTATCCTGTTCAGAATAACGCTATTCACGTAATGACTAACTGGATCGCTAACTAAAAGAGTAAAACCAGGATATAGTAAGTAAAAGGAAAAAACATAAAATATTATTACTATCAGAATAGCCAAGAAATCAATATTTCTGACTAAGGATCTTGTAGGAGAGACCACTGAATATCGTCGTTGCCTATGTCTTATCACCGAGATTAACCCTAGCATAATGAAAGCACTAAGTATTATTGAAGTTCGCATACTTGGAGTTAGAAAAAGAGTCATGAGAGCGATAAAGTCTGAAAGTGCATAGCTTAGTATAAATGACATAATAATAGATTCGAGTAGCGTAAAGTAGCTATCTAGTTCTAGTACATTTAGTAAAGCGTAACCTGGAAGAAAGGACGTGCAGAGCAACGTTAAAACTAGTTGTATTGCGCCTCCATTTAGAGTCAAAAGATTGAAAATAAGAAGGATGAATGAAAAGACGATTAGAAGAACATTTGCAACTAAGCTTTTGAGAATATTAGGATCTCCTATCGGTAGTCTTAACACCAACTTAAAATCATAATCGTTGAAGAGCAAGTACAAGATTATTAAAGTAAATGTTTCGAATATGAAGAGTGGATACTTTATCCAAGAATCCAATAACCATAAAGTAAAAGACGAAAATGCCACAAATATAAAAGTTATAGTGAGATTTTGAAGAATGTGTTCTACCTTACTTATTTTCATAACTTTGCGCCTCTAAACATTTCGAGTAAATTATCAAATAATTTTTCAGCCAATAATATGTAATTAAATTCGCCTGAAGATCTAAGTCCATTTTCACCAAGCTTTTTAGCTAATTCCCTGTCATTGTATAGTTTCTCGATATAAAATTCGAACTCATCTCAATTTTTAGCCACAAATCCACAGTTGTACTTCTTAATGACTTTTGCAGTATAAAATAGATTTGTTGAAACAACAGGCTTTCCAGCAGCCATATAATCAGAAAGTTTAGCCGGAGAAGCGTATCTGAAAGTAAAAGAATCTGGAGGATATGGTATAACACATACGTCTGCACTCGCGAGAACATCATTTACAAACTTAGGCCAAGGGTATGAAAAGATATGTACAAAATCGGGCAACTCCATCAATTTGGCTCCTGCTATGTACAGCTCTACTTTAAATCCTCTCTTCCTCAAATTAGCGATGACTTCACAAAGTTTATGAATACCCTTTTCCTCAATTGCTGACCCAGCATACAATACATTAAACGAGTCTGATGTTTTCCTTTTTTTAAGGCATTTGGCAAGTAGTGAGCCATTTTGTACAACTATAATTTTTGAACGGTCAAGCTTATATAACTTTGAAACGTAATTTTCCCAAATTTCATTGAGAACTATTATCAAGTTTGACAGTCTTAAGGTTAATGAATCTATAAATCTCAGTAGAGCCACGAACATAATCGGTGGTTTCTTCTTGCTGAAAGCGTAGGCAGCTTCTACAGGGGGATCAAAAAAATCTGTCACCAATTTCACCCTTCCTTCTAAGCCAAAAATTTTTAAAACAAATAAGCTCAAAAAATATTGCCAAATTTTTTTAATAGATGGAACAGCATAGGGATACCCTAGCAAGCATATCAAGTATGAACGACTTTTTAAGCTGGAGATAACAGACGTTGTCACAGCCTTTGTCATGTTGCATTGATTAAGTTTTCTCCATCTCCTTCCATTATAGACTCGAAGAAAACTATCGTCTTGAGAATACCAGAATATTGTGGATTTAGTGAACTTTCTAAGAAAGAATTTAATTAGATTTGCATATAACCCAACATACCTATAGCCAATACCGCCTTTTATATCCTTGATGTCAACTGCAAAATAGCTTGTGAAAATTATTAAATTAACTGACATCACTATAACACGCTTCTAAAAAATGTGTAAACTCTTCAGCTATTTTGTTCCTGTCAAATTGCTTTTCTACGAGGTTTCTAGCCCTCTTTCCAGCTAACTCCCTAAACTCTTGAGAGTGATAAATTTTATTGATTGCTTCAGCAAGCTTTCCATCATCTATCGGCGAAACTACTAGGCCTAGTTCATATTCTCTTATAAGTTTAGCCAACAAAGAGTCATCGTAAGCTGTAGCTATGACGGGTATTCCACAAGCGCAATATTCGAAGAATTTCGCTGGAAGACTGTTCTTCCAAAGTGGATTATCATCGTAAGGAATCAAACCCACGTCAGCCTCACATATTAGCTCTGCTAATTTCTTCTTGTCCTTTATTACGCCTCTATACTCAACGGCTTCTTCTATGTTCAGTTCATGAGCAATACTCAAGATTTTTTCTATTTCGCCTACACCAACAATAATTAATTTAATATTCTTTATTCCAATTTCTCTAAGTTTTTTTATAGCTCTTATAGCTATATCCAATCTATAAAATCCCCCTATACCGCCCGAATGTATTATTTTAAAAACTTCGTCATTTTTTCTATTAGCCAATGGCCTAAATGTCTTTATATCAGCTCCATTAGGTACAAGCATAAGATTAGATACGCCTCTATCTCTCAAGTAACGTATAAAGTTTGGTGTCACTACAGTAACTACTTGACTTTTCAAATACAGATTAACCGAAAGTCTTTTTATAAGATGATAGAATTTTTTCCTAATCTTAGAATTAGAAAGACTTATGGCATAGTCTTCCCATTCATCTCTATAATCCACTACATATTTTACTCTTATTAGACTGCAAGCAACTAGCGATCCAAAACCTACATCTCCAGGAGGGACAGAGACTACCGCTAAGTGCGGTTTTCTTGATACAAGAAAAAGTGCTGAGGCAACAAAAGATACAATGCTATTTAAGATAAATGCTAAGGGATGATCGAGACCTATATTAAAGATTAAGTTGAAAATATTGAAGTTGCCCTGTTTTCTAACACCTCTATCAGAAAAATGTTTATAACTAAAACTTCCTAGAAATTCAATTGCATGCCCCTTCTCAGACAATCTCTTAGCAAAAAATTCTATTCTAGTCCAGGCTGCTCCAGGAGAAGGGTTTGCAAGGCCGAGGAAGAAGAGGATCTTCAATTTCACGTTTACCATGACTTTTTCGTCTCAATAGTTCTTGAGGGATACAAATATTTTACGCTCTCCTTATGGGTATACAGAGGAAAAGCCTTCATGCAGTAGTTTTAGCCTTTGCGTTCGAGGAGGCTCTTTTCTAGCACGTTTTTAACCCCCTCAAGCAAGCCCTGCTTGAGCTTTTCATTCTTAACATTTGAAGCGAGCAAAATGCCAAACAATGCGATTCCCAAGGAGACCAATTTGTTTGTACCTTCTACAAATTTCTCGTCAGAAAGCAACTGTTTTAAAACTTTGTCAGTATCTTTTCCAGCGCTATTAAGGAACTTGTTAATGTTCTCCCATGCTTCTTCTAGTGGGTTTACGGCTTTCACCCCCTCTTTAATTTCAACGTTTTCCGTCGCATGAGGTCTTGGCTTAACAACCTCATGGGGTTTCTTTTCCAACGTAGTATAGATTGTGCTTTTTTGTAAGCCTGTAGCCTCAGATATTTTTTGGATAGGTAGTTCAGCTCGTCTCATATCTTGTATGATGCTGACTGGTACTGGAGGTAGCTCCATTTTCAACATCTTCTCCCTAATTGACTGTGCTAATGGCTCAAGCCTCCTATCTATAATATGCCTTTCACTTCCGCGTCTAAGGTACCACCTGTTTACACTTTTCATGAGGTAGGGCTTATAACCTTTCCTCGCGTACTCCCATAACTGCTCTTCAGCCCTTATCACGGTCAAACCACTTTATCACCAGTGATAATAGTGATAAATCTGTGTGATAAAAGTTTTTCCTTCATTTTTAGACCATTTAATCGTATCAACTCAGTTTTATCACTGTTATCATTTTTGTACTCTCACACTATAATCATGCACGATCATACTGCGATATATAGGAATATAATATTGATCTAAACATTTTTCTCCAACATAGTTATAGGAACGACTAAAGATGCTTTCACCTACTCACTCGACTCCAGTTCACTAAATATTCTCCGCCAAGACTCCAAAGTTTTCTCAAAGCTGAAGTTTTCCCTAACATAATTGTATGCGTTGATGCTCACTTTTTCTAGAATCTCGGGCTTGTTTAAGAGCTCAATTATTCTTTCAGCCATATGCTCTGGATTATTGGACTTAAGCAAGAAACCAGTTTCTCCTTCCTTGACTAAATCTGGAATCCCGCCAACAGGTGTCGCCAAAACTGGGGTTCCGCATGCCATAGCTTCCAATAGGGTATTGGGTAAGCCTTCAGAATAGGATGGTATGACAAGTAGTTTTATTTTGTTAAGCATTTTTGGCACCATATGAAAATCGATGAAGTTTTTAAGCTGAACTAAAGTAGATAGATTGTTTTCGTCAATATATTGTTCTACTTGATCTTTAAGTATTCCATCACCCCAAATTACTACTCTTATAGCTACATTTTTGTTTTTAAGTATATTGCAAGATTTTAAAAATTCAATAATGCCCTTTTCTTTAGAAAGAACTCCCATGAAAGCCAAGTCAATGTCTCTTTTATTGAAGGGATTAGTTAAGGTAAAAATGCTAGGTATAAATAAGTGTGCATAAAGTAATTTTTTGCTGAACTTATCTAAATTATAAAAGTCTTTAACTGAAGGACTCTCCAGAATAATCCTATCAAAAAGCTTGAGCATACCGATCTGAAACGACCACCTGAAAGAAAAAAGTATAAAGTATATTGTATTAAAGAATTTGCTCTGCATAACGGAACGAGTAATATCAAATCCTCCTCCGAAAATTATTGAGGGACATTTGCGTAATTTTACAGAGAGTAAGGATATGGGTTGATAAATGCCTAGAAACAAAACGATGTCCTCCTCTTCAACATACCTAAGAATTTTTTTGAATTTTTTGAATTCTTGAAGTACATACCCTATAACTCTCCATGGGAACGGCATTTTAGCCTCTATATTAGGAACACCTGTACAGATTGCTTCTATTCTTTTATTTTTTAGAATAAGGGGGGAGAGTCCCTCATGCACTATTATAATTTTACTAAACAGTCTTACTCCTATTTCTAATATCTTCCTAAGATGAGCTATCCTACTCGTTGTTAATGATCCTCCTATAATAATTACAAGCCTTCTATTACTTGTGTGATTCATGTGAGTCTAGCTTCACTTTTTAGTATGTATTCAACTATGTTCTTCCATAATCGCCCTACAATTTTCCAATCGTAACGGGTTATAGCTTCACGTCTAGCATTTTCCGATAACCTCTTTAAAAGAGATTCATTGTTCATCAGCTTAGAAATTGCTTCTATGAGGGAATCTATGCATAGTGTGCAGAGTAAGCCATTCTCCTTATCTTTAATAAGAATTGGCATTTCACCGATTTTAAATGCAATAATTGGTTTGCCGCATGAAAGAGCCTCTATTTCACCTTTTCCAAAAGTTTTCTGAAAACTTAAAATAGCATCTACAGAAGATAACCACTTAGGTAATGTATTATGGTCAACCCATCCTATATGCTTAACATTTGGCAGAGTTTCAAAGTATTTTTTGTAAGGTCCATCGCCAAAAATCATGAACTTTACTTGTGGAAGTTTATTCAAAGCAGCTTTGCACAGCTTAAGAAGAATCGGAGAACCTTTTTCTTCAGTTAGACGCCCAATAAAACCTACGGTAAATTCTGTTTGCTGAAAGACTCTTGATTCAATAGGCTTAAAGAAGCTTGTGTCAACGCCGACCCTTACTATATGAATTTTAGTATTTTTTAAACCATATTTAATCATACCTGCCTTTATTAACCCATCATTAACTATTATTGCATCGGCTATTCTGCATATCATACGTCCAATAATGATAGTGAATGCCCACCAAAATTGCTTTACAAAGTTTACCTTATTTCCATTGGATATGCGTGGTTCTATCCATGGTGTGAGGTTTCCTTCATAATATACAACTTTCATATTTAGAAGTTTTGCGACAATGGCCACTATAATACCACTAAGCATATCACTGAGAACAACAATTCTCAATGCATTTTTCTTTAATTGAATTGTTTTAATTACAGCTATGACTTGATAAAATAAAAATACACTAAGTGGGTTAGCAATGCTAGAAAGCTTATTTTTAGACCAAGGATAGTTTTTCGAAGCTGGAAAATACAACTCCTCAACCGTGAGATTTGAAGAAAGCCTTATTACTTTTTTATATTTACCGAAAAAAGGTGCAATAATTGTAACATTAAAACTATTAGACAGCTTCCTAGCGACCTGTAACAATATTTCTTCACGACCTCCCCCCCTTTTTGTTAATGCTTCAAGAATTCCGGGAAAAATAAAAAGAATATTCATACAATTTTACCCTTCAACTACCTCTTCGTAGACTTTCTCTATTTTTTCTACCACTTTCTCTATTGAAAACTCTGATTTTACAATTTCTATGCACTTCTGGGAAAACTTTTTATGCAGTTCCTCATCAGAAATAATTTTGTTAATTGCTTCGGCGAGATCACGAGGCGTAGGTTGAGCGACATAGCCTACATTTCTATCTATCCATTCCAACGTGTCTCCTAAGCTCGTCGTTACTATTGGCGTCCCTACAGCGCAAGCTTCAAGAAATGTCATGGGGAAACCGTAGAATGAAGGAGTGACAAATACTTCTGTATCTACCAAAGCCTTGAGCTTGTCTTCATTACTTATGAAGCCAGTAAACATCACTGAATTATAAAGTCCTAATGAATTTGCTAAATTTCTAGCTTCACTTAGGTATTCATCATCCGGGC
>Ga0272449_1003646_pt1 | contig 13055 bp, 15 predicted proteins | sample YNPCB0241_FD_198679 | JGI IMG/M metagenome (GOLD analysis project Ga0272449, IMG submission 198679) | Hot spring sediment microbial communities from Yellowstone National Park, WY, United States - YNP-CB-024-1 | ecosystem: Environmental > Aquatic > Thermal springs > Hot (42-90C) > Sediment...
GCCATAGTACTTAAGGATGTTCATAGATCAGGTATAGACAGAACTCCCATCATAGAGCGGCTAGCGAGCAGAATCAAGCAGCTAGAAAAGCAGAATATGCGGGCGCGTGTTCTACCAGTCAAGAGAAGCATAGAGGCGTGGATACTCGCAGGGCTCTCCCTAACTAGCCCCGAGGAGATACTAGATCCAGAGGAGGAGCTCAAGAAAGCGATGCAGAGAAGGGGTAAATACTATGTTAAAAGTCCAGAGGTCTACAAGCGGTTAGCAAAAGAAATAGATATCGAAAAAGCTATGAGTTTGTCCAAAACCTTCAAAGATTTTATAGATTTCCTTTCACACTAATTTTGATATGACTCCTTCGTAAAGTAGGTTCTGCGTCCGCTCATTGTAGGCGTCTGGTAGGAATATTATGAAGCGTTCGAAGCCTAGTTCGGCGTATGTGTTTATCTTAGTAAGCCAGTCTTCAGGGCTACCGCATAGATCTGGCTCCAACCCCATTAACCCAGCCTTCTCCTGAGCCTCCTCTTTGGTTTTGCCTAGAACACCTAGCCAGTGGATCGATCTTCTTATGCTCTTAACTTCCCTACCTATGCTTCTGCACCACCCCTCTAGTATGTTGTGTAGCTCTTTGACTTGCTCTACGCTTCCACCGTAGTTGGTCCAGTCGGCGTATTTAGCAGCGACTTTAAGTGTGAGCCTACCGCTGCCTCCTACGGTTATCGGTGGATGCGGGCGCTGTACTGGTTTTGGTTGGCAGTACGCTTCTTTGATCGCGTAGTACTTGCCTTTGAAGCTCGGTTTCTCCTCACACCACATCTTAGTTATTATCTGTAGGCTCTCATCAAGCATGGAGATTCTCGTTGAGACATCTGGATAGGGGTAGCCATAGCGCCTATACTCCTCCTCATACCATCCAGCACCTATACCGAACTCAAGCCTGCCTTGCGAGATGTTATCTAGGGTTGCAGCCATCTTAGCGAGCAGCGCTGGGTTACGATAGGAGCTGCAGAGAACGAGCATACCCAACCTCACCCTATGTGTGATTGGGGCTAGGTAACTCAGCAGCGACCAGCCCTCGAAGCAGGGGCCTAGGCTGCTTGGCTTTTGTTGGATGAAGTGGTCATAGAGCCAAAGCGACTCAACCTTACACTCCTCAGCCCACCTAACGATATTAAGAATCGTATCACGAGCTTTCTCGGCTGGAAGGTGGTTTAATTCGCCTCTCCAGCCTTGTGGTACTATTAACCCGAAAAGAACCAAACCTCAGACACCCTCCTTACAGTTTTGATCTAAGGCGCTTTGCGGCCTTTATCAAGTTGCTCATCAGCATCGTAATCAACATAGGTCCAAGCCCGCCCGGCACAGGGGTTATGGCCGAAGCCTTCTTACAAGCATCTTCAAAGTCCACATCCCCCACAATCTTACCATCAAGATAGTTGTTTCCAGCATCGATTATAACAGCGCCTTGCTTTATATGCTCGCTTTTAATCAGCTTCGGCTTAGCAACATCGACCAGAAGAAGATCTGCATCACACAAATCTTTCGGAACTGTGGTCACATCCTTGGGGTGGAGCTTAACTTCGGCGCCGAGGTTTAGGGCTATGGCTGCAAATGGTCTGCCTAAGATCACGCTATCACCTAAGATGTGCACCGTACTCCCCTTGAAGTCGAAACCGGCAAGTTTAGCTAGATCTAGCGCTGCTAAAGCGCCTGCTGAGACGAAGCCCTCTTTACCGGCGAGTAGTAGACCTAGGCTTGAGGAGGAGGAGCCGTCTACATCCTTCTCAGCAGATATCAGATCTAGAGCCTCTTGCTCATCGATGTTTTGTGGAATGGGAAGCTGTAGTAGGATGCCGTGTACCCTCTGATCCCCGTTTAGAGACTGTATAACCGATTTTAGCGTGTTGAAATCTGTTTGCTCGGGTAGGGAGAGCACCTTAGCCTCTATACCTATGCTCCTGCAGGCTTCTGCCTTCCGCTTCACATATCCGGCTGCGCCACCTAGATCCCCTATGTGTATTAGGGCTATTGTAGGCACAACGCCACAATCCCTCAGCTCAGCAACCTCTTTAGAGAGTCTGCTCCGAACCTCTTTTGAACGCTCTTTTCCATCAAGTATCTTTACCAAACTCTCCGCCGGCTCTAAAAATGAGTGAGGGCACTATTTTAGCTTTGAAAAGGCTCTAATAGTGTCAGCACGTAAAGGTAGTTGGTTTGCTAAAGATCGTCTTTGCTAAGATAGGTATGATAGGCATAACACCTATGATCGAGGGGTTATTTGACGAGCGGGCTGTGCGTAAAGATATCGTGGTCAGATCGGTTTATTCAGGTTGCAGAATGGAAACCTCTGACGCTAGAGAAGTTTTAGAGATAGCTTTAGCCCTTAAGCCGCACCTCCTCATCTTCGTAACACCCTATCTGCAAGGCGAGGGACCTATGGCTGGTGTTGAGATGCTCTGTGTCAGCAAGGTGCCCGCTTGCATAGTGAGTAATACAGCCACCAAGGAAGTCTTGAGTAAGCTGGAGGAGAATAGTATAGGCTACATTATAGTGGATGCTGACCCGATGATAGGTGCAAAAAAAGAGTTTCTCGACCCGGTTGAGATGTGCCTATTCAACAGCGACATAATAAGGGTCCTAGCTCTAACAGGTGTGTATAGGGCTATTCAGATAGAGGTTGATAAGATGATCGAAGCGCTTAAACAGGGTCTTAAACCGCAGCCTCCGAAACTCATCTTAGATAAAGAGAAGGCTCTGGCTTACGCTGGCTACCACAACCCCTACGCAGCATCTAAGGCGATGGCTGCATATGAGGCGTCCAGGCTTGTTGCTGAGTTATCTACTCGAGGGTGCTACGCGGTCAAGGAGCTTGGTAGGGCTCTTCACTATGTGTCTGCTTCGCACGAGGTTATGCGGTTCGCTGCTTGTATGGTTGACGAAGCGAGGGAGATGGAGAAGAAGATCGATACTGTAGAGCGGCTGATACATATCTCTGATGGTTCAGTTATTAGGAGAGTGAGGCTTCTAGAGGGTGTTTAGTGGCTAGGTGATCCTAACCCCCTTAACCTCAACCCCTTTCCCCTTTACTACTCTACCTATTGGTTTTGCTTTGAAGCCGTGCCTCTTGAAGATCTTCTCAACATCCTCCACATAGTCTGGGCTCGTCACAACACAGTAACCCACACCCATGTTGAATGTGCGATACATCTCTTCGTCAGACAAGTCACCCTCCTTCTGTATCAGCTTGAAGATGGGTTGAGGCTCCGGCAAATCATCTAACGTAAAGCCTAGATTTGAACCCTTGGTTAAGCGGGTAAGTTTAGAGAAGGCTCCTCCTGTGATATGCGCCAAACCAGAAACATAGATACCCTTCCTTAATATTTCGAGGACGGGTTTGACGTAGATTAGGGTGGGTTCGAGCAGCTCCTCGCCCAGGCTGCGGTCAAGCGGCTCAACCACCTCATCTAGACCATATTTGGTTAGGAGGAGCTTGCGCGCCAAGGTTAGTCCGTTTGAGTGTATGCCTGAGCTTGCTACGCCTACCACGATGTCACCAGCCTTAATCTTCTCGCCGGTCACAACCTTATCCTTTTCAACTACACCTATGGCTGCACCCGCTAAATCGAAGGTTTCTTCGCCACCCGCTAAGAGATCGGGTAGAATAGCGGTCTCCCCGCCTACCACAGCCACGCCAGCTAGAGCTGCCCCTTTCGCTACACCCTCAGCTATCTGCTGGACAAGGTGCTGATCTGGCTTCTTTAGGGCTAGGTAGTCGAGGAAGGCTATGGGCTCGGCGCCCACGCAGATTATATCATTCACATTCATAGCCACGCAGTCTATGCCTACCGTATCATATCTTCCAAGCATCTGCGCTACGATAACCTTAGTCCCGACACCATCGATGTGTGTGGCGAGCAGCCTACCGTCGCCTAGATCGATCAACCCAGCGTAATGCCCTATCCTGTAGTAGACAGAACCAACCTTCCCCCTTCTGAACCTGAAGGTGGAGGAGAAGATCTTTGCTAGATCTTTGTGTCTACGCTTTATCTCCGCTACATCTACACCAGCCTCGGCATATGATTTAGGCTTCATACCGCTTTAGATGATCGATAAACATCCGACTATATTACCACTACGCTCCGCTATAGGCGCCTACCCGATATCAGCTCGTAAGCAGTAATATATCTTCTCACAGTCTCCTCAACGAGCTCTTTGGGGAGCTCCGGTGGTGTTGGTAGAGGCAAACCAGCCTTTCTTGCCTCCTCCAACTTGGACCTAAATGAAACTTTGATCAGCCAATCCCTTACGATCTGCTTATCATAGCTCTTCTGCTCCTCCCCAACCCTATACTCTGACTTCAACCATAGTCTGAACTCGTCAGGCCCCAGCGAGTCCGCGAGCAGAATCCGCCCCTCCTCATCCCTCCCGAACTCGAACTTAACATCCGCTATTATGAAGCCAGCCCTATCAGCCCACCTCCTCATCTCACCATAGAGTTTTATCGAAGTCTCCTCGAGGAGGTCGTATTCCTCAGCCGTGGATAGGCCTTGTTTGACGGCTTCGCTCTTCGATATAGGCAGATCTTTGGTCTCGGATTTTGTGGTCGGGTCGAAGACTGGTTGGGGGAGCTCTTCAGCAAGCCTCAGAGGCTTATCCGCTTTAATCACCCCCTTGCTCAGCCTCTCATAGTAGCTCCCGTAGTTATAGCCTCTAACCACACACTCCAAAGGGATCATCTCAAGCTTCTTTACGATCATCTTGTTTGGTGGCATCACTTCAAGCATGTGGTTTGGGTAGGGCAGCACTTGGAACCAGAATTCGCTGAATCTGCAGAGCACCTCACCCTTCCTCGGTATGATCGTTGGAAGAACTACATCAAACGCTGAGACTCTGTCTGAGAAGACGAACATCAGCTTATCCCCGCCATATTGGTAGATGTCCTTCACCTTACCGCTCTTTATGAAGCGGATCTCTTGTGCAGCCATCACAGCTTCCCCCTTCTGTAGAGCGCTATCTTCTCCGCTAAAGCGGGGTCCTTCAGAGCTAATATCTCTGCTGCAAGCAAAGCACCGTTCTCTGGGTTATCTATGCCGACACAAGCGACAGGAACACCTCTAGGCATCTGGACTATTGAGAGAAGTGAGTCAAGCCCTCCAAGCGCCTTATTGATCGGAACTCCGATAACCGGCTTTAGGGTTCTTGAGGCGATGTAGCCTGGTAGGTGGGCTGCTAACCCCGCTATAGCCACATAGACCTCAGCCTTGGAGTTTGAGAGGTAGATGTCAAGTTCTTCGTGATTCCTGTGTGCTGAGAGGAAGGCTACATCATACTTTATTCCGAGCTTGGTTAAGACCTCTTCAGCCCGCTTCACATACTCAGCGTCGCTTTTGGAGCCTGCGATAAGGCAGATAGGCGCTTCACCCAACTTAATACACTACAGCCCGTTTGATAAAGTACATCTAAAAAGGTTTTGCAGTTAACTTTAAGTTCAACAAAATAAGTCAACGCTCTATGCAAGCCGTAGGGCCTGAAGTATATGAATACGGTGTTCTGGTTGAGTGGGATGGGCTGACTGGTGGGGAGGCGAAGACAGCCCAGCATCGGCTTAGCTTCGATATGCCGAAGGTGTTTAAGGGATTGGGTAGGAGCTTCTGCCCAGATGAACTGCTCCTATCTGCGGTAGGCGGCTGCCTGCTCACAACCTTCCTACACTTCAAAGAGCGCTTCAACCTACCATTAAAGAAGTTTAAGGTTGACGTTAGGGGCGAAGTCAAGTTGATGGAGGAAGGCTACAGAATAACTAAGGTGGAGGCTAAGATAGAGGCTTCAGCTCCGGAAGAGGAGGTTGAGAGGGTCAAGAGGTTCATCGAGCTCGCAAAGGAGTACTGCCACATAACCCGCTCACTCGAACGATGCATAGCAACCACGGTAGAGATAGTGGTCAGCGGCGAAAAAAACTTGAATAAATGTTAAAATCACTCCACCGCTTTAAAAAGTGTATGCGAAAAGTTGGGAGCGACTACGTCTTTAAGATTATGAACAAAGAGTTCTTTGAAAGCGTATTTAGAGTTAGGAAGAAATATTATGTGAGGGGTAAGCCGTCTGAGTTAGGTAGAGGCAACATAATATATTTTGTAATGAAGAGCGAAGAGAGTGGTAAATATCTTCTTGTAGGCGAAGGCGTTTGTATCTATGTAGGAAAGCTACACCCTTTTGATAGCGGTTACGATTTTGCTATCAGCCACAATTGGGATTACGTTGTGGAGCTTGAGGGGCTTGTGGAATACAAGCAGCCTATAGCGGCAGAGGAAGTCTTCACAGAACCCACGCTGAGGAGGTTGAAGCAGCAGCGACCCTACGGCGTATCTCTTTCACGCGAGGAAGCGAAGATTGTTAAAGAGAAGGTGAAGTCACTTAAGGCGACCTAAACCACCTCTCGCAGATAAATCAGCCTATAGTAATGACTGCTGTTGGGTAGGCTTAAGCGATCCATTATCTTAAGCTTACACATATAGGTTAATATTGCCGAAGCAGCCCCTTTTCTATTGTGGATGACCAAAGAAGACCTTGATTTAAAGCTTTCAAACTTTTTTGATGGGATCTGGCGTCAAGACTCGGAGGGTATACCTTGCTTCAGAATGTACGTTGGGGGCTCGTGGGTTGAGTCAAGTTCAAGAGAACTCTTCGCTGTGGATACGCCTATAAACGGCAAGAGCATCGCTAAGGTTCCTGCTGCAACGAATGAGGACGTAAAAAGAGCGGTCGACTCGGCGTATTCAAATAAAGAGAGGATTAGAGAGATACCGGGGATAGATCGCATACAAATATTCAGAAGGGCTGAGCAGATTCTGTGGGAGCACAAAGATGAGTTTGTAAGAATGCTTATGCTGGAGGCTGGAAAGACGCAGAGTGACGCTGAAGGTGAGGTCAAAGCTACGCTAGAGAGGCTACACTTGACACTTGAGGAGGCAAGGAAGATTTATGGCGAATATATACCTGGAGACTGGTCTGAGGGCACCTCAGGCAAATTTGCTTTGGTTATAAGGGAGCCTATAGGTGTTGTCGGAGCTATCACACCATTTAACTATCCTCTCTATACCGCTTCAGCCAAGATAATACCAGCCCTACTTTCGGGCAACGCCGTGGTAGTTAAGGGCTCGAGTGAAGACCCTATTTCGCTCCTTCTGTTCACAAAAGTGCTTGAGGAGGCTGGTTTACCTAAAGGTGTTTTGAACACGATAACTGGGGTAGGGGCTGTAGGCGAATACTTGGTCAAAGACGAGCGGGTTGGAATGATATCTTTTACAGGAAGTACAGCTGTGGGGAAGAGGATAGCCAGCCTCGCACAGTTAAAGCATCTACACCTCGAGCTCGGTGGAAAAGGTTTAGCTGTAGTGTTAGATGACGCAGACCTAAAGCACGCGGCAAAATGCTGCGTTGAAGGCGCATTGAAGAACTCTGGACAGAGATGTGACGCGATCAGCGTAATTGCCGTTCAGAAGAATGTTCACTCTGAGTTCGTCAAGCTTGTGTTAGATGAAGTGAAATATTGGGTGGTAGGAGATCCTAGGATTCCAGAGACTCGTATAGGTCCTTTGATTAACCGCAGCGCTGTTGAGAGGGTGCATTCTCTAGTTGAGGATGCTGTGAAGAGGGGGGCGAAGATATTGGCTGGCGGAGGGTTTAACGGATGCTTCTATCAGCCTACTGTGTTAGATGATGTGCCTCTAGATGCTAAAATAGTCTGGGAGGAAACTTTTGGTCCTGTAGTTACCATTATTGAGGTCGTAAATGAAGACGAAGCTCTGACGCTAGCTAGTAAGTCAAGATACGGTTTAGATGCTTGCGTATTCACAAAGAACTTCTACCGTATGTGGAAAGTAGCTAAGGGGCTTGAGGTGGGTGAGGTAACAATAAATGATCTACCTAGGCACGGCGTTGGGTACTTCCCGTTCGGTGGCTGGAAGGAATCGGGTATAGGGAGGGAGGGGATAGGGTATAGCATTGATGAAATGACTAAACTCAAAACCGTGGTCTTTAACTTGGAGCCGGCTGGGCTAGGTAAACTTAAACACCTACATCCACCCCGACAGTAGCTGACTTCCTATCCAACCCCATCCCTTCAATAGTAAAGAACTTATAGCGGTTATGTTATCTTTTCTGTGATGTTAAGGCTCTTTAATCTTGCCTTAAGGTGGGTTGGTTTATGGGTAGTACAGATTACTTGAGTTGGGCGCTGAACCTCTCTGCTCTTGGAATATATATGCACGCTATAACGGTAGCCATAGTTATAGGTTTCTCCGTCGCTTTGCTCATAGTTGAGTTTGTTGGTATTCGTAAAAAGGATGATCTGCTTCTGAAGGCTGCTAAGACAATCTCCCTAGTCCTTCTTATCGTCTTTGTGTTTGGGGCTGCTACTGGAACGCTTGTTGAGTTCGGTCTTCTGCAGGTTTGGAGCGGGGTTCTTCTGGTGGCTGGAAGCTTCGCCTTCATACCTTTCTACCTCGAGCTCATAGCCTTTGTTTTAGAGGCTGCCACACTCATAGCCCTCTACTACACTTGGGGTAAGTTTCGTAATCCTTGGTCACATTGGTCGATAACGCTCATATACACTTTTGCAGCCTTACTTTCAGGGGCACTGATAACTTCGGTCAACTCTTGGATGCAGGCTCCTTGGGGAGTCGGCGAGATCGTTAAACAGATCTATCCTTGGGCGCCTAGCTATGGACCTCTGGTTGTCAATGTTGATTTTCTCTTGACCGTAAAAAACGCGCTTGTCTCAGCGAGCAGCTCAGCCGGAGGCGGTGTTGCGCTAGTAAATCCTGAAATCTTAAACACGTTAACAGAGAAGTTCGGTGCGCTGCTTTATGATCCTTGGATAGCTTTAAAGAGCCCCTATTCGACTCAAAGCATTCTACACCAGCTTCTGGCATCAGCTTCAGTAGGCGTCTTCTGGGCTGCTTCCGGATTCGCCATACTCATACTCAGAAGGAGAGCTGAAGGGGACTATTATCTCAAGGCGGTTAAAACGCTTTCAGCAATAGGTGCGGTCTTAATCTTAGCACAAGGCGCTACAGCACATTGGATGGGCGCCGTTGTATACGAATATCAGCCAACGAAATTCGCTCTTATCGCTGGATTAGATGTTTCAAAGCCCGATCCTTTAGTAGGGCTTACCTTGTTCGGCGACCCAAACCACATCTTCGATGGCTTCGATAAACTGATCGAGGCTGCTAGGAACCATCCTAACCCTAGCCTCGCTATAGGCGGTGTTCCTGTTTCTGAAATCGCTGTAGCAGATACTCTAAAGGCTTCCAACTTGATCGGGTTAGTTTACCCGCTGTATATGGTCAAGGTTGGTGTAGCCGCCTTAAGCCTACTTATCTCACTTGCGATACTATCGACCTTCGTCTTCAGAGGCTTCTGGCAGAGGAGGCTAAGGCTCCTACCTTATATTGCCCTAGTAATGGGTTTATTTACCCCGCTTATGGCCGGCTTGGGCTGGGCGGTAAGAGAGATCGGAAGGAAGCCGTGGACCGTTTACGGACTTGTATATCCTAATGAAATCATTACACCGCTAGGCGGCTCACCTTCGGTTGCCGCTACCGTAATAGGCGGTTTGATCGTCGGCTTCATCCTCTTGTGTTTGACTCTCTACCTCGTCTTGGTTAGAGGCTTTAAAATAGGAGGGAGGTAAGTTGGATACCCTCGCAGCACTACTTGTCCTTGGGTTCGTGTTGCTGGTGCACCTAACGTTCGTGAACATAAACATAGGGTTAGGATTCCTTAGTGTCGCTGCAAGGTGGAGGTCTCGTAGCGATCAGAAAGCAGAGGAGGTATCAAAGCTCTCTCTTAAGTTCGTCGCAGCCAACGAGGTGGTTTCTGGCGTCTATGGCACACTCATAACTGTAATCCTATTTGGTCTCTGGACTGGCTTCGTTAACGTGGTGGTGCAAGTGCTATTCTTCGCTCTGCTGATAAGTGTAATAGGCATAATTATTAGACTCACTTCCATCGCTGCATACTGGTATACTTGGGGTAGAGTGGGATTCAACACACATATCATCTTAGGGCTGATTATGGCTATCTCAGGGCTACTTATACCAGCTGGCTTCAGATACATCTTCGCATACATGAACAACCCAGTCGGCCTCATCAACCTATCTCCCCTAGAGGGGGATGTCGCCGCAGCCCTAACGAACCCACTCTACACCCCACTATTACTACACACCTGGGTCGGCGCACTCTCAATAGGCTTCTTGGCTGCCGCTACCGGGTTCGCTTGGGCTTCTAGGCGAAGTGAGTACCTTAGAGGTTGGGCTGCTAAGACCGCTTTAGTCGGCTCGCTCCTAATAATACCACAAGGGGTATTAGGTTTCTGGTATTGGTCAAGCTTAAGTAACCATTCTCAGCTTCTGTTTTACGCAGTTAACACAGGGTTGATCGGCGGGCTTAGCGCTCCGACTAACGTTTCACACACGTTTTTGGGTATGGTGTTGATCGGCATCTACTTACTTGCTGCTGGGCTTATCTATTACTCTAACCCAACTCGAGTAGGTTTAGCCTACACATTAGCGCCTCTCGCCATTCTCTCACTATACTTTGGTGAAATCACTCAGAACTGGGGTAGACTCCCATATCTGATAATACAGGGTGAGTCTGGTTTAGAGGCAAACCTGTTTGTAAATAGGTTAGTAGTGATAGACACCCCAACCCTATTGATAGCTGTCGTTCCTATCGTTGCTATCACATTAGGGTTTGTTGTACTACTATACCACTACCTAGCCAAAGGCTACATGGAGAGTTAAAACAGCCAAAATGGATGCGTTAGAGGCACTGCTTCTAGGCTTCACGCAAGGAGTAGCGGAGTGGCTGCCGATTTCAAGCTCGGGACACCTAACAGCTGCGCAGATTCTACTTGGGCTTGAGGAGCCTCTGCTATTCGATGTTGCTCTGCACACAGCAACCATACTAGTCATACTCACCTACTTTAAGAGCGACCTACTGCAGATGGCTTCAGCAGCTCTAAAACTCGACTTCAGATCAGAGCAGGGGAGGCTCATACCGCTTATACTGCTAGGGTCTGTGCCAGTCGCAGTCGTAGGTTTTTTGTTTTACGACTACTACCTGGCTCTATGTGATCTTAGGGTGCTGGGGCTCTGCTTCATAGCATCGGGTTTATTCGTCGCCTCATCCAAGCTCAGAAGAGATCGCTCAACAGCGGTTTCAGCGAAGAAAGCCCTAATCATAGGTTTGGCGCAAGCATTAGCCCTACTCCCGGGTTTCTCGAGAAGCGGGTTGACGATAAGTGTAGCGCTCTTGGCTGGTGTGAAGCGTGAAGAAGCGTTCAGATTCTCCTTCCTACTATCCATACCAGCTGTCTTAGGCGCTTTCCTACTCACTTTACTCAAAAGTAGTTTTGATGCTGCGCTCACTCAGCCACTTCTATTAGGCGGGGCTACTGCTGCGCTTGTGGGTTATCTTTCGCTCAGCATCTTACGCAGGCTGCTGATGAAAGGCTTCTTCCACATATTCGGCTTCTACACCATAGCGCTCGGGCTACTACTTCTGCTCCTCTAACAGAACCAAGATGTTTTCACTCTCGACCTTCACAGGGTAACTCTTCAAGCCTCTGGTACCTTTACCGTCAACCGGCTCTCTTAACACTCTACCGTCTTCCACGTCGAACTCAGCGTAGTGGAATCCGCAGCGGAGAACCTTGCCTGATAGGGAGCCGAATTTAAGAGCGTATCCCCTGTGTGGGCAGCTCGCCTCGATAGCGTATAATTTGCCTAAAGCGTTCACTAAAAGTATCCTGCATCCTACCACCTCAAATTCTTTCATCGAGTTAGGTTTGATCTCGCTAACCTTAGCAACAATGAACCAAGGGCACATAGCCAGAAAAAAGAGGAGGGGAGGGGTTTAAGATCTTACTCTATGTGCCTGAACTTCTGTGTATATGGGCCTTCGCCGGGCTTCCTTCTTCTGAAGTGGCCTGAGGGGCGCCCCTCTAATATCTCTTGGAACCAAGCTTCGTGCTCGATCTCCTCGTGCAGTATGGCTAGAGATATGTCGTAGGTTCGATGATCTTTACCGAAAGTCATGTCACATATCTCAGTGTAAACTCTGACCGCACACCTCTCCGCTTCAAGCAAAACTTTGAGTATCTCTGTTAGGTCAGAGGGGTCGCTGGGTAGGTATGCCGCGGCGCAAGCAGCATCATCATGCAGCTCCTTCAGGTCTCTGTAGAGTTCTCCGCCAAGCTCGTAGATTCTAGGCACGAGGGTTTCGAAGTGTAGGCGGTCCTCTAATCTAGCGTCCTCAACCACCTCTTTTATCCCCTCGCCCTCTAGGCCTGAGCAGTGCATTCTTAGTATGGTGTAATAGTAGTAGGTTGTGAATTCCGCTGCAGCAGCACGCTTCAGCTTTGTTATGAGAAGATCTACATCAACCCCAGCCTTCTCAACCATCTCTCTACCGACATTTCTTGTCGTCTGAAACTTAGATATCTTCAAATCTTCCTCACAAAAATGACTGTATTTGCTTCTTATAAATATATCGCATTCTTTCTTTCATAAAGTATTTTAGAGGGTAAGTATGAGGAGATAGGCTAAATCAGCAAAAGAGCGCTCAACAAATTATAGATCGCTCTGGGAGGTTCGTTGGTTAGCGGCTTTAACATAGCTACTTCTGCTTCAAGCTTCGCGAGCCTATCAGCCACATCTAGCCTAGTTTCTATCGCTACAAGCCTATTCTCTATGCTAACCAGCCGAGGTTCAACCCTATTCTGCAAGATTTTATCAACAACTTCTTCAACAATTTCGCTGACTGCTACCCCAAAATCTTCCTTCACTAGTTTAGTCAACTTAACTGTCAACACCCTCCTTCTATCTTAAAAGTCTTCGCATAGATCTAGTATGTGACACCTCTCACTCATATATTTACTACGGGAGGTGGCGAGGAATTTTTAAATGAGTGGATCTAAGAGTGATCTACGCTTGGACCTAGAAGAGCGCATCAACCTAGTGTTAAAGGAACCAACACAAGAAGTCGTA
>Ga0272449_1003649_pt1 | contig 13049 bp, 10 predicted proteins | sample YNPCB0241_FD_198679 | JGI IMG/M metagenome (GOLD analysis project Ga0272449, IMG submission 198679) | Hot spring sediment microbial communities from Yellowstone National Park, WY, United States - YNP-CB-024-1 | ecosystem: Environmental > Aquatic > Thermal springs > Hot (42-90C) > Sediment...
GACCGTATCATTTTGCCGGACTGCGACAGTACGTCGCGCGAAAAACTACTCTCTGTAAGGAGGGAGCGTATGGAAGAGAAAAAGACAATTGAGTCTTTGCTGCACGAACAGCGCGTGTTTCCGGCACGACCCGAGTTCGTCGAGCGGGCCTGGATTAAGACGCGGGAAGAGCGTGACAGGCTCTATCAGGAGTCAATCGAAGACCCTGAAGGATTCTGGGCACGCATCGCCGAAGAGTACATCACCTGGTTCAAGAAATGGGATCGTGTCCTCGACTACAGTTTCAACGATCGCATTTATGTCAAGTGGTTCGAGGGGGGCAAGCTCAATGCGAGCTACAACTGCATCGATCGTCATCTCGACAGCTGGCGCCGCAACAAGGCGGCTATCATCTGGGAAGGCGACGATGGAGCCGTCAAAACGTACACGTATCAGCAGATGTTCTACGAGGTCAACAACTTCGCTCGCGTACTCAAGAAGTTCGGCATCAAGAAGGGCGATCGTGTCGCGATCTATTTGCCGATGATTCCTGAACTTCCGATCGCCATGCTTGCGTGCGCCCGCATCGGAGCGATCCATTCGGTCGTCTTCGGTGGTTTCTCGGCTCAGTCGCTGCGTGACCGCATCAACGACTCCGCGTGCAAGATGCTCATCACGTCGGACGAAGGAATTCGAGGCGGCCGCTACGTCCCCCTCAAAGCCAATTCGGACGAAGCGCTACTCGAATGTCCGTCGGTCGAGACAGTCATCGTCGTCCAGCGCTCCGCCGGTAACGTCGATATGGAGCCAGGGCGCGACTACTGGTGGCACGAGGAAATGGCGGCTCTCGAAGCTTTCGAAGTCGTGGAACCTGAATGGATGGATGCCGAAGATCCGCTGTTCATTCTGTACACGTCAGGCTCGACGGGCAAACCAAAAGGAGTAGTTCACACGACCGGGGGCTACCTTGTATACACCTCTTTCACGCACAAGCTCATTTTTGATTACCACGATGAAGACGTGTACTTCTGCACTGCCGATATCGGCTGGGTAACCGGTCACTCGTACGTCGTCTACGGCCCGCTTGCGAACGGTGCGACTTCGCTCATGTTTGAAGGCGTGCCCAACTATCCGAAGCCGGACCGCTTCTGGCAAATCGTCGAAAAGCACGGTGTCACACAGCTCTATACTGCCCCGACTGCTATCCGGGCACTCATGAAAGAGGGCCCACAGTGGGCGGACATGCACGAGATGCCGTCACTCAAGCTTCTCGGCACAGTCGGCGAGCCTATCAACCCCGAGGCATGGATGTGGTACTACAAGCACGTCGGCAAGGAGCGCTGTCCGATCGTCGATACGTGGTGGCAGACCGAAACCGGCGGAATTCTCATCTCGCCTCTGCCGGCCGCCGTTCCGCAGAAGCCAGGTTCCGCCACGTTGCCAATGCCCGGCGTCTTCCCTGAAGTCGTTCGCGAAGACGGAAGCCGCGCTGATGTCAACGAAGGCGGCTATCTCTGCATCAACAGGCCGTGGCCAGGCATGCTGCGCGGCACGTGGGGCGACCCCGAAAACAGCCGAATCAAGGAAATTTACTTCAGCAGGTTCCCTGGCCGTTACTTCACCGGCGACGGCGCGCGTGTCGACGAGGATGGCTATTTCTGGCTCATGGGTCGCGTCGACGACGTCATCAACATTTCTGGCCATCGCATCGGCACCGCCGAGGTTGAGAGCGCACTCGTGTCCCACGAGGCTGTTGCCGAAGCTGCCGTTGTCGGGTTCCCGCACGAGATCAAGGGCGAAGGCATTTACGCATATGTCATCCTCAAGGATGGCTACGAGCCGAGCGAGGAACTGCGTAAGGTTCTCGAAGGTCATGTGCGACAGGTCATTGGGCCGATCGCAAAACCCGACAAGATCCAGTTCGTCCCCGGTCTTCCGAAAACACGAAGCGGCAAGATCATGCGGCGCATCCTGCGCAAGATCGCCGCTGGCGACATAAGCGACCTCGGCGACACTACCACTCTTGCAGATCCAGCGGTTGTTGACGCAATTCTCGAAGGTAGGTTGTAAAGAAAACCCCCGCCCCGCCCCTCTTCGAGGGGCGGGGCGGGGGTTTTCTATCTCCCCTCGAACAACGCAAACCAGATACCGACAACGACCAGAAAGACAGAAAACAAGCGACGCGCTACTGCATCAGGCACACGAGCGGCGGCGGACGCTCCAAGATACGAAAAGGGCACTACGCTGATCGCGAGCACCGCGGCAAGCTGCCAGCTTACGTGCCCGAGCATGGCGTGAACGATCGTCGAAGGCACCGCGACCACAGCGATTACCGCAAGCGAAGTCCCGAACGCAGTCCTCGTATCCACCTGCAGCACGTAGGAAAACGCGGGCACGAGAACGAACCCTCCCCCTATTCCAAGAAAGCCTGCCGCGGCACCCGCAAGGATCCCGGAAACAACCGCGAGGATGTCGTGCGACACCGCAAGCCGCCCCGTAAATTGCCTGACCGCGACAAATGCGCGCTCCGAAAACATCCCGGCCCCGAGCGCGATCATCACGACCGCAGTCGCGATCATCAGTGCCTCTCCCGGAATGACGCGCGTCTCGTTCCCCGCAAGAACCGCGGTCACGGCTGCGCCAGAGCTGGCAAGCGCCGCCAGTCGAAAATCGACGTGTCCGTCGCGGGAGTACCTGAAGGCCGCAAGAGCCGCGGTTGGCAAGAGAAGCGGAACCGTCGTGCCGAGCGCAATGTACGCTGGTTGTCGCAGGATGACGCGAATGATTGGCGTTGTTATGAGCGCCCCGCCGATTCCAAGAAAGCCGGAGAGAAAGCCGGCCACGGCCCCCGCAACGAGCGCGCTTATCAGGGCAGGACCAGACAGACTCATGCGGGCTGCCCTGTATCGAGTGATGCCGCTCGCACGTATCCCTGAAACGAGCCATCGGGCTCGAGAAGAATTCGCCCTGGCCTCACTGTCACGGTGGAAATCTCCGAGCCAGGCTCTCTGTCGAGAACGCACCGCAAAACGAGTGATCCCGCCTCCTCACGCGCATCCTGACAGATCCCGAGAGCGAGAACGCAGCCTTCGTCATCGAGAAGCGCGATGTACGACCCGCGCATACATCCAAGAACCCCTCCCTCGATGACCACGGACGAATCGACCTTCTCGCGAGGGACCGTCAGTGTCGTCTCGACAACGCGCGAAAAGTGCTCCTGAAGAAGCGCTGAGCGGCGGCGCTGACGGGCAGTGGCAGGGATCGCTCGCGCCGCTGGCGACGCCTCGATGACCGGTGCCTGCCGTCCTCGAGAACGAACGACGTCAGCGATCCTCTCGACGTGTCGTTTCCCGCCATCCGTCCGGTAGAGGCAGATGCACGCCGTTACGTCGAGGACGCGCACCTTGAAGAGCTTGAGGGACAGACCCAAAGGAGGAGCGACGAGACCGCACGTGTCGACAATGAGCGCGGCGTCCCGAGGCACGCGCCGGCCAAGACACACAACACCATCGAGAAACACCGGAAGAACACGCACGGGGCTGAAGTCTCCCACGAAGTACGCCGCGGCAAGAGTTCCGTCGGGACGGAACAGGCTCACGGTGCCCGGAACGCCACGCGCTGGCTGTCCGGGGTCGGTCTCGAGAACCCAGAACGAAAGGCCCGCGGCTTCGGCCATCCAGCGGACAAATGTCGACTTGCCGGAATCGATTTCACCAGCGACAAGGACGCGGGGTGGCCCGTCATTGGCGCCCGATCTCACTGCTTCCAGCGCCCGCACCCATGAGTTCGGGATATCGATCGTGGATGCGCTCGAGTGCCAGTTCGAGAACATGCCGCTCATTGGCAAATGATAGCAGCTTCAGCGCTTCGTACTCGCTGACCCACCGGGCTTCTTCCACTTCGAAATCGTGGTCTTCCGTGCGCCCGCTCTCGTACGCAATCAGGAAGAGGTGGACGAACTTGTGAACGCGCTCCTTCCTGTCCGGCCCGTAGAACCAGTAGTCGATTGTCGCGAGTTTCTCGAGGATCGTGCCAGTCAGGCCGGTCTCCTCGGCCACTTCGCGAATGGCAGCCTCCTCTGGCGTCTCGCCAGGACCGATCTCTCCTTTCGGCAGAGCATAGATGCGTCCGCCCTTGAGAACGATTACCGCGACGTACACGCGCCGATCGACAATCTTGAAAATGACGCCGCCCGCCGATTCGGCTCGCCTGACGGGAATCCTGCCCCTCGCCACCCCGCGCTACACCCCTCTCATATTGAGATCCTCGCCACAGAACGCACAGCACCCATCTCTGACGTGCTTCTTCTCGATCATGTACCCGCTCCGCTCGACCACTGTCTTCCCGCACGACGGACAGACGGTGTTCTCAGCTGCATGGCCTGGCACGTTGCCAATGTAGACAAAGCGGAGCCCTTCCTCGAGGCCGATTTCGCGCGCTCGCTCGAGCGTCACGATCGGAGTTGGCGGAAGGTGGGAAAACTGAAGGTACGGATAGAACCGCGTGACGTGCCACGGAACGGACGGCGACAGAGAGTCCCTGATCCAACGCGCGATGTCGCGCAACTCGCCCTCGGAGTCGTTGACCGTGGGAATGACGAGCGTGACGATTTCGACGTGCGCGCGGTGATGTTTGAACGCGCGCTCCGCCGCGGCGACGATCGGCGAGAAATCCCGAATGCCCGCGATCTCGTGGTACGAACGGCTGGAGAAGCCTTTGATATCCACGCGATAGGCATCGAGCACTGGAGCGACGGCATCGAGCGCTTCCTCGGTTATGTACCCGTTCGTGACGAAGACCGTATACAGATTGCGCGCGCGGCACTCGGCAAAGAGATCGAGAGCGTACTCGATCCAGATTGTCGGCTCGTTGTAGGTGAGAGCGACTCCCGCGCACCCTTCCCGCTCAGCTGCTTCAGCGGTCTCGGCCGGTGGCACATGAAGAAGGCGCGACGCGAGCTCGTGCGCCCGCGCATGGGCGATCACGTAATTCTGGCAGTGCTTGCATCGAAGATTGCACCCGATCGTGCCGAGGGAATAGACAAGCGATCCAGGATAAAAATGGAACAGCGGTTTCTTCTCGATGGGGTCGACCGCAACGGAGGAAGCACGGGCGTAGATGAGCGAGTAGAGTTCGCCGCCCACGTTTTCCCTGACGCCACAGAACCCGAGTCTGCCTTCAGCGATCAGGCACAGCTTGGGGCAGAGGCGGCACCGAACGCGATCGTTTTCGTGCCCCCAGAAGAGAGCCCTTTTAATGCTCGTCCTCGCCCTCTCCAATGTAATCTTCGAACACCTTTTTCAGCACCTCGAGATCTTCCGGTTCGAGGTACTCTTCGGCTTCCTGGAGTGCCTTTTCCGCCTGCTCCTCGCGCGCGGTTACGCTCAGGTTCTTGCCGCGCTCCTTCGCGAGGTACATTGCCCGGTCGGCTTCCTCGATGAGGTCGAAGTAGCTCTTGTGCTCAGCGGTGAGCGTCGCCACGCCAATGCTGAACGAGAGGCTGACGACATCGCCGTTCAGGGTGAACTTCCGCGCGTTGATTGCCCGCCTCAACTTCTCGGCAACCGCGAATGCCTCGCGCTTCGATGTTTCGGGAAGGATGATAGCGAACTCGTCGCCCCCGTACCGTGCCACGAGATCGGTTGCGCGCACATTCTCGCGCAGCAGCCCCCCGATGCCGCGCAGCACGTCGTCGCCCTTGATATGCCCGTAGGTGTCGTTGACTGCCTTGAAGCCGTCCACGTCGATCATGAGAATCGAGAGCTCGGAGCCGTAGCGCTCGGCGCGGCGGTACTCCTGCTCGAGACGGTCGAGGAAGGTCTTGTGATTGAACAGCCCTGTGAGCCCGTCGGTCGCGGAGGCCTCGCGCAACTGATTGAGAACGCGGCTGAAAATGGTTCGCTGGTAGGGAACGCACCGAGACCAGTCCGAATAGCCGTAGAAGATAGCGACCGCGTGCTCCATGCACGTTTCATACCCGCAGGCGCCGCAATCGAGGAGCGCCTCGGGCGTTGTCCGTTCGCCATCCTCGAGGATCCGGCGCAGCTCGTCTTCGGTCGGCTTTCGGTGTTCAGAAAACCGGTAACGAAACGTCCGCTTTGCCTCGACGTACGGCAGCCGGGGCAGGATCTGGTCGAACGTCACGCGCCGCTTGTTGCGCGCTTTGTCCGCATAGTATTCCTCGACGACGCGCTTGCGAGCAAAGACGGAGAGCGACGTCCCCATCGCCGGAGACTCGATGCACGACGCGCAGAACAGCGTGTCAACGATGCGCGGAGTCACGATGTTCTTTTCGAGGCCGATGGCGAGTTCCTCGAGCTCATCGAAACCCCTGACGACCTTGATGTCTTTGTCGACGTGACGGTAATCGGCAAGTATTTCGCGCGGAAAGCCGCTCCGAGCCGAATACGTTCTCGCGAGCGCCGGCTTCATCTCCTCCGAGACCGACGGTGGGACGCGGTCAGGATCGGCACCAACGGACTTGAGGAGCTCCTTTGCCTCAATAAAGGTCAGGACGGCATCGACGGCGTCCCGCACGTTTTCGTCCTTGCGCTCCTCTTTTGCCGCGACGCATCCAGTGACGTAGACGACAGCCACATCGTATCCGTACATCTCCTTGTAGATGCGACCGGCAACGACCATCGGCGACGCAATCGGCGCGAGCATCGAGAGAAGGCTCGGATGGTATTTTTCGAAGTAGGTAACGACGGCAGGGCACGAGGACCGGATGATCGTCCCTTCGGGCTGCTTGCGAAGAAAAGACAGGTATTCGCGCGCGACGTATTCCTCGGCCAGTGTCGTATCCTCGACCACCGCAAACCCCGCTTCCTCGAACGCCGCGACGACGACCTCTGGTCGGTGAGGATAGAAGGCGGCGACGTACTCGGTCGCGAGAACAGCTATCGCCTTGCGGTGAGCAAGAATATCTTTAACCCGTTCAATGTCGCTTTCGACGCGGAGCGCGTCCTGAGTGCAGGCGTAAGCGCAGAGGCCACACGAAATACAACGCTCGTCGATGATGTCGAAATACTTCTCGTCTACCGACTTGAGCGCTTTGACGGGACAGATACGAATGCAGCCGAGACAATACTTACAGTTTTCGCTCTTTGAATAGACCGCCCCCATCTGCCTGTCATGTCTCCCTCTCGGCCGGCGAAAACACTATTATACGCACTTCGGCTATGCGCCAAACCAGAATCTGGTACGTTCTCCGCATTTTCTGCGCAAAAGAATTGTAGCACCGAAGGTGCTACTCGACGAAGAATTCATGGGCCGCAGCCCGAGGCAGTCGGCGCGCACTATAATCAAACACGGCGTATGCCACAATTTTGACGCGTCGCGCGTCGCGGCTAGACAAGGGGGAATGGTCTATGGGCGTTCTCGAAGGGAAGGTCGCTATCGTTACGGGAGGGGGATCCGGCATCGGGCGCGCCATTGTCGAGCGCTTCGCTGCCGAAGGAGCCTCGGTGTTTGTTGGCGAATTGAACGCTGAGCGCCTCGGCGACGTCATCGCGTCTGTCCGCGCGGCAGGGGGCACGGTCGACGGCCTTGCCACCGACGTTTCACAGAAAGAACACGCCGAGCGCCTTGTCGACGCGGCAATCCAGGCTTTTGGATTCCTTCACATCGTCGTCAACAACGCAGGGGTCATGGACAATTACGCGGGCGTTGCTGCCCTCCTCGACGATGACTGGAACCGTGTCCTCGGAGTCAACCTCTACGGCACGATGTACGTTTCACGCCGCGCCGTTCAGGTAATGCTCGAGCGCGGTGGCGGAACGATCGTGAACATCGCGTCTGTCGCGGGGCTCGCCGGCGGGCTCGCGGGGGTTGCGTACACGGTTTCAAAGCATGGCATCATCGGCCTCACGAAGAACACCGCGTGGGTGTACGGCCCGAAGGGAATCCGCTGCAACGCCATCTGCCCGGGCCCGGTGCGAACGAACATCCAGCAGAGCATGATTCCCGAGCGCATCGACCCGTACGGGACCGAGCGCGCGCAGCTCACGTATCAGCTCATTCCCGCCCAGATGGAGCCGGATGACATCGCTCGCGTGGCGCTCTTCCTCGCATCCAACGACTCAAAGCACATAAACGGCGAGGCGCTTGTCGTCGATGCCGGCTGGCTGGCAGGGATGTAGCTCAACACGCAGGCGCTAGGCGATTTCACGCAAGATGCGGAGTGCCGCCTCCTTATCGAGGGGCTCGTTTGCGTTTCCGCACTTCGGAGATTGAATGCAGCCTGGACATCCGTTCGAGCACGGGCAGCGCTCGACAAGATCTCGGGCTGACCGAATCAGCGCCTCGAACATGTCGTACGCTTTCTCGCTGTAACCGAGACCCCCCTCGACGCCATCGTAGATGAAAATCGTCGTCGCGTCGGTCTCGTAGTGCGCGGGCGTCGAAACTCCTCCGATATCCCACCGGTCGCAGCTCACGAAGAGAGGCATCAGGCCTATTGTGGCGTGCTCGATAGCGTGGATGCCCCCCGCAAGCTGATCGGGGGCGAGAGACAGGCGCTCGGTGATTTCGTCGGGAACGACAAACCAGATCCCCTTCGTCGCGAAGATGTGCGGCGGAAGGAACAGTTCTTCGTACCCGAGAGCTTCCTGCGTGATCACATGGCGCTTGCGAAATCCAAGAACTCTGGTTTCGACGGTCAGGTCCCCGAAGTAGAGCTCGACAGGTCCCGCCTGCCGCGCTTTGAGAACGGATTCCACCGTGACACGCGAATCCTCGCGGGGCTGGGTGTAGTAGGGAACGTGCTCACGGGTCACGAGGGCAATGCCTTCGTCGAGCTTCAGATCGACAACGCGGTACGTTTCCGCCTGGTGGAGATAGATTGCTCCCGGATGTACATACAGATACGCGAGCGCCTCGTCGAGCTCGCCTTTGAGCGCGCCGCTCTCCACGTCGACAATCTGCACCCGAAACGAGGAAGCCGTGCGCACCGATACCCGCTCGTGCGGGCGGCCGAGACGGGGGCTCACAAAGAGTTTCCCTTTCTTCTGAACAAGGTCTCCCTGCTCGCACAGGCGCAGAACAACAGGTCGGGCAGCGGAACCGAACACCACCTCGACGTCCGAGACGGCAAGCGGGTATTCGTAGCAGCTGCACAGGATGTGCGAGGCAAGAAGGTAGCGGTTTTCCGTGTCGATGATCGCTGCCTCGCGGGGACGCTCAAAAAGATCTTCCGGGTGGGCAGCGTAATGCTGGTCGAGAGGGTCCTCGCCCGCGATGTAGACAGCGATCGACTCGCCTTTCCTGCCGGATCGGCCTGCCTGCTGGAAAAACGACGAGGTGGTGCCCGGAAATCCATTGATGATGGTCATGTCGAGAGAGCCGACGTCGATGCCGAGCTCGAGAGCGGACGTCGAGCTGACAGCGCGAAGCGAACCTTCGAAAAGACGCCGCTCGATGTCGCGCCGCTCGGAAGCGAGATACCCGGCTCGATATGCCGCGATCGCGTCCGCCGGCACGCCTTCGATGTCCATGAGCCGTTCCCGCGTGTAGCGAGCGACGAGTTCGGCGACGAGCTTCGACTTCGAGAAGGCGATTGCCCTGATTCCGTGGCGTATCGCGTCAACGAGTATCGCTGTCGCCTCGAGATTCGAGCTCGCGCGCCTCTGTTTGTCAGGCAGGAAGGGAGGATTCCAGAAAAGAAACGTGCGCGGCGCGCGTGGGGACGAGTCATCGGTGACAACAGCCACCTGTCTCCCTGTCAGTTTGTGCGCAAGCTCCTCAGGGTTTCCGAGAGTCGCCGAGGCAAGCACGTAGCGATACGGCTGCGCTCGAGCGTCACCGGTTCCTCTGTAGAGGCGAACGAGGCGCTCGAGGCGCCTGAGGACGAGTGCCGCATTGGAACCAAAAGTACCGCGATACGTGTGCGCTTCGTCGAGAACAACAAGCGCAAGGTTCCGCAGGAAGTGTGCCCACGAGCGGTGGTCCGGCAGGAGGCTGTAATGAAGCATGTCGATGTTGGTGAGAATCACGTGCGCGTTCTTTCGAATGATCGGCCTGTGTGCCTGCGGAGTATCTCCGTCGTAGCAGGCGCTGAAGATTTCCGGAGCGAGAGCGCCGAGCGTCGCGAGCTGGTCCTGCGCGAGAGCTTTTGTCGGATACACGAGGATCGCGGTCGATTCAGGATCGCTCGCGAGGCGCTCGAGGAGCGGAACGAGGAACGTTGCCGTCTTGCCACCAGCCGTCCCGGCGATGACGATGACGTCCTCGCCCCCTCTGATCTTTGTGATCGCTTCCGCCTGGTATCGATATAAATTCTCGATTCCGATCCGCGCCAGACGTTTCCTGATGTCGTCGTTCAGCGGCGGCTCGAGATCGGCATACGCGGCTTCGCGGGCTGGAACGGCAATTGCCGCGGCTATCCGCGCCTCGTATGCGCTCTTGAGGTGGGATAAGAATTCCCTGATATCGGGCATGCTGCCCTCGCAGTTTCGGGACGCACGAAGCCGTGACTGGAAAACCTTACAGCAGTCCGCGCTCGAAGAGGAGCTCCGCAATCTGAACGGCGTTCAGCGCCGCCCCTTTTCTCAGCTGGTCCGCCACAATCCATAGGGCGATCCCATGATCGAAGACGAGCGCTTCGCGTATCCGCCCGACATACGTCTTGTCCGTCCCGGCAAGCTCGCGCGGCATCGGATATACCCGATTCTCCGGATCATCGAGGATCTCGACACCAGGAGCATTCGCGAGCACGGAGCGTGCTTCCGAAACGGTAACGGGCTTTTCGGTCTCGACCACGACTGCTTCGGAATGGCAGCGAAACACGGGGACGCGAACGCAGGTAGCGCAAACCTTGAGGTCCGGCGCGTTCATGATCTTGCGCGTCTCGTCGACCATTTTCATTTCTTCCTTCGTGTACCCGCTGTCGAAAAACACGTCGATATGAGGAATGAGGTTGAACGCGATTGGATACGGGTACACCGAGGGCACCGGTTCGCGCCCTTCGACATAATCGCGCACCTGCCGGTCCAGCTCGTCGATAGCTTTGAGCCCCGTTCCCGACACCGACTGATACGTGGCAACGATCACCCGCTTGAGCCCGAACGCCCGGTGAAGCGGATTGATAGCTACGACCATCTGAATTGTCGAGCAGTTCGGGTTCGCGATGATGCCCGCGTGGTCCGCGACGGCATCCGGATTTACTTCGGGAACGACGAGAGGCACCCCGGGATCCATGCGAAACGCACTCGAGTTGTCGACCACGACGCCGCTTCTGGCAGCGATGGGAGCAAACTCGCGGCTCACCGAGGCGCCAGCCGAAAACAGATAGAGGTCGAGACCAGGAAGGGTCTGTTCGCTCAAGACGGTTACGGGAATCTCTTCGCCGCGAAACCGCACGGTCTTCCCTTCGGAGCGAGCGGAGGCAAAGGGAACGAGCCTGCCAACCGGGAAGTTACGCTGCTCGAGGACGCGCGCCATTTCGAGGCCGACCGCGCCTGTTGCGCCAACGATACCAACAGAGAGTTCTCGCGTCACGATCCTTTGGGGTCCTCCCTTTCGTTCAGGCAGCTAGATCTCCTTTTCTTCGTACGCCTGATCCTTATCGAGCTCGAAGGCGTCGTGCACTGCCCGAACCGCCTCTTCGGTCTTCTCCTCGCGAATGACGCACGAGATCTTGATGGGTGAAGTCGTGATCATCTCGATGTTGATCCCCTTGCGGGCAAGCGCGTCGAACATTTTCGCCGCCACGCCGGGGTGCGTACGCATGCCCGCCCCGATCAGGCTGACTTTCGCGATACCAGGATCGACCTCGACGCCCTTCGCGCCGAGCTCCCGGGCAATCTGCTCCGTCACCTCGCGCGCTCGCGCGACTTCGTCTTTCGAAACGGTGAACGAAATGTCAGTCGATCCATCCTCTGAAATGTTCTGAATGATCATGTCGATGTTGATGTTTTCCTCGGCAATCGTGCCAAAGACCTTCGCCGCGATCCCCGGCCGGTCAGGGACCTTGCGAATTGTCACCTTCGCTTCGCTCTTGTCATAGGTAACCGCCGTGATGACGGGCTGTTCCATTTCGCTTACCTCCTTCACCCAGGTCCCCTCGTCCGGAACAAAGCTCGAGCGAACGTGCACCGGAACGCGGTAGACCCGCGCGAACTCGACGCTCCGCGCGTTGAGAACGCGCGCGCCGGTTGCCGCCATCTCGAGCATTTCTTCGTAGCTCACGTAGGGAAGCTTGCGCGCTTCGGGAACGATGCGCGGATCGGTCGTAAAAACCCCTTCGACGTCCGTATAGATTTCGCAGAACTCCGCGCCAAGCCGCGCCGCGAGCGCAACCGCTGTCGTGTCGGAGCCCCCGCGGCCGAGCGTCGTCACATCCTTTTCGGTGGAAACTCCCTGAAAACCAGCAACGATGGCGATACATCCGCGCTTGAGGGCATCGAGTACACGATCGGCTTTTATTTCGACAATGCGCGCTTTTGTGTGTGACGAGTCGGTGATGATGCCAGCCTGGGAACCGGTAAAGCTTGTTGCCTGCTCACCGAGTTTCTGAACCGCCATTGAAAGCAGCGCGATCGAGATTCTCTCCCCCGTCGACAGGAGCATGTCCATTTCGCGCGGCGGGGGAGAATCCGTGATTTCATACGCCATGTCGACGAGCTTGTCGGTCATGTCACCGGGAGCGGAAACGACGACGCAGACGCTGTACCCCGCTCGCTTCGCGTCGACAACGCGGCGGGCGACATTCTTGATGCGCTCCGCCCCGTCGACCGATGTGCCGCCGAATTTCTGGACAATCACTCGCATGGGAACCAATTCTACCAGCAGCTGTGCCTGTTTCAAAACGCACCGGAGCGGTAGAGTAGTGGATACGGGTACAATTGTCGTCGATGGAGAGCGTAACGCCTTCGAGCGCACGGGGAGATCTGCAAAAGCCATCAGCCCTCGTCTACACGGATTTCGATGGCACGTTGCTCGGTCTCGGCGCTTCAGTCCTCAGAACCACCGCTGGCGAGCCGACAGTCGCGTCAGCGCAGGGCCTCGTCGATCTGTACCGGGCAGGAGCGCGTGTCATCCCCGTGAGTGGGCGCAATAGCCAGCAGCTTCTC
>Ga0272449_1003650_pt1 | contig 13049 bp, 8 predicted proteins | sample YNPCB0241_FD_198679 | JGI IMG/M metagenome (GOLD analysis project Ga0272449, IMG submission 198679) | Hot spring sediment microbial communities from Yellowstone National Park, WY, United States - YNP-CB-024-1 | ecosystem: Environmental > Aquatic > Thermal springs > Hot (42-90C) > Sediment...
CATAGGATGCCCGATTCTGATAAAATGCTTGCGGCAATGAAAGGTGCACCGGAGGTTGTCCTTGAAAGGTGCAAGTGGATTATGAGGGATGGAAAGCGTGTTAAGCTTACAGAAGAAGAGAAGAGGAAAATTTTGGAGGTTAACGAGAAAATGGCCTCTGAAGCCTTGAGAAACTTGGCTGTAGCTTACAAGGAGGTTAAAGAGGTTCCAGAGAAAATTGATGAAAGGGAGTTTGAAAAGGATTTCATATTTCTTGGTATCGAGGGCATGATAGACCCTCCAAGGGAGGAGGTTAAGGAGGCGATAAAGCTTTGCAAAGAGGCTGGAATAAAGGTTGTGATGATCACGGGAGACCATAAGCTTACTGCAGTAGCTGTAGCCAGGGAGCTGGAGCTGTTGGGTGAAGGAGAAGATCTTGTGCTAACTGGGGTGGAGCTGGATAATATGCCAGAAGAAAAGTTCAACGAAATCGTTGAAAGGGTTAAGGTTTATGCGAGAGTCTCTCCAGAGCATAAGACGAAGATTGTGAAGGCTTTAAAGAGTAGGGGCTACGTTGTAGCCATGACGGGTGATGGAATAAATGATGCTGCAGCATTGAAGATGGCGGACATAGGTGTGGCGATGGGTATAACAGGGACTGAGGTTACAAAGGAGACTTCCGACATGATATTGGCTGACGACAACTTTTCAACAATAGTTAACGCGGTCAAAGAGGGGAGAAGAATCTTCGACAACATTAAAAAGTACCTCACGTACCTGCTTCAGTGCAATATTGCCGAGATTACGATAATGCTTGTTGCTACATTGGCCGGTTTACCTTTGCCCCTGACGGCTGTACAGATACTTTGGGTTAACCTTACTACAGACGGATTGCCTGCTCTGGCGCTTGGAATAGACCCACCAGAAGAGGACGTCATGAGAAGAAAGCCTAGAGATCCTAAGTCGAGTTTGATGAACAAGAGGGAGTTTGCAATATTCTTTATAATGGTTCCAGCTCTTCTCACAGCAATACTGCTTTCAAACTTCCTTCTTACATTAGCTACTGAAACAACATACTTTAGTACGTTTGAAGAAAGTGAGCTTATTGAGCCTAGGACGGAGCTTTTAACGGTCATGATAGCCTGTGAACTGGCGATAGCGATAGCATGCCATTCTCTAAGCAAGCCTATTGTGAAAGCTCAGCCGTTTTCGAACAAGTACCTTTGGCTGGCTGTCGCAAGCTCTCTAGCATTACAGCTTCTAGTACTATATGTGCCCTCATTACATGAGGCATTCGGTGTAACCTATCCAACGATAGAGGATTGGACACTTGGAATACTTTCTGCACTAGGAATATTTGCTGTAGTGGAAGTTGCAAAGGCAATTTTTGGCAAAAATAGAAAACCATAAAAACGTTTAATATAAATAAATGGGGGAATGAAAAATAAACAAGTTTTCCTAATAGCACTCATACTAATTTTAACCTCAAACGTAATATACAGTGTACTGGCGTATGATAATTATCCAACTTGGTCTAAGAGTATAGAAAATTTTGCAAGCGAAAAGTATAGGATTTCATTGACAGGCGACCAGAGTTTAGTTTATGCTATAAACAGGTCTTTTGTTATTGGATTAAGTACGATAGATGGGGGCAAGAGAATAGAGTACCTTCCAGCAAGATATGGTGACATGGTGGATGGAGTAGTGGTACATAGTAGTGGAGGCTACATAGTTTCAATCGTTAATGGCACATTTATAAGCGTCTATAATGTGACGAGCTATAAAATAACGATTTTTAAAGCAAATTCTACTGTTGAAAACGTTATTTTGCCTAAAAAAGTGAATAAAGAATATACGATAGTCTACACAACTTCAGATGGAAACATAACACGCGCAGATGCAAGGGTGCCGGGAAATGTGATAGTGAAGTGGAGCACTAGAATGAGTTCAAAAATAATTGCAATAGACTGTGATGAACCCTTCTATAGAATACTTGCTGGATTAAATGATGGAACAGTAGCACTAGTAGATCCTATAGATGGAAAAATTATTAAGAGTGTAAAATTAGGTGATTCTATAACATCATTAAAGGTTGCAAGCTTCGGATTTTTTGCGACTGTAACAACAAAAAATGAACTATATATTCTTAGAACAGACACATTATATGCTTTAGAAAGAATAGGTTTTTCAAACACACAATGCACTTCATCAACAATCTCATATGATGGTGGAAGAGTCGCTGTAGGCTTGAGTAATGGTACAATATTCTATCACAAGCTTCTAACAGAAGAATACGGTAAAGCTGTTATATCTTCAAGTGCCGTAAAGATTGTTGGAGACAAGAACCTAGACTACATAGCCTGGACTTCAGGAGGAAAAGTTGGAGTGACAAAGTTTATGGGAGAAACTCTTTGGAGCTATACGGTATCGACGACAACCGACATTTCTATAGCCTTCAATGACGAAAACCCAGACTATCTTATAGCATGCACAAAAACAAAGATAATAGCGTTCACTAGAAAACCTTCTGCAAAGATTACATTGGAAGTAAATCCTAAGGTTGTAGGGTTAGGAAACAATGTGACATTTGAGGGAAAAATTGAACCGACACTTTCAAACCAGACAATAAAATTTTACATTCAAGACCAAGGTGTGTGGAAAGAAATAGGATGGACTTTGACAGATAAATTGGGAGCATTTAAATTCACATATAAGCCGGCCGATGCAGGACTATTTACAGTAAAAGCGTTGTGGGAGGGAAACGATGAATTCAAAGAAACTTCGACTACAAATGTAATAGATGTGAGAAAGCCTGTAAAGATAGAAGTTAGGGCAGCCAACATGTATGGGAAATCGATACAAAACCTGAAGGTTATTGTAAATGGAACTAGATATTATACGAACACGGATGGTACAGCTAAAATAGAAGCATATGCGGGAACACTTAATATTGTTGTAGAAAACGTATCAAACATAACATCAGACATGAGATACAGGTTCAAGGTTTGGGAAAACGTAGGAGTAGAAAAAAACCAGTTAACAATAAAAGTTGACTCGAACATGACACTTACCGCAAAATATACTATAGAATATAGAGTGACAGTTGAAACGCCAAAATATTTCCTTTACGACCTTTCACCTTTAAGCCCGGACCAGTGGTACGAGAATGGTACAAAGGTGGAGGCCATACTATTACCGATAGAATCATTCAACACTACAAGCACTAGAATAGTTTTTATGGGATGGGAGGGATCTGGACTCGGAGCATACAGTGGCAAGTCCAAGAAAGCTACTTTAAACGTATTTGGGCCAGTTTATGAGAAAATTTTGTGGAAGAAACAGTACAAGCTTAACATTTTGATGTCACCGAGCACCCTAAACTTGGACAAGGTTAGAGTACAACCTTCCTCGATAGACTACTGGTATGATGAGGGAGTTGATGTTGAAATAGAGGCGCCTGAACAGATATATGTTGGAGAAAACGTTAGATATGTTTTCTCTCAATGCAAATACGATGGTACTATTACTTCTTTGAAAAAGATTAGCTTAAAGCTAGATAATCCGAGAACGGTTAACATAACATATTATGTACAATATTATTTGAAAGTATCCTCCGACTTCGGCGACACTGAAGGAACAGGATGGTACAATTCTTCTCAAAAGGCGGTGTTTAGGATAATAAATTCTACACTATATGTTTCTGAAGGAGTGAGGAGAGTTTTTGTGGAATGGAGAGGCAACATTTCATCAGCATCTCCTGTGGGGCAGATAGTCTTGAACGGTCCAGCGAATGTGCACGCGGTCTTTGTAACACAATATTTCCTTAACATTACATCAGAATATTCTCAGGTACTTTCTAAGACCGGGCAACAGAATCCTTCAAAATGGTATAATGAGGGAGTGGAAGTAACATTCTATATTTTGGAGCAAACTGTGGACAAAGACTTTTTCACATACTATTCATTTGAAGGATGGCGTGGAGATATTGAAAGTACAGAACCGATGGTGACGTTGAAGATGGTTAAACCGTATAATATCAGGGCACAATGGAGGCTCGAATGGAAGATGTCAAATGTTATAATGGTAATTTTACCTATTGCAGCTGTTGCAGCGATAATGGTTTGGCTAATATTTTACAAAAAAAGGAAGGTTAAGGAAACTGATTTGAAATAGAAGTTTTCTAATTTTGATATTTTTCCATTGCCTCAAGTACAGGCAATTTTTTCCCCATTATGGCTTCCAGTAAAGCGCCTCCACCAGAGCTGACATATGATACCTTATCGTATAGTCCAAGCCTACTTAATGCGGCTATAGTGTGACCGCCTCCAGCAACAGTGAAGGCACCAGATTCAACAGCAGTCTTAAAAACCTTCCTTGTGCCCTCAATAAATTTGCTGTCCTCGTAGACACCCATTGGACCATGCAAGAATACGGCTTTGGCTTTAGAAAGGATTATCGAATAATCTTCCATTGTTTTAGAACCTATATCAGATATCTCGTACTCTGTAGGCAGTTCCCTAACATTAAGTTCCAGCCTATTACCGTTACATTTTACTGCCAAATCTTCGGGTACAAAAATTTTTTCTCTAAAACGTTCTAGGAGGGATTTGGCCTTTGGAACCAGTTCAAGCAACCCCTTGTCCTTTAATAATCTAACATTTGTTTCACCCAAGTTGGTTCCTTTAGAGTGTAGGAAAAGTTGTGCGACAAGACCGCCAGTAAGAATATAGTCAACTCTATCGTTCAATAGAGTATATTCTGATATTTCGACACCCTCTTTAACCTTGGATCCGCCTAAAACGTAGACTATTGGCCTATTTTCTACAGACCTAATCTTTTCTATGGCTAGAATCTCCTTCTCCATAACCCTTCCAAAAACTGTAGGAAGTACTGGAATAAAGCCTACAATTGACGCATGAGCACGATGTGCTGCTGCAAAAGCGTCTATGACAAAGAGGTCAGCTAATGGAGCGAGCGCCTTAACAATTGCTGATTTTGAATGTTCCTCAATAGACTTTTTGGCCATTTCATCAGGCAAGCTTCTTACATTATCTAATAACAGTATTTCACCATCTTCTAAAGATTTTACAGCTTCTAAAGCCTTTTCCCCAATCACATCGTTCACGAACTTAACCTTCTTATTCAGGATTTCTTCTAAACGTTTTGCATGCTGGTCTAGGCTTATAAAGTCTGGGTCGCCTGGTCTACCCTGGTGGGCTAAGACTATAACCTTAGCACCCTTGTCCGCTAATTCATTCACTGTTACAGAATGGAGTTTTATTCTTTCATCGTCTAAAAGTTTTTTTGTTTCCGGGTCTACTGTAGAGTTGAAGTCAACTCTTACTATGACGGTTTTACCTTTAACGTTAACATCGTCTAAAGTTTTGTACTTCAATCCCTTACACCCTAATCTTTTAGCCTTGAAACTTTAGTAGGCGCCATCCTTTTTTGCCATGTACTTTAGAAGGTCAACAAGTCTACAGGAGTAGCCCCATTCGTTGTCATACCATGCCAAAGTTTTTACTAGAGTACCTTCCATGACCATCGTGCTCTGGCCGTCTACAATTGCCGAGTGAGGGTTGCCTCTAACATCTGAGGACACGATAGGCTCCATTGTGAACTCTAATATTCCCTTCAAATATGTTTCTGAAGCCTCCTTCAGTGCAGCGTTAACCGTGTCTCTTGTGACGGCCTTCTTGACGATACAGACAAAGTCGTTTACTGAACAGTCTGGTACTGGAACCCTTAACGCAATACCGTCGAGCTTACCCTTTAAATGTGGTAGAACTTCTCCGATAGCCCTTGCAGCGCCAGTAGTTGTTGGAATAATGTTCATTGCCGCAGCCCTAGCCCTTCTTAGATCCTTATGAGGTAAGTCGAGAACCCTCTGGTCGTTAGTGTATGCGTGACATGTTGTCATGAAACCCTTTTCAATACCAAAGTTATCGTCCAGAACCTTTACAACTGGTGCAAGACAGTTTGTCGTACAGGATGCATTAGATACAATAGTATGTTTGCTCGGATCATATAGGTTGTTGTTCACACCCATTACTACTGTTAGGTCAGGATTTTTTGCGGGAGCAGAAATTATAACCTTTTTAGCTCCTGCACTAATATGTTTTGAAGCATTTTCTCTGTCGGTAAAGAGGCCAGTAGACTCGATAACATATTCTACACCCAAGCTTTTCCATGGAAGTTGTGAAGGGTCTTTAGCGTTTAACACCTTAACCGGCTTCCCGTCTACGAAAATAGAGTCGCCTTCAGCCTTAACTTCGCGAGAAAGTTTACCGAAATTTGAGTCATATTTTAGAAGGTGGGCTAAAGTTGGAGCGTCAGTAATATCGTTTACTGCGACAACTTCAAAGTTTGCTTGAAATTCCTTGTCTTCGAGCGCTGCTCTGAAAAAGAGTCTACCGATTCTACCGAAGCCATTAATTCCCACTCTTATCATATTGCATCAAACCATGGACATATAAAGCGTATATAAAAGTTTTCATCTTTCATGAAAAAATTAATAAGTTGAATGTTGATAGTTGTTTGGATAAGTTAATGCTCTTTAAAGTAAAATCTTTAGAAGAACTTGCAAAGATGATTGTAGCATCAAAGACTACTGAGCTCATGCAATACTATGGTGGAATATTTGTCAGTGGAACAGGAGTTTTGAAAGAATATTTTACCTTTGGAGACCCAGACGATTCAAGCGACTTCATGAACATATATTTTACAGAAGACGAGGACGTGAAGGAAAAGTTTTTAAAATTTTCTACTTCAGGAGGAAAGAAACTGATTACACCATCTAAGGGTATGGAGGGCACAGACATTTACATTCCACTAATATATCTTGATGAAGGAACAGACTATAGAAGATTTCCAAAGGATACACCGCTCATTATAAAGACTAAAACCTTTGAAGACCTACTGCGCTCAACATTAGGTTGGCCGATTATAAAAAGGGCTTTTGTACTATACAATTGGGAGCATTCAGGTAAGCACGTGTACACAATAAAGCTTGTTCAAAGAATCTTTGACAGAAGCAGAAGAATATACTTTACATATATTGCCGAAAAAGATGTTGGTGGAAGATTTGTGGGCTACAGGGTTTCAAATGTTGAAGAATGGAAGATAACAGACAACCTTCTAGAACCTAAGTGGGTATACTTTCCAATAGTTAGGCTCGAGCATGGGTTCGAGGAGCTTTCAAGAAACCTTTAAAGGCTCTTTTTAACCCAAATGTAGATGGAGGTACGCTCAAACTTTTTCCTTTCAAAAAATTTTAGCGCCTTCTCATTTGTCGCTTCAATATCTGCTAAAACTATCCTTACACCAAGATCCTTGAACTTTTCCTCTAAAGAATCGTATAGTCTGCTCGCCACACCACTCTTCTGATACCTCTTTCTTACACCAAGCCATACAACATAACCATACTTCCATGGAGACTGAGGTTTCTCGATAAGAGTGCCCATGATGAAGCCTACGACCTTATCATTGCATTCAGCGACAAGGCAGAGGTCCTTATTGTTGTTAAAGAGGGATGTGACCGTATATTCGTCCCACGTCCTATACATTATTGGAAAACTTTCGCTTGAAAATAGTGATTCTCCAATATGGAAGACTTCTGGGAGATCGTCTATACACATTTCCCTAATCTTTACAATCAAACCGTTGCATCAGCCTACTTCATTAAACTTTTACCAACCCTTTTTATAAAAATTTTGTAGCAGACTCCATCAGAACGCTTATCTGCTTCTCCAAAAGAGGCGGTAGACTTGGAACTTTAACTTCAAGAAAGCCTCTAACAAGCATTGAAATGGCTTCATCTTTTCCAATACCCTTTGTTAGCAGATAGAAGATTATGTCTTCAGAAAGCTTTCCTATGGCAGCTTCATGAGTTAGTTCAACATCCTTAATTGTAGAATCGAGTTCAGGTATAGTCCATATTCTAGAGCCATCGTTTAGGATTAGACCACGACATTCAATGTGCCCCTTAACATTTGGAGCCTCAGAATATATTCTAGCTCTTGCAACAATCTTCGAGTTATCTGTTGAAACAGTTCTAGACACTATTTCTGCACTAGAGCCTCTTCCAGAAACCTTTACCGCCGAACCCAGGTCAATGTGGGAACTGTACCTGCCAACTATTATCGAAGACATAAAGGCCCTAGATTTTTCACCTTTCAAATGGACAAACGGATATGATTGTAGGCTGTCAAGGCCTGAAGTGCTCAAGTTTATATAGTGGTTGATGAATGTTCCACCATCTTCTACAACTGCAGCTGTACGTGGGCGAACGTGTGTAGCACGATTCCAGTCATGTATCATTGTAAACGTTACCGTAGAATTTCTTTTAACATAAAATTCTGTAATACCTGCATGTAAGCCTACAGATTCAGGCATTGTCGCACAACCTGTTACAACATGCAAAGTTGACCCGGGTTCAGCTACAATAATATTATGTGGCGCCTGAAATGTTTCCTTAGATTTTATAAAGAGACAGGCTTGGATAGGAAATTCTGTGACAGAATTTTCTTTAGAAATAATCACGTAACCACCTTTCCCATACAAGTGGGCTGCTGCAGTAAACTTGTCTTGGCCTACATCTATTAGGTTCCAATAATATTTTTCAACAAAATCTTTATCATTTAAAGCATCTTCTAGACTTAATATTTCAACATTAGGATACAATTTCTTCTTATATATTAGGTTGTGGTCTACCTGCATGTAGGTTCCGGAACTCGAATTCAAGTCTATACCAATATTTTTTACCTTTTCAACAACATCTTCAGGTAGGGCTTTTAAGTCTTCAACCTCCTTTAATTCAGTGGAATCTTTTATGTAATTTGTTAAGTCGACGTCTGGACCATATGATGGGATGGTCTGGAGGGAAAGTTTGGCCCTACGGTTCAAAAGCTCTATCTTTTCGTCTACTCTCAAATTTTATCACCAACATAAGTGCATGGGAAACGATCACCATAACATTTTGTACACCAGTCGAAACCACGCTTTAACACGTCATTGACAAGATTTTCAGTGGGACCATAACATATTATCCTACCATTTTGCATAATATATGTTCGATGGGTTAAAACATATCTTGAAATGTATCCCAAGTGTGTTACAATAAGGCCTGAAGGTTTTTCTATCGCAGTTCTACCACTATCAGACAAAAGCTTTCCAATAGCATTACCTACTAAAACCATGTTTTCAACATCAACACCTGAGTCAGGTTCATCTAAAAGTGCAAGGGAGGGCTTCTGGAGGAGGAGCAAAAATATTTCTGCACGCTTCATTTCGCCTCCACTAAATCCTACATTAATTTCTCTGTCCAGAAAATTTGTTAAATTAAGGGAGGAAGCTAGAGTTTCAATTTCTAAATCGTCTTTGGCGATTTTTTTAGCTAGAGCCCTTAAAGTTAAACCATAAACTTTCGGTGGAAACTGTAGTGCAGCACCTAAACCAAGCCTAACCCTTTCTTCAGTAGACATGCTTGTAACATCTTTTCCCTTAAAAACTATTGAACCTTCTTTAACAATATATCTTGGATGACCCATTAGCGTGTATATTAGGGAAGATTTTCCTGAACCATTTGGCCCCATGAGTAGAACGGTTTCTCCAAAACCTATTGAGAGTGAAAGATTTTTTAACACAACCTTTCCTTCAACTTCTACCGTAAGGTTTCTAATGTCCAGCAGCATACTCTAACATCATTATATGAATTATGGTAATAAATATCCATTATGATGTAAAATAAAAAAGATGGGGGTTTGGAAGTTACTTTAGAAGGCTTTCCTTTTGGCCGGATAAAGTGTTTTTGAGCTCCGAAAGACGCTTTAGTATCAGTTTTTGCTCAACACTTGCTACAAGCTTCTTTGTTGCTACAACAACATCCGGGTTCACTGAAATGCTGTCTATTCCATTTTCTACAAGGAATTCTGTTATTTCAGGGTATACTGATGGAGCTTGTCCGCAAATGCTTACTGTTACACCGTTTTCGTGGGCGACTTTTATAAGGTGCGCTATAGATCTTAGGACGGCTGGATCTCTTTCGTCAAAGTAGCCTAGGTTGCCTAGTATTCCACTGTCCCTGTCTGCGCCAAGCAGTAGTTGTGTTAGGTCGTTTGAACCTATACTGAAACCGTCACAGAGCTTGCTGAATTCGTCTGCGAGTATTATTATTGATGGCACTTCAGCCATGAACCATAGTTTGAAGTCTTTACCACGCTCTAGACCCTCCTCCTTCATTATTTTTATGGCCTTCTCAACCTCCCATGTTGTTCTGACGAATGGTAGCATGACCCAAACGTTCTTTAGACCCATTTCATCCCTTACCTTCTTTATGGCCTTGCATTCTAGTCTGAATCCTGGTTCATATTCGGGACTAATGTATCGTGAGACGCCTCTCCAACCTATCATCGGATTGTTTTCTTTCGGCTCATACTTTTCACCGCCTTTTAGAGCAGCGTACTCGTTTGTCTTGAAATCGCTTAGTCTAACTACTACGGGTCTTGGATATATTGCGCTGGCAACTTTAGCAATACCTTCAGCAAGCTTGTCAACGAACACTTGTGGCTTACCTTGTTCAATTAGAGCCATTGGATGCTCTCCAACCCAGTCGGCGATGATGAACTCTATCCTCATAAGGCCTATGCCGTCGAATGGAAGGTCCTTGTATTCGTCTATCTTATCTGGTTCGCCGAGGTTCATGTAAACCTTTGTACCTGTGATCGGCACAGCGCTTGCAATGACTGCCGCCGCTGGAACCTCAGCCTTCGCTTCAGGCTTAGCTTCCTCGATAACACCCTCATATATTACTCCAAGTGAGCCGTCAACCGTCACCAACTGTCCTGTCTTCAGAACTTCAGTCGCAACCTTTGTTCCAACAACACATGGTACACCAAGTTCTCTTGAAACTATTGCAGCGTGAGCTGTCATGCCTCCACCGTTAGTTACAATTGCAGCAGCCTTTCTCATGGCGGGGACCCAGTCTGGCGCTGTCATTTCTGTTACAAGTATTTCTCCTTCCTGGAACTGTGAAATATCCTTCACGTCCATTATGACTCGAACCTTACCCGAAGCCCTTCCAGGTGAAGCGCCTAGTCCTCTTACAAGAATCTTTGCTTCAGCCGGCTTAACCTTTTCAACCTTAGCTTCAGCTTCTGCTCTAGCAGACCATACTGTTTCAGGCCTCGCCTGCACAATGTAAAGTTTGTTTGTGTCAGAGTCTAAAGCCCATTCTATGTCCATAGGGCGCCCATAATGTTTTTCAATGAGTTCAGCGTACTTAGCTAACTCTATGACTTGTTCGTCTGTTAAGCAAGGCTTGTTTTGCAGTTCTGGTGGGACCTCAACTTCTTTGCTGAAGCCTTCCTCGCTTTTACCCTTTATCGTCATCAACTTCTTCTGGGAAATGTTCTTTTCAAGTATCTTCAGTGTCCCCTTTTCAACGACGAACCTGTCAGGGTCAACATGCCCTTGTACAATTGATTCACCTACACCCCATGCGCCTTCAATCGTTATAACGTTCCTGTCGCCTGTAACGGGATTTAGTGTGAACATTACTCCAGCAGCCTTGCTGTTAACCATCTTCTGCACTCCAACAGAAAGTTTGACCTTAAAGTGGTCGAATCCCTTCTCAACCCTGTACGCTATAGCCCTCGGTGTAAAGAGTGAGCTTATACACTTTTTAGTGCTCTCGATGAGTGCTTCTCTTCCTGAAACGAATAGGTATGTTTCCTGCTGTCCTGCGAACGATGCTGTCGGAAGATCTTCTGCGGTAGCGCTGCTTCTAACAGCAACTTCAGGATTTTCTTTGCCAACCTTTTCACCGAGACGCTTATAGTACTTCATCATCTCCTCTTCAAGAGCCTTAGGGAACTCGCATGATTCTATGAGCGCTCTAACCTTCTTAGATGTTTCGGTAAGCTTTTGAAGGTCGTTTATGTCAAGGCCTGAAAGAAGTTCAACAATCTTTGGTGCTATGCCTGAAGCGTTTATGAAGTAATCGTATCCTGCTGCCGTGAGCGCGAAACCTGGTGGCACAGGTATGCCAGCGTTGATCATTTCACCTAAGCTAGCGTTCTTTCCACCTACAAGTGGCACATCCTCCTTTCTTATTTCCTCGAATTCTAAGAAGAACCTATCTTTTTTAGACATTTTCTCCTCGACTTTGGGCAAAAAACAACTGGTATATAAACATCTACAATCTAAAACAGAACTTACGAGAACAAGTAAAAGCTAGGTTTTAAAGAATTCTTTAAGCTAAACTTTAAGACAATCTTTATGCAGATGTATTATTTTCCTGTTCAATTTTTGCCCCAACTTACATGGAAATTTTACAAAATTTATATATTAAGTATGAGAATAGTCTTACATACAGTATACCACTTCAAGAAATTATTTTAGGGCAAGCGTGGTTATCTTCCTACTTTTCACAATGTTGGCTGGTTCGCTGCAGGCTGAAGCGCTTACACTTTCTCCAAAGTGGGTTAAAACAATAGACGGCTATCTTGACAACGCTGAAGTATACTTGGATGGAGCGATACATATTACAACATATACTGATGAGCCTTATGCCGCATATTATGCACGAATAAACCCTTATGGCCGCATTTCAACATTTTACAGGATAAAGGGAGCAAATGAAGTATACGGGATCTCTGTGACAAAGGGTAAGTTTGCCGGCATCGGCTACAATGAAAGTTCTGAAAAAGAGCTTGAACCCTTCACCATCACATTTTCCACTAAGGCGATATCAAATGTTCCAAAGAATGTTTACTATAATGTTTCAATAATGAGTGGATTATATGAGTTTGGTTCAAGCCTTAGGGGGGAAGTGTTTAGGGCCAGAATATTTAATGAAAGCATCAACTTAGGTGGGCCAGTTGGGTTCGCGATGACAAGGACAAATGATCCACTTTACGACTACTGGAATGAAGGCGCATGTAACGTGTTCAAAGTTGGGGAAAAGGTTTACTGTAAGCTGAGTGTGGCAAAGGACGGTGGAGTTCCTCCCAGAAGTGGGACGATATTTGAGCTTATCGACAAGATATCCATCAAGACCACAGTTACCGCTG
>Ga0272449_1003651_pt1 | contig 13046 bp, 11 predicted proteins | sample YNPCB0241_FD_198679 | JGI IMG/M metagenome (GOLD analysis project Ga0272449, IMG submission 198679) | Hot spring sediment microbial communities from Yellowstone National Park, WY, United States - YNP-CB-024-1 | ecosystem: Environmental > Aquatic > Thermal springs > Hot (42-90C) > Sediment...
ATTTAGAAGAATTAATACTTTTAAGACTATTATTTAATGGATTATTAAGAGCTACTTGATGTTTAAATTCTTCTACTCTATCTCCTGGAATTAAAATAACATAATTTTTACATAATGCTTTACCTTGTTTTACAGCAGGATGCACCAACCATTCTCTACATTTTTCAACCGGCCAATTTTGACCAATTTGTTGTAATCTAAAATTTATTTTTTTCTGAGAAGTATTTACAATTGCTGAATAAGCTGCACTTTTTAACTGCATAAAAATATAACTTTCCTCACTCTCTTTTAATTTTGGTGTAATTTCATAAGAAATAGAAATATCATCAGTATAGTTATTAATTTGAGCTACATTTAATTTAAAAGGTTGTATAAGCCAAGAAAATAAATTTAATTTAATTTTATTGTTATGAGCAGTTGGAAAAGCTTGTTCAAAACCGCAATCAGAAATTGAATCTAAAGATAAATTTTTAGTACTTGTAGAAATTGAAATTAAATCATAATCTATTTCAAATTCTTTAAGTAAATTTCTTAAAAAATCAGACAAATTATCTTTAACTGAAACTTCTAAACAATCAAATTGATTTTTTAAATCATTCATAAATTTTTCAAAACCCTCATAAGCACCAACTATTCTTGCTTCTTCAATAGCTTTTTTCAATTCTTCTTGAGAAACTGTTGATGAGTTAGCTTTTTTTTGTCTTTCTTTTAAAAAGTTTTGAATTTCTCCAAGACTTCTTTTTCTAAAATAAAATTTAGCAAAATCAGAAGCAATGTCACTTGTAATTTCATGAAATTTAGCTCTTAATAAATCTTGTTTACTTGCTTCGTTTTCTTTTTTAAAATCACTTAATTTTGTATCTAATAATTTTAAAATTGATGTTAAGGTATCTAAAATATTTGTTAAAGTTCCAATAGCTTTTTCATCAACCACAGGCACTTTATTAGGATCCAAAACAGAAATTTGAGCAAAAACTAAATGAAAATTATAAAATAAAAATGAAATTAAAATTATAAAAATGTATATTTTTTTCATTATTTTTTAATTATCTTTCAAAATTAATTGAACTAAATTCTTTATTAATTAAATTATATATTAATTTTTGTTTATTTATATCATCAGTTTTTTCTAATTCTTCTAATAAATAACCTATTTTATACATTTTTTTTAATAAATCAATATGAAAAGAGAACAAAGAAGAAGGAGGTTTAATATTATAAAGAGAATTAGCTAAATCAAAAATAATTGTAGAATTTAAATTTTCTAATTTTAAATTATTAAATTTTAAAGCAATCTGATAAAGATCTGTAAAATAATTTAAAATACTTTTTGTATCATTTGGTTTTAAATTTTTTATTTTTTCATTAATTTTAATATTTATTTGATTTTCCAAATTTAAAATAAAAGAATTCTCATTATTAACTTTTTCATTTTCAATAGAAGAAGAATTATAAAAAATTAAATCATTATTAAAATCAAAATTATGTTCAAAATCTTTATTAATTAAATTAGAGGTAGTATTAAAATTTAATGAAGTAGTACCAAAATTTAATGATTCTTTTGTGTGATTAATATTTAATTCATTTTTAAAAGAATATTCTTTTTTCTTAGAAAAAATACCAATTATAACAAAAATTAAAAATATAAAAATAAAAAAAATTAATAAATTTATAAAATTTTTAAAAATAGATTTTAACATTAAGTGGGCGGGAGAGGATTCGAACCTCTGACCTTCACGGTGTAAACGTGACGCTCTGCCTCTGAGCTACCCGCCCGAAAATAAAAATATGAAATATTAACTATAAGTTATTAGGTAGTTATTAGATATATTATAATTATAAAACATAAAAAGCCGGAGTAGCTCAGAGGTAGAGCAATCGCTTCGTAAGCGATGGGTCGTGGGTTCGATTCCCACCTCCGGCTAAATAAATTGAGGGCCTATAGTTTAACGGGAAAACGCTGCTGTCGCACAGCAGAGATGAGGGTTCAATTCCCTCTAGGTCCAATTTTATATAGAAAGAAGAAAGTTTTGGATTAAATTAATAAAATTACTGAAATAGGGAAAAAAGAAAATTATAAAAATAATGATTAATAAAAAGCCATAAATTTCTAAGTATTGATAAATTTCAAAAGGAATTTTTGTGAGTAAAACTTTTGAACCATCTAAAGGAGGAAATGGTAAAAGATTAAAAAAAGCTAAAACTAAATTTAATCTTAAACCAAAAAGAAAAATAGGAAGTGAAAATATTTTATAAAGAAAAACAAAGATTAAAGCTAAAATTATATTTACCAAAGGACCAGCTAAAGCAATATATATTGAATCTCTTTCTGGATTTTTTAAATTATTAGGATTATAAGGAACAGGTTTTGCCCAACCAAAAATAAAACCAGTAGTTAAAAATCCTAAAATTGGTAAAATAATAGTTCCTAAAGGATCAATATGAACAATAGGATTTAAACTTAATCTATTTTCATTTTTTGCTGTTTGATCTCCTAATTTATAAGCAACATAACCATGAGCTATCTCATGAAGTATTATCGAATACATTAAAATAATTAAAATAAGAAAAAAGTCTATCATTATTTTAAATTTTTAAACTACCTTTTGGTTCTTCGATTAATTTTTCAAATTGTTTTTTTTCTATAACTTCTTTTTTAATTAAATATTGTGCAATTTTTTCTAATTTATCTTTTTTTAATTCTAAAACTTTAAAAGCTTTTTTAAAAGCTTGATCTAAAATATTTTTTACTTCTATATCAATAATTTCAGCAGTTTTTTCAGAATATTCTTTTTCAAAAACAAACTCTCTTTGAGTTCTAGAAAAGGAAATTGGACCTATTTTTTCTGACATTCCAAATTTTAAAACTAATTGTTTAGCTAAATCTGTAGCAATTTCTAAATCATTACTTGCTCCTGTAGTTATATCTTTAAATATTAATTTTTCAGCTGCATAACCACCTAAAATTGAAGCTAATTCATCTAAAAATTCTTTTCTAAAATAAAAACTTCGATCTTCAAGAGGTGTTTTTAAAGTATAACCACCTGCTCTACCTCTTGCTATTATTGATATTTTTTGAACAGGATTAGTATAAGGAAGATAATGAGCTACAATAGCATGACCAGCTTCGTGATAAGCAGCAATTTCTTTTTCTTTTTTTGAATAAACTTTTGTTTTTCTTTCTGGACCGAGTAAAACTTTTTCAATGGCATCAAGTAAATCTTTTTGTTCAATAGATTCTTTATTTCTTCTTGCTGCTAAAATTGCTGCTTCATTACATAAATTAGCTAAATCTGCTCCTGAAAAACCAGGGGTTCTTTCAGCAATTTGTCTTAAATTAATTTTGCCAACTTTTTTATCTCTTAAATGAATTTTTAAAATTTCTTCTCTAGCTTTAACATCAGGTAAATCTAAAACAATTTTTCTATCAAATCTTCCAGGACGAAGTAATGCAGGATCTAAAACATCAGGTCTATTGGTATTATGAAGCAGAATCGGCGATTCTCCTCCAAAAAATGCTTCATTTTCACAACCACAGAAATCATAAACATAATCATCGTAAGGAATTTTTACAACCCTTTTAACTATAGGTCTTTTAAGATTAAATTTATTTTCCTGTTTAGCCTCAAAAGGATTTTGATTTTTACCCCAACCAATTCTCCAGGCAACGACTTCTTTTAATGGCTTTCCATTTTTTATTCTTCTTCCTTCCTTAGCTTTAAAAGAATGAATATAAGATTTAAAGCCATGCATTCTTGAAAGCCAATTAAGCTCTAAAATTAATTGTTTACTGACTGAAGTAATTTCTAATTTACCATTTTTATACCTATAACCATCTCCATTAAACAATCCTTTTAAAAATTCAATGAAATATTCTTTTGGTGCCTCAAATAGGAAAGAAGGGATATGTTTATTATGTGCACCTCTGCCACACCAATAGGCAAAAAATTCTGATAATGGTTTTGAATGATAAACAATATTTACTGCATTTGGTGTAATATACCTTTCTGCATCAGGTTCTAACCCAAAGACTTTTTTCATTAAATATTTAAGATCGTTAATTTTGTCTTTTTCTTTTACATTAAAGCAAAAATCTAACTCTTTTCTCGAATAACCTTCTGCTACGTAATAACCAAAAAGACGCATTAATTCAGGCGTTACTTTAATTTTTTCTGGAATTTTGTATTTGAATACTTTAAAACTGAATTCACGAGGCAAAGAAACTCCTCTTATCCAATCTCCGATGCTTGTTTGACTAAAGCCAAAAGCACTCGCTATTTTTTGTTGAGAAATTTTTCCAGCATAAGTTAAAGCAAATTGATAAGCTAAATATTTATTTAGGTTTTTCCTATAGATAGGTTCAAAAATGTTTAATTCTAAATCAAAGCTCTGAGGAAATGCGGCTTTATATATTCTTTCTTTTTCTTTATGATTTCTATTTACTTGATAAGGAAGGTCAACTAAACAATCGCCAGGCTTTAATTCAGAAACTAATTTCGGCACCACACCAAATTTCGTTCTTATAAAGACAGAATGATTTCCTGTGGCTTTAATTTTTCCTCCTAGATATTCAATAATGTAAATTTCTTTAACTTTATGTCTAAAAACACTTCTTACTTTTTGCCATATAGCTTTTCTGAAGTAAACACCCCTTCTATTTTTCTTACCAACAAAACCTAAAACTTCTAAATCAGGACATTTTTTTTCTACCCCCTCTTCATCTGGTAAATAATATTCATCAATAATCTCTTTTATCGGCTTCAGTATCACTTTTCCGTTCTTTTTAACTAATACAGGCGTATCTCCAGTAACACTTGCACCAATAACGACGACTCGCGTTCCCTTTTCAAAACCATCCATTTCTACTAAAATTTGATTTAATGTTTGTTCTCTTTCCTCATGTCCACCAGTAATTCCAACCCCCCTTAATTTCCCAATAGCATCAATTTCATCAATAAACAAAATACTGGGTTGATTTCTTTTAGCAACTGCAAAGGCATCACGAACTCTAGCGCTTCCAACCCCAACAAACATCTCTACAAACTCAGAACCAGATATATAAAAGAAAGGGACACCTGCTTCAGCAGCAGTTGCTCTTGCCAAAAGTGTTTTACCACTACCCGGTGGTCCCACTAATAAAACACCTTTAGGAATCTTAGCTCCAATTTTTAAAAATTTATCTGGATTCTTTAAAAATTCAACAACCTCCATTAATTCTTGTTTTGCTTCTTCTAAATTAGCTACATCTTTAAAAGTAACTTTATTTGGATCATCTGGATTATAAACTTTAATACCTGATTTCGTAAAAGTAAAAATTTGATGAGTACCTTTTTGCGTTTGATTAAATATTTGCCATAAAATCCAAATAATTAACAAAACTGGTAAAAGATTAATAATTAAAGCTAAAATAATATCTTTCCAATTACTAGTTTCTTTTTTAATTTCCAAAGAGAAAATAGTTGAAGAAGGAATATTAAAATCTTTTAAAATTTGGGTCAAACTTTCATCAGGATCTTTTGTTGTTTTAAAAATTCTTCCTTCTTTAGTTTTACCTATAATTTCCGTATTATCTTTTATTACAATTTCCTTAATTTCATTATTTTTAACTTTAATCAAAAAATCTTCTAATGACAATTTAGAAATTAAATTTGAATATTTATAACCTATAAATAAAATTAAAAAAAGTAATATAAAAGGTAACCAAAATATCAAATTATTAAAAAATTTATCTTTCATTAATTTATTCTTTAAGTTTTAAAATAAGATTTTTATTTTGAGGTTCTATTTTTTCGATAATAAATTTATAATTTTGTCCTACTTCTAATTTATCTAAATTTTCTAAACTAACACCTTGTACATTTTGAACTTCAATAACAGCAAAAATATCATTTTTTTCTCTTACAACACCATCTACAATATCACCAACTTTATAATTTTTAACAAAATTAACCCAAGGATCAATTGTTAAATCTTTCAAACTGAAATTAACTTTATCTTGTTTAATTTGTATAATTTTAGCTTTTAAAACCTCGCCAATTGAAAAATTTTTTTCTAAATCTATTTTTTCTTTAGGAATCTCAGAAATATGAATTAAACCATCAATAGGAGGATTTTCATGAAATCTTACAAATAATCCAAAAGGACTTATACCAACAATTTTTACTTCGTAAATATCACCCACAATTAATTGAGATAAAACTTTATTATAATCTTCTTCTTTGCTTAATTTTTCAGACAAAATTAATTTATTAGTTTTAGGATCAAGACTAAAAATTCTACATTTTATTTTGTGACCTATAAATTTTTTTAAATGTTCATAAATTAAATTTTTATTATTAGGATCCACACGAGGATAATATTCTGGTGAAAGTTGTGACAAAGGAATAAAAGCTTTTATACCTTCAACTTCAGTTAACCATCCACCTTTATTTACATCTTTAATTTCTACAGTCAATATTTCTTTTTTTTGATAATAATTTAATAATTTTTCCCATACATCTAAAGATGAAACATCTGTTAAACTAACTTCATAATAACCATTACCATCATCAAAACCAAGAATTTTAACACCAGTTACATCGCCAACATTTAATTTTTGAACTAAATTTTTGTTTTGTATATAATAAATACCATATAATCTACCAACTCCAAAAGGACTTAAATCAATAAACATCTCATTTCTCTTTTTAGCTATTACCTTCCCTTTTAAAATCATTCCAATTTCTAAATTTTTAATTTTTAATTTTGTATTATTTATTGTCTTTAACATTTTTTAAATAACTTAATTATTATGATAAAATTATAACATAAATTAATTTTTTTTAAATTATAAATAAAAAAATGGAAGTTAAAAAAGATAATAATCAATTTGAATTAACTATTAGTGATACTACTTTTTTATTAGATCCACTGAAAATAAATAATTTTAGATATCCTATAATTTTAACAAATCCTAATTTGAATATAAATAAAAATACTATTTTTAATTCAGCAGGAGAATATAATATAAAAGAAATTTATTTTTGGGGTTTTGATAATAAAAAAAATATAAGTTATTTATTTTCTAATAAAGAAGTTAATTTAATTTATACTGTTGGAGATATTTTAGAAGAAAATTTAAAAAAAATAAAAATGCTTAATAAAGAAATTGAAGTTCTTTTTACAATAAATTTTTTTAATGAAAATTTATTTTCTTTTTTTAAACCAAAAATTATCATAACTAATCAAAATATAAATTTACCAAAATTTAAAAAAGAAAATGTTAATAAAATAAAAATTAACGTTAAAAAAGTCGAAAATTTAATTTATATTTTTTAAATAATGAAAGCTTATATTTTTGCTACTTCCATAACTTTATTTTTAATATTTATTTGGTGGTTTATTGGTGGAAATATTACTGGTGTTTATGTTCATCCTTCTCCTTTATCTTTAACAATTTCTTTTTTATGGGATAATTTTCAAACAGGTTTAGCTACTATTTTTGAAATTTTTAATATTAAATAAAAATGAAAGAAAAAATATTTTACAAAGATATAGCTACTGAAATAAAACAAGCTTATTTAGATTATGCAATGAGTGTTATTGTTTCTCGAGCTTTACCTGATGTTCGTGATGGATTAAAACCTGTTCAAAGAAGAATTTTATATGTTATGAAAGAATTAGGTTTATGGCCAAATGAAAAATTTACAAAATGTGCTAATGTTGTTGGTACTACTATAGCAAGATACCATCCACACGGAGATCAAGCTGTTTATGATGCTTTAGTAAGATTAGTACAAAATTTTTCTCTTAAATATCCTCTTCTTTTAGGACAAGGAAATTTTGGTTCTCTTGATGGTGATCCTCCAGCAGCTTATAGGTATACAGAAACTAAATTATCTCAATTTGCTGTTGAAATGCTTTCTGATATTGATAAAGATACTGTTGATTTTAGACCAAATTATGATAATACTTTAGAAGAACCAGTAGTTTTACCTTCAAAAATTCCAAATCTAATTATTAATGGTTCATTAGGTATTGCTGTTGGTATGGCTACATCAATTCCTCCTCATAATATCGTTGAAATAATGTCTGCTATTAAATTCTTAATAAAAAAACCAACAGCTACTACTGAAGAAATTTTACAATTTGTAAAAGGACCAGATTTTCCTACTGGAGGTAAAATTTATGGAGGAAATAAATTAAAAGAAATTTATGAACAAGGAAAAGGTAATATTTTAGTTGCAGGAGAGGTAGAAATTGAAAAAGGTAAAAAAGAAAGATTAATTATTACTTCTATACCTTGGCAAGTTAATAAAGCAGAATTAGTTAAAGAAATAGCTACATTAGCTTTAGAAAAAGTATTACCTGAAATTAAAGATATTAGAGATGAATCAAATAGAGAAGGTATAAGAATAGTTATTGAAACAAAAGGAGAAGTAAATTTTGAAAAGTTAAAAGAAAATCTTTATCGATTAACTTCTTTATCAAAAAATTTTTATTTTAATTTAATTGCTTTAGATAAAGGTATTCAACCTAAAGTATTTTCTTTAAAAGAAATTTTAATTTCTTGGATTGAGCATCGAAGAGAAGTTATAAAAAGAAGAACGAAATTTGATTTAGATAAAAATAAAGAAAGAGTACATCTTTTAGAAGGTTTTTATATAGCTTTAGAAGATTTAGATAAAGTAATTAATACTATAAAAAAATCAAAAGATAAAAAAGAAGCTTTAGAAAATTTAATGAAAAAATTTAAACTTTCTGAAAAACAAGCTGAGGCTATTTTAGAAATGCCACTAAGAACTTTAACACAAATGGAAAGACATAAAATTTTAGAAGAATTAAAAGAAAAAAGAGAAATTATAAAAGAATTAGAATTAATTTTAAAAAGTCCTAAAAAAATTGATGAAATTATAATCAATGAAGCTGATGAAATTATTAAAAAATATCCAGATAAACGACAAACAGAAATTATTTATGAAGACAAAGATTTTTCTTCTAAAGAAATAAAAAATGTTCCTGAAGAACAAGTTTGGCTTATTATTGATAAAAAAAATTTCGTTAGTTTAATTCCTTTAGAAAAATTTAATTTAAACAAAATTATTAAAGAAGAACCAAAAATTTTAGCTTTAACGAATACTAAAGAAAAAATTATCGCTTTAAGCAAATTAGGGAAATTATACAATATTCCTTTAGCTAATTTTTATCACAAAAATCAATATCTTGAATCTCAAATTGTTCTTGAAAAAAATGATGAAATTAAAAAAATTTTACTTACTAACGATAAAATAAAATACTTAATTTTAATTTTTAAAAACGGCTTAGGAAAAAAAATTAAAATTGAAGACATTTTAACAAATAGAAAAAGTGGTATTCAAGTTGCTAAAAACGAAATTATTGATGCTTTTTTTGTAAAAGAAAATGAAACAATAGGTGTAATTAATGAAAATGGCAATATTTTATTATTTAAAGATAATTTACCTATTCAAGGAAAAAGTGCTAAAGGTGTCAAAATCATAAAAATAAAAGATGGAGAAGTAGCTTCTTCTTTTATTAAAACAAGCGATATTTTATTATTAATTTTTCAAATTGGTTTTTATAAAAAAATAAATTTAAAAGAAATTAAAGTTCAAAATCGTGGTGGTAGTGGTGTTAAAATTTTTGAACCAAAATATGGTAAATTAATTTTAGCTAAAACAATTGAAGAAGAGAAAGAAATTATTATTTTTAACGATAAAGAAGTAAAAAAAATTTCTATTAAAAATTTACCTTTATTAAAAAGAACACAATCTGCTAAAAAAATTGATAATATTGAAAGTATTAATAACATTTTATTAATTTAAAAAATGTTTTTAAGACCAGCAGAAATTATTCAACATTTAAAAGATAAAAAATATATATTATCTGAAATGAAAGGTGCAGATTTTGGATGTGGAGGTGGTTATTTTACAGTTTTATTATCTCAAGCAGTTGGACCTTCAGGTAAAATATATGCAATTGATATAAATGAAGAAACAATAAAAGAAGCTCAAGAATTTGCAGATCATTTTGGTATTAAAAATATAAAATTTTTAGTTAAAAATTTAGAAAATAATACTGGTCTTGATAATAATTCTTTAGATTTTGTTTTTATTTCTCAAGTACTTTACCAATCTGATCAACCAAATAACATTATTAAAGAAGCTTATAGAATTTTAAAAAATAATGGTTTTTTAATTATTTTAGAACCATCCAAAAACAATAGATTGTTTTTAAATCAAAAAGTTTATGATTTAAATGAACTAGAAGAATTTTTACAAAATAATAATTTTAAAATTATTGAAACAGAAAAAAGTAATGATTATTATTTAATAATAGGACAAAAATGAATGATTTTTTTGAAAGATTAAAAAATGATAGACTTTTACAAATAATTTTAATTTTTATATTAATTTCTTTTATAACAATTTTTAATTTAATTATTAAACCTCTTTTTTTTCCTAAAAAAGTTCAAAAGAATTGTTATAATGAAAAAATAACTATTTGGACACCTTTTGAAAGTGATAAAATTTTGCAATATATCTCGCCTTTAAGTGAATTTTGCTTACAATTTGATATTATTCAAAAACCTTTAGACCAAATCCATAAAAATTTAATTTATGCTCTTGCTAAAGAAAATTTTCCTGATATTGTTATTGTTGACAATTACTTTCTTAAAGATAATCAAGATTTATTTTCCACAACTACCCCAATTTATATTGATGCTTTAATAGCTTTTTATAATCAAAATATTTTAAATTTTTTAAATTTGGAAAAACCTAAAACTTTAGAAGAACTAAAAGAATTTATAAAAAAAATTAAAAATTATAAAAAAGATTTTTATCCTTTTATTTTAGGAACTAAAAATGTAAAAAATTATAAAGAAATAATTTTAACTTTAATGACTTTAAATCCAAATTATCAAGAAAAATCTGATTTTAAAAATAATTTACTTAAAGCTTTAGATATTTATTTTTCCTTTAATGATCCTAAAAACGATTTTTTTCTTAATGTTAGCGAAAATGATAACGATTTAATTAATTTTGCTAATGAAAAATCTGTATTATATTTTGGTTTTTATGAAGATAAAAAAGAGATTTTGAAAATTAATCCTACTATAAACATTTCTTATGAACTTTTACCATTAAATACATTTCCTCCTAAAGCAAAGATTTATTCAAAAACATATTATTTAGCTACAGTTAAAAAAAGTAAATTAAAATCTTTAGATTACTTTTATAATTGGTTTTTAAATAAAGCTTTAACTTCTTTAATAAACGATTTTGATCTTGTACCTTTTAAAGAGGACAAAAATATTTCAAAAGAAAAATTAATAGTTATAAACTCTGTTAAAAATTTTGGTGAGTCATTTGATTTTATAGATAAAGAAAAATTGTTTTATAATTTTGATAAAATTATGGATTCTTATGATAATAAATATGATTTAAATTATATTTTGGAAAGAATTTTTTATTAATAAATCAATAAATTAAAATGTTTAAAAAATTTTTATTATTAATTATCTTAAGTATTTTTATCTTAACAATAACACAAAGTCAATCATCGATTGTTAGTTGTCAAGATCCTGATAACTGTGAATTAAAAGATTTATCACAAACTCTTAAAAATCTTATTGCTTTTATAGTTAAATTTGCTTATTGGTTTACTTTTATTGTTGTAGGTATAGGAGGTTTTTTAATAATGTTTGGAGGACCTTATCCTGAATTAATCAAAAAAGGACATAGTATCATTTGGATAGCTATTTGGGGTTATATTTTAATTTTAGCTTCAGGAGTTATTTTTGATGCTATTTTAGATTTTTTCCAACCTAAATTTAAAACTTACCAATTTAAACCGAAAATATATGTAATTAAACCAATATATGCAGCCATAGAACCTGAAACTTTTTATAAAACACCACGAGAAGCTTTGCAATCATCTTTAAAATGTGGACTTCAAAATCAACTACATGTTTCTGAAAATAAAGCTATTAATCAAATTGTTACTTGTTTATTTGTAGATATTCGTAAATTATTAACAAACGCAGTTTTATTTTTATTAACTTTAGCTATAATTTCTTCAGCTATTTATTTAATTACTACTCCTATTTTTGGTTTTAAACAAATACCTAATGCTTATCAAATTTTAATTTGGTCAATTATTGGTTTTATAATTGTTTTAATAGCTGATATTATTGGAAATCAAATAGTAAGAATATTAAAAGTAGATTAATTTAAAAATGAATAGAATAAAAAAATTAATAATAATTTTTATATTTTTAATCTTTGGTTTAGGAAATACTATAAGTACTACAACTGCTCAAACAGAATTAAAATTCAAACCCTCTGAAATTAAAGTTGAATTCGCAACAATTCCAGGACAAATTTGTCCTCCAGGAATTTTAGGTACAGGACCATGTAGTTATCCAACATTAGAAGATATAGCGAATAAAATTATTAATCTAATTTTAAATATTTCTCCTTATTTATTAACTTTTTTACTTGTTTTGGGAGGTTTTGTTTATCTTTTAAGCCCTTTTAAAGTTGAAGAATATATTAAAAAGGGCCATAATTATATTAAATATGCTATTTTAGGTTATATTTTAATTTTATTATTAAGTTTAATATTTAGTATTATTTCAGCAATTATTGGAAGCCCTTAATTAAAATATTTTTTAACTTTAATAAAATTGTTGTATAATAAAAATAATATTAATATTCAAATTTGGTCGCAAAAATAAATTTTTAAAAAATTAAAATGAATAATAAAATTTTAAATAAAACATTATTTATTTTTCTTTTATTTTTGTCGTTATTGAATTTAAGTTTTGCTCAATCATTACCCACTCCTCCTGAACCTGAAGCAAGTTTAACACTTTTTGGTTGTAATCCAGGAGATTCTTTAAGGATATGTATGTTAAAAATATTTTTAGGCATTTTAAGAGTTATTTTAACTTTAGCTATTATTTTAGCAGTTCTTTTTATGACATGGGCAGGTGTCATTTATATTACTAAAGGTTCAGATGATAAAGAAAGAGCTAAAGCTAACAA